>Ga0209488_10001729_pt1 | contig 18516 bp, 19 predicted proteins | sample Rivendell_Oct201_8_FD_188349 | JGI IMG/M metagenome (GOLD analysis project Ga0209488, IMG submission 188349) | Vadose zone soil microbial communities from the Eel River Critical Zone Observatory, Northern California, USA -... | ecosystem: Environmental > Terrestrial > Soil > Vadose zone >...
CTCCGGCAGAATCTTGTTAGTTTGGGTAAGCTCCGTGGCCGGATTATTGAGGTCGGGAAACGTAAGCCCCGTTATTGGATCAGTGACCCCTGCCAAAGGTTGAGCGACCGCGTTGCCCATCTTGTCGTGCCAGAGGCCGAAGTGGTCCACCTCGACGCCGCCGATACTGAGGACGACGCGCAGAACTTCAACATCGCGTACCTGCTGAGCCAGCGTCGTATAGAGACTCGATCCACCCTGTTCGATCATTCCGAAGTGAAAGGCCGCGGTATTGGCGATAGCTTGCATGCGAGCTTCCTGGGGCGTCGCCGGCGGAACGGGCTGGGGCTGGTTTGGAGGAGTATCCGTGTCGTTCAACGGAATGGCGGGTTCGTTGGCAATCGTGAACGGGCCGGCGATCTTGGCGCCCAAGTCCGGATTCTGACTGCTGCGGTAGCGAGTGTAGAAACTCGTGTCGACGTTGAGATTCATGAGGTTTGTAAGGCGCCCCAGGTCCTTGGCGCCGGTCGCCTGACTGCTGGGCAAGGTTCGAAACGCATCCAGATCGACCGGATCCTCATCCCTCGAAATCAGATAGGCGTTCAGGAATTGCTCGTGGCTCATCTCATCGTCAGTATTGTCCGTGATGTACTGGGGCATGTCGCCGTCCAGATTCTGCAGCGCGAGGATATAGGCTGGATTGCCTCCCTGGGCGCCGCCAAGTTCGGCGTATTGAGTCCACAGATCGGTCTCGAGGATCTCGGCGGCCGCAAGAAACTTCAGGATCGCGGCGTCTCCGGGGGTTAGCTTCTTTCTGCGAGCGCTTTGTCCAGCTTGCGCCAAACCTTCCGCCGTCAGAAGCGCGCTGGCTGTCAGCGTCGCTCCGGCCATGCCGAGACCTTTCAGGAAAGAGCGGCGCCTGACCACGCGCTCCCATTGAAAATCAACTTCTTCGCTGGCTGATCGTTGGGTTGCGTCAGACGGCGCAACAGTGGAAGAGATTTCTGATTTGCTCATGATGCTACGCTCCTAATTTTGTGGGATGACGTTTGCGCGATCGAGGCAGGGACTTCGAATCAGCGTAGGCACAGCATAGGCGGGAGAGCATCTACCGGTGTCACGGTGGAGTCAGTGGTTTGTAAAAGGTTCGTCTCGATGGGTGGAACAGATGTGCGGAATAGTGTCAGGCGGGGAGGCGAGCGAGAAGAGCGTAGGCCTTGCGAAACCACGGTCGTTCCCGGCGGCGAAGATAGCCGGGCATGGTGGGTTTCTTGTCGAGTATCTTCCGCGCCCACTCACGGGCTTCGGCGCTGCGGCCTTGCGACTGCAGAAAAATCGCGTAGTTGTAGTACGTCTCAGAGCTGGTTGAGATTTTCGTGGCTTGGCGAAAGAGTTCGTCGGCCTTGTCGGCTTGTCCGACTTTCGCGTAGGCATGCGCGAGAAGTCCTTTGGCGCGGTGGAAGTCATAATTTGGATCCGCGGAGACCGCGCGCTCAAGATCGGGGACAGCGGCGGCAAAGTCTGCGAGTTCAATTTCGGCAATGCCTCGGCGATAGAAGGGATCCGCTGAGTCACTGCGCGAGGAGATGGCCTTGTCGTAACAGGCGCGCGCGCGAGAGAAGTTTCCGTCATCAAGATAAAGCAGACCGAGTTCTTCGTAGTTCCCGGCCGAGGGATTGTCGAGGATGGCGCGCTCGAGTTCGTGAATGCGGCGCCGACGGGGAAACACCTGGACCGAAGTGCGAAGCAGGCCGGCATCTGGAATGACCTCGACAACGATGTAGACGAGAGCGCCCACCCAGTGGAAAAGGATGATCCACAACCAGAAAAAATCAGGGCGGCGGCGGATGAAATGAACAATGGCCACGATCCGGAGCAGAATGCCCCACCAGGAGAAGGCGAAAAACAGCAAAGATGCCATGAAGAGCGAAATATAGCATGGGGTCAATCGGGTTTGCCGGGAAACAGTACCGAGGCCAACACCGACACAAATAATATTGCCGCGACGGTACCGAGGGTCGCCGCGGTTCCGACGTGGAAATAGTCCGCGGTCAGCATCTTTAGACCGACCACGATCAGGATCACAGCCAACCCATAGTGGAAGAAGCGGAAGGCCTTCATCAGTCCGGACACGCCGAAATACATGGACCGAAGGCCCATGATCGCGAACACATTCGAGGTGTATACGATAAAAGCGTTAAGCGTAACCGCGAGGACGGCGGGGATGGAATCGACCGCGAAAAGAACATCTGTAGTTTCGATGACAAGAAGAACCACAAATAGGGGCGTGGCATAAAGAGCCGAGTTCTTCTGCTTGTCGCGAACGAAGAATCGGCTGCCTTCATAGTTCTCGGTAACCGGGATCCAGCGGCGCACGGCCTTCACGAGCGGATTTTTGGCGGGGTCAATCTTATGATCCCCCATGACGCAAACGCGGATGCCGCTATAGACGAGCAGTATCCCGAAGACATACAGAATCCAGTGGAAACGGTGAATGAGCCCGACACCGGCTCCAATAAAGATCCCACGCATGAGGAGCGCGCCCAGAATTCCCCAGAACAGCACGCGGTGCTGCTGCTCTTCTGGGACGGAAAAATAACGGAAGACGAGGAGGAAGATGAACAGATTGTCAACGCTGAGTGACAGCTCGAGGACGTATCCGGTGAAAAATTCGAGGGCGACCTGGTGTCCCTGCCAGAAATAGATGATGGCGGCGAAAGCTGCGGCCAGAGCGACCCACATTGCACTCCAGCCCATGGCCTCACGAAACCCTACAGCATGGCCGGGGCGATGGAAAACCTTCAGATCCAGCACCAGCATGCCCAGCGCGAAAAGGTTGAAGAGGATCCAGAAATAGAGCAAATCACAATCCGATCGTCTTGCCGATGCCAGACGGAAACGTCCGGCTCGGAAGGTGCCAATGGAAATTGACAGTGGGAATTTTAAAATCTATTTACTTCTGTCTTCGTGTTTCGAGCTGACCCAATCGTCCGAGATGCCGGCCGCTTTCAGCCCAGACAGATGAGACTGAAGTAACGATCAATCACGGCGATTTCGCGGTTCGCATATCCGGGGATTAGAAATGAAAATGTACAAAAGAGCAAAAAAGAGTGAGCACCGAGTGCAGAAAAACTCTCTACTTGAGCGGGAGCGTGTCCATTTTGTCGAGGATATGGATTGTTTCCAGAATCACCGCGCCCGCAATCTCCAGGCTCTTGGGGCTGAGTTTGTCGACAGTATCCTGGGTCGTGTGCCAGAAGACATTGTTATAGCCGTAACTAAAGTCGATGAGGTCGGCACAGGGCACGCCGCGCTCTTTGAAGGGAATGTGATCATCACTGACCTGATTGGTATGCCCGAAGAAGTGAGACTGATATCCCACGCGAGTCGCGGCCTCGTATATAACGCTCTCGAGCCAGGGGGTTGAATTCAGATCGCGATCGATGTTGAGATCGGCATCTCCGATCATGTCCGCGAGCAGGAATGCCTTGATTTTTTTCAGCGTTCCGTCGGCCTGCCACTTCTCCGCCAGGTGGCGAATGCCGTACAAGCTATCAGCCGCAAAAGGCATTTCCTCCGGAAGACCACCAGAACCATCTGGCTTCATCGCCTCTTCGGCGTCATCCCACACGAGCCAAACGCTGTAGCCATCACGAGGCTTGCCGCGTAACTGATTCGCGATCTCAAGCAGTAGCGCGCTCGAAGAACCACCGTCGTTGGCGCCCACGAACGAGGTATTACGCAGCGGGTAGTTTGTGTCGTAATGACTGGCGATCACGATTATGCCGTCTTTCGTGCCGGGAAACTTTGCAATGAAGTTGCGTACCGGAAATTTGCCTTCTGGAGTATCCGCGGTGAACGTATCCTCCTCGACCGTGTCCCCCTTCAGATGCGAAAGGAAATATTCTTCCACCTTCTTGTGATTGGCACTGCCGACGGGGCGCGGGCCGAAGGCTACGATGTCTTTCACATATTGCATGGCCCGATTGCCATCAAACGCAGGCGGCGGGCCAGCATCAGCGGGAAATGTCAATGTCGGAAGCGCTGCGTCGGAGGCAGCAGTCGGCGGCGGATTCTGGCCTTTGGCTTGGGCTGCTTGGTTGTCGCGATCGCAGGCGAGCAGCATCCATGCCATCGCCCAAGACAGCAGCAGTATTGAAGATTTCTTCCTCACGTCGGAACGATTCCTCCGCTCACTTCGCGGGCCAGGTCCTCACTTCGCCTGCTTTTCTTTCCGCGCCTGGCGCTGCTTGGGATGGACCAGCCAGGCTACGCCGATGCTGAGTGCGTACAGAGCGATCATAGGCGCGGCAAAGATGCACATGTTAAGGATGTCGGTGGTCGGTGTAATGATGGCCGCAATAATAAAGATGACCAGGATGGAATAACGAAAATTCTTCCACATGAAGCCGGCGCTGATGATGCCCATGAGCGCCAGAAAGAAAACCAGGACCGGCATTTCGAAGATCAGTCCCATGCCGAGGATGATGCTGAGGAAAAGTTGTGTGTACTCCCCGATGGTGATCATGGGCTGGAACTGCTTCCCGAACTCGATCAGGAAAGTCAATGCCTGCGGGTAAACGATCTTGTATCCGAAGTAGCCGCCGGCACTAAAGAGCGCGATGGTCGAAGCCATAAATGGAACTACATAGCGCTTCTCATTGCGGTAGAGGCCGGGTGATATGAACATCCAAACCTGGTAGAGGATGAACGGAGAGGTTAGGAACAAGCCCGCCAGCGCGGAAATTTTCAGATAGAGATTGAACGGTTCGGTGGGATTCAGATAGACCAGTTTGTCGGTCAGTCCGTTTGATTTCAGGGCATCCATGATTGGCTTCTGCATGATGGCGTAAATTTGTTCGCGGTATCCCCAGCAGGCAAAGAAGCCGACCGCCACAGAGATGATGCAGTAGATAATGCGTTTCCGCAGTTCCTCGAGGTGATCGAGGAAGCCCATGGCGGGCAGACCTTCGGGTTCACGTTCGTCCGGCGGAGCCTCGGCCATAACTTCAGGCATGTGACTCCTGAGAGGCGGCGGTCGTCACCGAATCTTCGGAAGGAATGGCTTCTGTAGCCCTGACACCCGATTCAGCGGCGTTCGTGCCATGCGCACCGCCTTCGGCGGGAACGGCTAACGTGGCAGATGGCTCAGGCAGCGGCAGATCCAGTGGCGCCGACTCCTGGCTGCGGCTGGCCGTACCTACGGGAGCACTGCTCGGCGGAAGAATCGTCTGGGTATTTTCCCGCTCCAGGTGCGCGATCTCCTGCTCGATCTGGGCCTTGAACTCGTTCGAGGCACGCCTGAATTCGTTGAGGGCTCGGCCCACCTGGCGGGCGATCTCCGGCAATTTCTTGGGCCCGAAAATGATCAGGGCCAGAAAGAAGAGGAAGATCGTCTCAGAAAAACTCATGCGCCCATCATACTGCCGCAGCCGGAAAAGCGGCAATCGCTGCCGTGACAAGGTTTTGACAAAGGCTCTCACAGCCGCAGCGGTTAAGATAAATATGCCATGCACAGCTGTTTGGAAGAGGAGGCGAGAGTGAAGGACTTGTTAGCGGAGACGGCAGTCCGCGCGGCGCGATATGCGGCAGGGATTGGCGGCCGGCGAGTTTCGCCATTGCCCGAAAATGTTGCGCGCCTGGCGGCACTGGGGGCGTTGCCACAACTACCTTGCCATCCGGCCGAAGTTTTGGCCCTACTGGATGAAATCGGATCGCCGGCCACGGTAGCGACACCCGGAGGTCGCTATTTCGGATTTGTCATCGGAGGCACTCTGCCCGCCGCATTGGCAGCGAACTGGCTTGCAGGGGCGTGGGACCAGAATGCGGCCCTCTATGTGATGTCGCCGGTGGCGGCGAAACTCGAAGAGATTGTGCTGGCGTGGCTCATAGATTTGATGGATCTGCCTTCGACCTGTGGTGCGGGGTTCGTCACGGGCACCACGATGGCCAACTTCTCTGCCCTGGCCGCCGCCCGCACGGCACTGCTTAAGCGCGCAGGATGGAACGTCGAAGAAGACGGGTTGTTCGGCGCCCCTCCAATAAAAGTTGTGGTGGGGGCGGAAGTTCATGTCTCGGTGCTGAAGGCATTGTCGATGCTGGGGCTGGGACGTTCGCGCGTGATCACCGTCGCCGCGGATGGGCAGGGGCGGATGCGACCTGACGCCCTGCCTGCACTCGACGACCGGACCATTGTTTGCATTCAAGCTGGAAACGTAAATACGGGAGCCTTTGATCCAGCAGGGGACATATGTTCGCGCGCGCATGAGGCTGGTGCGTGGGTGCATGTCGACGGAGCTTTTGGTCTGTGGGCGGCCGCTTCTCCGCTTTTCGCACCTCTGCTGAACGGCGCCAGCGCCGCCGATTCCTGGGCGATCGATTGTCACAAGTGGCTGAATGTGCCGCAGGATTCAGGAATCGCGGTGGTGCGTGAGCCCGAACATCTGCGCAGCGCGATGGCGATGAGTGCCGCCTACTTGCAACCGAGCGCCGCGCGCGAACCATGCCACTACACACCGGAGTCGTCCCGGCGCGCCCGGGGCGTTGAATTGTGGGCCGCGATGCGTTCACTCGGACGCGACGGGTTGAGAGAGATGATCGAGCGAAATTGCCGTCTGGCGAAGGTTTTCGCCGATGGCCTGCGCCAGGCCGGTTTCCAGATTTTGAATGAGGTGGTGCTAAACCAGGTGCTCGTATCCTTCGGCAGCCCCGAGGACACGAGGCGCACCATCGCCGCGATTCAAGCCGAAGGAACCTGCTGGTGCGGCGGGACGGAATGGCAAGGTCACACCGCCATGCGCATCAGCGTTTCCAACTGGACGACCACGGAAGAAGATGTTGCGCTGAGCTTGAGGGCAATGGTCAGAATCGCGAAGGACGGAAGGCCGTGAGAAGCCGGGAAGGCATTTTCGGATTTCAGGAAAAGACATCGGGTTTCTGACCACTTATCCCAGATTCATTCTGATCGAGCTCCCAACGCGCTCACACCGTCTCAAGCTAATTAGAAAGAGTTACGACCGCTTTGGTGAGCGCGAACGCGTGCATGCAGTCCGGTTTTCAGAACAGAATGACGTTTCATGTTGCAATTCTCAAATTTTCAGACAAGATCGCGCGCTACTCGCCGTATGTTCCGGGCCCCTGGGGAGCACTCCGCAAACTCTGTGACTGAGGAGGAAACCCTGATGCGCCGCTATTTCGCGACTCTGATTGCCCTGCTCATTTGTACAGCGACTTTACCTGCTCAACACCTCAAAGTGCTGGCCCCACACCGGCCGATTGCCCCTCGTCTGCCGGCCAACCTTCCTACTGATCGCCCGTTGCGCTCGATGGTTGGCGGATTGTGGATGATCGACGCGAACTTCAAATCCACGATATATGTGAAGAGTGACGTCGAGATTTCTCCCCTCACGGTTACACCAATCTTGTATATCAGCAACGGGAAGAAGATTACGCTTCCCGACGTGACGCTGGAGCCTGCCGGAACCGTCACCATCAGCGTCAACGACGGCCTTAATCAGAAAGGCATCTCGCCGTGGGCAACCCTGACCGGCTATGTCGAGATCCAGTATAAGTGGCCTTGGGATCCGCTCTGCGTGACGGTTAGCAGTGTCGACACGATTCACAGTCTCATCTTTACGACCGGCCTCCGGTCCGCGCTCCCCACGAACCCGAAGGAGCAAGCCGCGATGGCGAAGGGTTCCAGGACGCAAGTCATTGAGGGCATGTGGTGGAAGCAGGAATCAGAAATAACCGGATTTGTGGCGATAGCGAACACAACCGAGCATGCGACGAAAGCCCAATTGCGGGTCAGCAACAGCGCTGGGAGTGTTACTGGTGAACACGAGATCACAGTGTCCCCGCACGGCACGAAGATTGTGAAATTGCGAGAACTGCAGTTGGCTTCAGATGCGGCTGGCGGGCTGCGCGTCACGTACTTAGGAATGCCCAATGAGCTTCTGGCAAACGGCGGATTGGAAGACCAAGCGAGCGGCTACTCGGCGAGTATTCCATTGACCGCCGTGCCTGGGGATGCGTCAAAATCTTCCCAGAGCTATGCGGAGCTTGGGTTGATGGAAGGCGCCGCTGACCCGATGATGCAATTTCCTGCTGGGACGACGTTCACGCCCTACTCTCTGGTCCGCAACATCTCCGAGCGACCCGTTTCCATAGTTCCCAGCATTTATTGGATGCAAGACGGTGCCGCCCGTCCCGCCCGCCTGCAGCCGTTTACTCTCCTGCCCTATGAGACGCGAAGTCTTGATGTCCCCGCAATCCAATGAAACCGAGCGTTGTCCTTTTGGCCATCGCAATTACGGCGTGCTCACCTTTGGCGGCGCAGGAGCCACTATGTTCTACCTTTATGAGCACCTCGGCTAGTTCGATTAAGTTTCTGGAGGAGCAGCGGGACACACGTCAATCGCCTTGCATATCCTCGGTCATCAAGCAATTGGGGCAAGCCCATGACGTGGATGCTGCGCGTGTATTGACGCGCTATTTAGACTTTGCGGATCCAGCAACTCTACCACCACCCGGCGGAGCCGCCTACGTTAGATTGGAGTATCCCGCCGTAGCGGCGTTGTTCGAGATCGGCAAACCTGCAGCGCGCGAGTTAATGTCGGTTATTCAAGATAGCGAGTCGTCAACGATACGCCAAAACGCTTCGAGAACATACATGTTTGTGTACCGGGACGACCTTGCCTCCGGCATACGCCAGCTCAGGAAAGAAAAACTGATCGCCAGATCTGCAGCCGCTCGGCGCCGATTGAGCGATGCGCTGCAAATGCTGATGGACGCTTGCAACAACCGTGGCGAACAGGAAGCACGAGCATGCAACAACTCGGCCTGAAAGAAATGAAGTGGACTCCTTTCTCTTGGAGACCACTATTCCGCACTCACACCTCGCGGCGCGGCCTCGCTAGTTGGATCATTATATGAGGTTAATTACTCATACGAATTCGGGCACTGTCGGTGAAAGGTTGGCTCGGAAGCATAGAAGCATCCAGCGATTTTCGGTCATGCTTTGGTTTGCAGTGGTATTAATGTGTCTGAGCGTTGCTGCGAATGGAAGTGGGCAATCTCCTGACGACGCTGAATTGGTGGCGCCTCTCTTTATTACGAATGTCAAGTTCATGTCAGTGTTACTAATCAGAAATACTTCTGATAGTCCCATCCACGCTTTGGTAAAGTTCGACTCGCTAGAGGGCGAGGAGGTTGGCTACCGGCTGGCGGACGTTAGTCCTCACTCCAGCATGGATATCGATGTAGATGATGTAGCATTTCCCGTCGCTACGGCGGCCTCCACTTTCGCGCTGCCGACCTCGCTGGACGGCTCCTCGGCCGCCTCGTCGCCTTCGAGGCCTGGACAAAATCGCAAGCCTATTTCAACGGCGAACTTTTGATCGCGAACATTGCAATTTCCAAAGGCCCCCTGTGACATCCAACCTTGTCCACAGCCCATCCCTTGCGTAATCATGGTCGAGGCCGTAACGGTTGGCATAAGCCAATGCGTGCGCCCCGAAGTTCTTTGTTTCACGGATTTTGCTATGTAAGTTCTGAGATCCGGATTTTGCCGGTATCTCGCAGTCGAGAATTGGCCCGTAAGTGCCATGCTTTCAAGATTTTGACTTATAAGCTCTTTGTTATGAATATTTTGCGGGGATTCCGCCGGGTCGTAGTCGCTAAGTTGCTGATTCTAGATATTTTGTAAAATCGAGGGGGAGGGGGGAGGGGTAACCAAAAGATAAACTTACAGCCCAGAACGGGACACTGGGGCGCTCGTGATCGGGCGCTCATTCAGTCGGTGCGTCGCCCGCACAGCCTCCGCTCCGCCCGCCCGCGTTTGTAGGGCATTTGGCGTGGCCCTGCTCGAAGACGTAAAATGCTGAGTGCTGAATGCTGAATGCTGAGTGCTTGACCTGTTGTCAGAAATAATTTTTGGTGGCCCTGATGGCTAAGCCCGCCTTACCTTATTAACCGCTTGACTGCGAACACTCCAAAACAATCGGGTTACCCTTGATGACCCTTCGGCTCCGGGGACAGTCTAAGCTAGTGATATACTTTGTGTATTCAGCGCGGCAGCTGGGTTGACTCTTTACACCCTCAGTCGAAGGATATATCCAAGATGGCACGTAGTTCTCGCCGTTCACTCTTCCTGGTAGTTTTTTTTCTTCTCGCTTGCGGCTTCCTGGGCATTCTTTTCGCCCAGCGCACGGGACAACAGTCGTCGATTACGGGCGACTCCGATGTCCGCGACAGCCTGAAGCAATTCACCGACGTGTACTCGATTGTCGAGGACAACTACGCGGAGGCGGTCAATCCGGACAAGGCCATCTACAACGGGGCCATCCCGGGCATGTTGCACGCGCTCGATCCGCACTCGAATTTCTTCGACCCGAAATCTTACGCGTTGATGCGCGAGGACCAGCGCGGAAAATATTACGGCGTGGGCATGACCGTCGGACCGCGCAACAACAAAGTTATTGTGATCTTTCCGTTCGTGGGGACTCCGGCGTACAAGGCCGGCATTCATCCGGGTGACGTGATCGTTGCCGTCGACGGCAAGTCCACCGAGAACATGAGCACCGGGGACGTGGCCGACCTGCTGAAGGGACCCAAGGGGACCACGGTGCACATCAGCATCTCACGCGAAGGCGTGGAGAAGCCGATGGAGTTCACGCTGATCCGCGATGAGATTCCGCGTTACAGCGTGGATGTGCACTTCCTGCTGAAGCCGGGAATCGGATATATGCACGTCACCGGATTCAATGAGACCACCGAGCACGAGGTTTCGGATGCGCTCGATCAGTTTGGCGATTTGAAGGGATTGATCCTCGACCTGCGCGGCAACCCCGGTGGCCTGCTCAGCGAAGGCGTGGGCGTGGCCGACAAGTTCCTGAAGAAGGGACAAGTCATCGTTTCGCATCATGGGCGGGCGTCGGCTGAGAAGCGATATCTGGCACAGCACGGAAACGGCGGCAAAGAGTATCCCGTGGTGGTGCTGGTGAACCGGCTGACGGCATCGGCGGCGGAGATTGTTTCCGGAGCTATCCAGGACCACGACCGTGGGTTGATCGTCGGTGAAGTCACCTTCGGCAAGGGGCTGGTGCAGACGGTGTATCCGTTGTCGGAAAACACTGGTCTGGCGCTAACCACTGCGCGCTACTACACGCCCAGCGGACGGTTGATCCAGCGCGATTACAGCAACGTTTCGCTCTACGATTATTACTACAACCGGGACACGGCCGAGAGTCCTAACAACTCGAACCGTGAAGTGAAGCTCACCGACAGCGGCCGCACGGTTTACGGGGGTGGTGGCATTACTCCTGACGTGACCGTTCCTCCGCTCAAGAGCAATCACTTTCAGGATACTTTGCTGCAGCACTACGCGTTCTTCAACTTCGCCAAGCGCTACGTGGTCAGCCATCATCCTACAAAGAACTTTGAAGTGGATGATGCCACGATGCAGGATTTCCGCAAATCACTGGATGAGGCTAACGTCGCCTACACGCAGGCCGATCTGGTCGATAACAACGATTGGATCCGGTCGAACATCAAGGCCGAGATTTTTGTGGACGCTTTCGGACAGGATGAAGGTATGAAAGTCCGTGCCGAGGCCGATCCGCAAGTGGTGAAAGGTCTCGAGCTTCTGCCCCAGGCGAAGGCGCTGGCGGAAAACGCGAAGAAGATCGTAGCCGAGCACAATGCGGCACCGGCGTTCAATCGGTAAAGCGAGTTAAGAGTTAGTCTGAGGCCCGGATATGTTCCGGGCCTTTCATTTTGGTGGCTGGCGCGGCACGGGGGTGGGGTTCGAGGCTTGCGGGTTTCATTGACTTCAACTTCCGGGTGTGTGAAAATCCGCCCCATGGGCCGCTCTTGCCACGGTATCGAGGGCGGTCGGAATAAGTCATCCCTCCCCTCGGGCAGTTCCCGAAGCGCCCGACGAATGGATCTTTTTCGACAACAAAGCGAGCGTACGAAGTTGGCTTTCATTTCACGGAGCCTGGGACTACGGTGCCCAGGACTGAGGACATTCTGAAGGCGGCAATTCTGGGCGGCGCTGTGCTTCTGGCTATCGTGGCGGGTTGGACGGACTACCGCAGCCGGCGCATTCCAAACTGGCTCACCGTCCCGGGATTGGCGATAGGAATAGGGATCAATGTTGCCGCAGCCGGATGGGGAGGGTTGAAGACTTCCCTGCTGGGTGCGGGATTAGGTCTGTTGTTGTTGCTGCCGTTCGTTTTATTGCGGAGCCTGGGCGCTGGAGATTGGAAATTGGCGGGCGCGCTGGGAGCGTTTGTCGGCGCAGGAGTGTTGGTAAACTTGCTGCTGGGATCGGTTTTTGTTGCCGGGATCATGGCCGGGGCGCTGATAATCTATAAACGCCGGGTGAGGCAAACGCTGCGCAACATTGGCCATCTGCTGGTTTCACTGGCGACGTTTCGTTTGCCGGGATCGGAAGTTTCGTTGGACAATCCGCAGTCTTTGAAAGTTCCTTATGGAGTGGCGTTGGCGTTTACGGTCGTGCTGTACGGACTGGCGCGGGTATCGGGTTGGGGATTGGGTTAAGAAAATGCGATGTCTGTTCAGCGAGGTGTTGCAAGGCGAAGCCGGCTCCGATTTGGCTGAGGCGGCGTTGGTGTTACCGCTGATGTTCACGATCCTGCTGGGAATTTTTTGGTTTGGGCAGGCCTTCAGCATCTATGGGACGATCACACACGCGGCTCGTGAGGGCGCGCGGGCAGCGGTGGCTCCAGTATGTACGACCTGTAGCGCGACAAATAATCCTTCCCAGAGTGCCTATGACGCCGTTAGTAGCGCCCTGCAAGCGGCGAAGCTGGATCCCGCGAACTTGCAGCGGCCCTCTCCTCCGCCGGGACTCTGCATCTGCGGGAGCAGCAGCACGAGTTGCGCCGGGGGCAGCGCGGTGAGATGCGACGCAGGGCAGGCGAACATTTGCGTGCAGGGCGTCGACACCAAGAAGAACAAGAAAGGCCCGCCTGATCAGGACAACGTTCAGCTCGCTTCCGCGAGCGGCGGCGGCACCGGAGTGTGCGGGCTTTCGGTCAGCTTCGTCTATCCGTATACCTTTTGGCTGCCCGGCACTTCCCTGAACAAACGTCAGATTTTGTTGCAGGCGCAGGCCGAGATGAGAGTGGAAACCCAATGACGATGCGGCTCCGCTCCTGGGGCAAACTGCTGGCTGCCCCACTTTTGAGGGATGACGCCGCGTCCCAGATCGTCGAGTTTGCCGTGGCCCTGCCTTTGCTCGCCGTCTTCGTGGTGGGTATTTTCGATTTCAGCGGGGCCTTCACCGTGAAGCAGAAGTTAACGAACGCGGCCCGTGAAGGAGCGCGAGCAGCGGCAGCCGGTCCGGCTAACGACCTGACTAATCCAACCACATCTACGGGAATACCGGCCTCAGTCACGGATGCATTTTGGGTTGTCGACAATTATCTGTACTCCGAGCAGCTCAACGATTGCGGATTGAGTACAGCTGTGGGGACTGTGTCGAGGCTGACTTGGACTTACTCGGCCACTGGCAATGGCTGCCCCGGGAATGGGGTGAAATTAATCATCGATCGCGGTTGTGTCACGCAAAGTGTGGGCGTAACCACGGTCAACGTGGTGGGCACGTGCGTTAATATCAAGTACTCATACCAGTGGCGGTTCCAGAGCGTCATTACATTGCTGGTGCCGGCGACATACCAGGGGATAACCGATCTTTCCGCCTCCGCCGCCGCCTTGAATGAGAATTGAATACTTTTATGAAACCACCCGCCTTACGGAGGTCACGCAAATTTCCGCCGCAGCATGATCGGGAAGCTGGGGTGACGATTCTGCTGGTGGCGGCTGCGATGGTGGCCATCATGGCCATGGCGGCGCTTTCCATCGATGTGGTTACGCTTTACCTGGCCAATGCAGAAGCGCAGCGGTCGGCTGATGCGGCGGCGCTGGCCGGAGCGCGCATTCTCTCTGTTTCCGGGATGACTGGCGATCCGGCGAATGTGGGAAGTACGTGGCAGTTAGCCTGTGCCACCGCAGCGCAAGTCGCCAAGTCGGTGGGCCAACTGGCCCAACAGAACAGCGTGGGTCGGGCAGCGGGCACCGTCACGGTGTCGTTCCCTAACAATTCTGATACCGCCACCTGCTCAGGCGGCGGTCCGACCGCCCCTTTTGGAGTGAACCCGCTAGTCACCGTACAAGTCCAGCGCACGGACCTGCCGACCTTTTTCGCTCGTATATGGGGACGGCGCGGGGCAGGCATAAGCGCCACGGCAACGGCAGAGGCCTTCAGTTCTTCGAACTCAGATCTGGTTGGCAATAGCGGCCCCTCCGGAACAGTAACACCAGTCCAACCGCGGTGTGTGAAGCCGTGGATCGTGCCAAATCTTGATCCGGGGGGGAATGCTGCAGGCACTCTGCCCTTCGTAACTATAAGCAACGGATCCATCTCTTCTCCCGGAATCAGGGTTGGTGGAGCCGCACCCGGCATTGTCGGAGAGCAGTTCAACCTATTCGCCGATTGCGGGGCGGCAGCGTCTTGTGCAACGCCAACAGCGCTTCCGCAGGCAAATGTCCTCAATGACACAGTAACAACATTTAACGGCAACGCTCCCCCTGCGTCGCCGAATCTCCAGTACGTGCCCGGAGAGGTTCCCGCCCAATCCACGGCGGTCCCTTCATGCGGCAACGGCTCACCCTACCAAGAAGCAGTTTCCGGCTGTGACCAAACCACCGTGTACAAGTGTGGGGTGTCCAACGGCAACGCGGCTGATCTTGGTGTAAATCCTGGTGGCCCCGCGGGGGATACTGCGACCGCAGTGCAGTGCCTGACCCACCAAGCGACACTGGGCTCTACGGCGAGCGGCCAGGACACCCTGAACAGTACCGTATTTCCTTTTCAGATTTCGGCGGGGAGCAGCAATCCGCTCGGTGTTACTGGACAAATCACGAGCAGCAATTCCATCGTCTCATTGCCCATCTATGACAGCAGTACCGGCGTAGCATTCGCCCCCGGGGCCGCAACGCGCGTGACCATCGTCGGCTTTCTGCAAGTGTTCATCAACTACGTCGATACAGATGGCAGCCTGAAGGTAACCGTGCTGAACGTGGCAGGTTGCGGGAACGGCAGCGGGGGTAACATAGGCAATCCCGTCACGGGCAGCTCTCCGGTGCCAGTTCGGCTGGTCATCCCCCCGAGTACCTAAATCAGTCCGCGATGGTGTCGTCCGAAGGGGTCCTAACTTCGGGCTGAGGTTGCGTGGGCGCCTCGGAGCCGGGCAGGGGCTGAGGAGGATTCGATTGGATGGCGACCGCTGGCGATTCATCCTCGGCTTCGTCATTACCTTGTATCGGTGAGGGCAATGTGACCGCACCTTCGGCGCGCGGAGTGAGGATCACGCGGTCAAGCATGCGGGGATCATTCGCCGCACTTAGAATCAGGAAGTTAAATCTGGAACCGTTCAACAGGCGCGCCAGAACCTCGGGCGCCGGGGCGGGGCCGATGTCCGCTACAACTTGTTCCTGCTCTGCTCCCGCCGAGATGGCCACCTCGGCTCCCGTGCGCTGGTGCACGGCGAATAGAACCTCTGACAAGCTTGCCTTGTACGCTCTGATCGACAGCAGCCCGTCGTGGAAAGAAACGTCGAGCGACGGCTTGGCAGATCCGCCCATTTGGAGCACAAACGGGTGCGCCGTAAAACTTGTATTCACCAAGCCAGGGCGTGTCGGAGGAAAGTCGTCAACCGGTTCCGCGGCTTGCTGCGTACCTCCGCTGACTTTGATGATTACCGTGCGTCCGTAGGGAAAAATCTGGTAAGACTGCGGCGTCTTCAGGTCGAGCACCAGGCGCGTGACTGGCGGATTCGACTGAAACAAGCCAATCCGGACGTCCTTCACTTCGCCCTGATTCACGGACTGGCTTCGAAGTCCAGCTCCGGGCACTGCATTGGGAAAATCCACCACCAGGCGATCGGGGCCGGTCAGAACCTGAGTTTGCGGAACCAGGCGATCGCTGGCTTCAATTTCGATTTCGACGCCGTCCTTGGTGCTCCCAAGCACATGCACGCGACGCACTGAGGAACCACTCTGAGCCCAAACTAAAACGGTCGAAAACACGCCCACCAGCAAGAGCTGAGGGAGAACTGTAGTCAAAAACCTGCGCATGAAAATCCTTGTCGCGGTCTTAATTCGCGGCCTGAGTTCGCGGCCTTAGGTATGTTATGCGGCGATTGTAGCAGCGTTTCTTGATGGACCTGTTTACTTTGGGACTAGAACCTTCGAGTGGAGGTGCGGCGTCGGCGGCTGCGTTGGCGACGATGTTAAAGGAACTCTCACACGCGGGAGAGTCTGCGGCGGGCGTTCCAATAAATGCCAGCGAGGCCGGAAGCCATGAGGAGCCATGTCCCGGGTTCTGGGACACTCTCCGGGGCACCACAGGGCCCACGCTTCTTCTTGCCTTTGTCATCGCTATCGCCGTCATTTTCCTTGTCGCCCTTCTTCTTACCCGGGGCGCAAAGACCGCCACTTGGCAATGGAGGAGGTGCAAAGGGCGTCAACCATCCGCCGGACATCGGAGAATACAGACTCAATGGAGGGTTAGGCTCGAAACCTGGCATCCCCGGCCGATTCAGCAATGCGGATTGGAACGGAACCGGAGGCCTCTGGAACGCGGTGCCCTCGCCCGCACGGAAGGGGTCTTCAAATTTCGCCACCGGCGGCTCCGACGATGATGTGGCCTGTTGGGGAACTTCTTCGATCCGATTCGCGCATCGCGCGCGCGCGGTCATCCTGCCATCCGTGATGACTTTCTCTCCTTTATGGAGAGCCACTCTTCGCCGAGTCCAGTAGACGCGGCCGCCGATACGGTAGGACACATAAGCCGTCCTGGCCAGAACGAGGCGTACCACCCGTGCGTGGTCGTAGTCGAATCCAGCATAGTGCGCGGCTACGATAGGGTCGTGTTCCGCAACCCACTTCAGTTCGCGCGCGTCTTCGACTCCACCCGGTACTACCGAATACGGGTAAACCGGACGCGCATCTGCCCTGGGACGAAATGCCTGTTCCTCATTGGTCAGCAAGAGTCGCGTACGGCTGTCTTCAGCCTGCCGCCCTGCCGGAGTCGACGAAGAGGATGAGACGAAAAGCGATGGACTGAGCTGCCTGATCGCCACCGCGGAGAGAATTGCTGCAAACGAGGCCAATGCAAAAAGGAAAGAACCGCGCCGAAGCAAGCGGTTACGACGATGACGACGGGTACGGCGCCGGGGGAACTCCGTACGAATTATCCCAGATTCCGGTTCAGTCAAAAACAACTCCTACTTCCAGCGGGCCAGACGCTTGGGGGATCTAGACGGGGCACCTCGCCACACTCACTGATGCAGGTTCAATGCCATCGCCGACCGCGCCGTCTCCCCCAAACACGGGAGATCGAAGCTTTTGTTTGCATGATGCTAACAGACAGTGCAGTGGTTTGCACAAAAAGTGTTGTGGATTTCCTTGGTTCGCCCCAAATCGGTGCTCCGAGTTACTCTTCGTAGCGGGCTTCGCGTGATCTCAGTGAAATTCTCTGCTCTTGAGGACCCGGGTATGCAAACCTTTGGGCCATTTCACTACCTACAGTCTGCCTGTACTCACTTGTTTGATCTAGTGGCGAAGCACTTTGTGCTTGAAATCCTCAGCCGCCTGCATCACATTCTCCGGCCTTCCGAGGTCGCGCCAATAATATTCATCGGCGCGAAAGCTAAGGATTTTTTCTCCCTGAGCAGCGAGGCGTAAATAGGAGTTGATGATTGAGAAAACGCCTTCTTCACTCATCATGGAAAAAATACGAGGAGAGATAACGTGGATTCCGGAAAAAGCCACGGCGCGCACCTGCGGGGATGATCGCACCAATTCAGTTTTATCCTCGCTTCCAGATCGCCGGCCGCAGAGCTGACGCTGCTCGTCAAACAGCAGATATCGGGACGTCTTCCGGTCTTGTACAGCCAAGGTGGCAAGAGCCTGATTTTCCGTATGAAATTGCACCATGCGTCCTAGGTCGATGGTGCTGAGGACGTCAACGTTGTGCAGAATGAACGGCTCTGACTCCTCGCGAAAAAAGTATGCGGCCTTTTTCAGGCCGCCGCCGGTGTCGAGCAAAACTTCTTCGCGAGAGATTTCAATATGCATGCCGAAATTGTCGTTCTTCTGCAGATACTCCAACATCATGTCGGCAAAGTAATGGACATTGATGATGACATCGCTAATTCCGAAGGTCCGCAGGCGGGCGAGCGTAATCTCCAGCAAAGTCCGGCCGGCGACTTCCACCAGCGCTTTGGGACGGTGATCGGTGAGTGGGCGCAAGCGCGTGCCCAGGCCGGCGGCTAGGATCATCGCCTTCATTCGCCCTCGTTCTCCAGCCCGCGCTCCAACTCACGATGCCTCACCACAACCTCGATGCCGTTCCGGCCGCGTAGACGTCTCGCCAGTTGCTCCGCCAGATATACCGAGCGATGCTGCCCACCGGTGCAGCCAAATGAAACCATCAAACTTTTGAAA
>Ga0209488_10001731_pt1 | contig 18488 bp, 15 predicted proteins | sample Rivendell_Oct201_8_FD_188349 | JGI IMG/M metagenome (GOLD analysis project Ga0209488, IMG submission 188349) | Vadose zone soil microbial communities from the Eel River Critical Zone Observatory, Northern California, USA -... | ecosystem: Environmental > Terrestrial > Soil > Vadose zone >...
CCTGGACCTGCGCTCGCGCCACGAGCGGCAGCAATGCCCAGTAGGCGCTCGCTGAAATAAAGAATCCTGCCGCGCGCAGCAACGTGGCGCGCAGGTGCAGGTTATTGGCGGCGTGCCGCAAGCCTGTCCGGATCGCGCTGCTGATGTGTTCGGCTGGAAGACGCTTACCTGCAGCTGGAGGCTTCCACCAAACTAGTGCACCGATGACCCCAAGATTGCTGACAGCATTCAGCCAGAACGGCGCAGCAACCCCCGCTAGGCCGATAATGATGCCAGCAAGGGCCGGCCCGATCGCGCGGCTGATATTGATCCCGACGCTGTTGAGAGCGACGGCGTTAGGAAGGTCTTCGCGCGGCACGAGCTGTGGCACGATGGCCTGCCAGGCAGGCGCGATGAGGGCAGCACCCGCGCCAAAAAGACAGGTGAAGCCCAGGAGCAAGCCGGGCGTTACGAGATTGAGATCGACGATCAGGCCAAAACCGGCGGTGAGCAGCGTGAGGGTGATTTGCACCGCGATCAAAAGCCGACGACGGTCGAGAATATCTGCAAGCGCACCGGCGGGAAGTCCCAGCAGGAACATGGGCAAAGTGGTCGCTACCTGAACGAGGGCGACGATAAGGGGATCGGGATTGAGACCCGTCATCAGCCAGCCGGCTGCAGCATTTTGCATCCACGTGCCAATGTTGGACACCACGGTCGCCGCCCACAGGATGGCGAACACGCGGTGCGAGAAGGGACTCAATGAGGAGCCCCCTCTAGGCTTGACGGTATTGGTCTCTCCGGATTTGGTCGTTGGTCCGGCGGGCATGCGCGCTCCTAGATCGTGAAGCAGGAGCAGCCCAGGCTGCCCAAAAGGTCTTCAGGTCGGGACCATTGCGGCACTCGTCCTGGCATTCTCCTGGCCGCCGAACATAGATAGTCCTGGCGTAGATGATGCCAAGCCCGTAGGCACCGCCCAGCGAGCAGATCCTAATGTGATCCAGCTTGCGCTAAATGAACCACAAGATTGTTCTGGGAAATGATCGCAGCAATACGCTCCGGATGCCTAGGCTCTAAGCCATGGTTCAGCGCTACGAAACCATAGCGGCATCCCGCACGACCACCGTGCAATGGATCGCGGCCTTCCAAATCATCAGAATGCCTCCAGGTCAGAAGCTGAAACCGATGCAATTGGTGAGGCTACCCGCGCTGAAATGCGAGGGCGGCAGCCAATCCAACCCACAGATGACCTCTTAGGAATCGACATATGAAGCCAGTCTTGAGCATGCTAATAGCCCTCGGCACGCTGGCGGCAACGGAGGTATCGGCGCAAGCACCCGCCTCCGTCGTTCAGAATGGCCGCGCCGTCCACCCCCCAAGCGAAGCCGGCAAGGCGTCCCGCGCCGCCCGTGCCCAGGGGCAGACGTCCCAGAAGCGCAGCACCCTCGACGCGCGCGCGGAACGCCATCCGGTGACACCTGCGGCTTTCGATGGAAGCTGGAGCGTTGCCATCAATACGCGGAGCGGTGCGTGCGAGCCGAACTATCGTTTCGGGGTGCAGATCATCAACGGCAATGTCGTCCACGAAGGTCGCGCCGCGGGACGAGTTTCGGCCAATGGCAGCGTCCAGGTGAGCATCTCGTCGGGGGACCAGCGGGCTAGCGGTCAGGGCCGTCTATCGCGCAATTTTGGCACCGGAGTCTGGCGCGGATATGGTTCCGCTGGCACCTGCGCCGGCACTTGGCAGGCCGGGCGCCACGATTAGTCTCAAAGCTTCACGCGTATCGTCAATGAGAACTTTGACGGTGGGCGCCGACAGGAGCCGGAGATCGGAAGAATGCAGAGCAAGAACGAAAGAGAATAACCGTTGCTAGGGTCCCCCTAAACTTAGGTATCGGCTGTCCTGACCTGCGTGCAATGGAGCGGCCCAAGGTCGCATTCTAGACTCCTCACGCAAGGAGACTGAACGATGTTTTTCCACCCAGATCGCCGTACCGTGCTGGCGGGGCTCAGCGCATTCGCCGCCGGCCTTCGTGGAGCCGCGGCTCAGGCCCAGGAAGGCACCGCGGATCTCATTCTCTTCAACGGCAGGGTAACGACGCTCGACCGGCAGAACCCGCAAGCGCAGGCGATCGCCATTCGTGGCGACCGTTTCGTTGCAGCGGGGACCGAGCAGGATGTCATGCGTCTGGCCGGTTCCGGTACGCGACGCATCGACCTCAAGGGGCGCCGCGTCATTCCCGGTCTGATCGACAGCCACATGCACATCATCCGTGGTGGGCTCAACTACAACATGGAACTACGATGGGATGGTGTTCGATCGCTTGCCGACGCAATGCGGATGCTCAAGGAGCAGGTGGCACGCACGCCTGCTCCGCAATGGGTCCGCGTCGTGGGCGGCTTTACTGAACATCAGTTTGCGGAGAAGCGGTTACCGACGTTGGACGAGATCAACGCGGTCGCCCCGGACACGCCGGTGTTCCTGCTGCATCTCTACGACCGGGCGCTGCTGAACCGCGCGGCCGTTCGTGCCGTCGGCTATACCAAGGACACGCCGGACTTCCCGGGCGGAGAGATCGTGCGCAGCCCGACCGGCGAGCCGACCGGACTGCTGATCGCGAAGCCCAACGCGACCATTCTCTACGCCACGCTCGCCAAGGGGCCGACGTTGCCGCTCGAGTACCAAAAGAACTCGACGCGCCATTTCATGCGCGAAGTAAACCGGCTGGGCGTGACCGGAGTGATCGACGCCGGCGGTGGTTTCCAGAATTATCCCGATGACTATCGGATCGTCGAGGAGCTGCACCGCGACGGCCAGCTCACCGTACGCATCGCTTACAACCTCTTCACCCAGAAGCCGAAGCAGGAGCTGCAGGACTTCGAGACCTGGGCCAAACACGTGCGGCCCGGCCAAGGCGATGACACTTACCGCAATAACGGCGCGGGCGAGATGCTGGTCTACAGCGCGGCGGACTATGAGGACTTCCAGGTCGAACGCCCAGACATGCCTCCATCGATGGAGTCAGACCTCGAGCCAGTTATCCGATTGTTGGCGACGAACCGCTGGCCGTGGCGCCTGCACGCCACCTACAACGAGACCATCACGCGGGCGTTGGACGTGTTCGAGAAGGTGAACCGCGACATCCCGTTCGACGGCCTGCACTGGCTGTTCGACCATTGCGAGACCATCGACGACCGCAACATCGAGCGGATCGCCAAGCTTGGCGGCGGTATCGCCATCCAGCATCGCATGGCCTACCAGGGCGAGTACTTCGTCGCGCGCTACGGTGCCCAGAAAGCTGAACGCACACCACCCATTCGGCGGATGCTGGAGATGGGCGTGCCGGTCGGCGCCGGCACCGATGCAACGCGCGTCGCGTCTTACAATCCCTGGGTCTCGCTCGCGTGGCTGGTGACCGGGCGCACCCTTGGCGGCATGCAGCTTTACCCGGCGAGCAACCAGCTCGATCGCGAAACCGCTCTGCGGCTCTGGACCGAGTCCAACACCTGGTTTTCCACCGAAGTCGGCAAGAAGGGCCAGATCAAAACCGGACAGCTTGCAGATCTCGCAGTTCTCTCCGACGACTATTTCTCGGTTCCGGGCCAGGCGATCCAGGACATAACGTCGGTGCTGACACTTGTCGGTGGCAAGACGGTCTACGGCGACGCCGACTTCAAGGACTTGGCGCCGCCACTGCCGCCCGCGATGCCGGACTGGTCCCCGGTCCGCACCTTCGGCGGCTATCAAAAGCGTGCGGCCGCCGACCAGCAGCGCAAGTACGCCTTCGCGGCCGCCTGCGGATGCAGCACCGCCTGCGGCGTGCATGGGCACGCGCATGCATGGGGATCAAGCGTGCCGACCGATGACCGCTCCTTCTGGGGCGCGCTTGGTTGCTCGTGCTGGGCGGTGTGACATGAACGCCATCGCGAGCATCGCAGCGCGGTTCGCTACACCGCTGATTCATTGGATCGCACTGCTCGGCCTGTGCGCGGCCTATCTGCAAGGCGGGATCATCAAGGCGACCGACTTCAGCGGCGCAATCGCCGAGATGAACCACTTCGGCCTGGCGCCGGCGGTTCCGATTGCCATCGCGGTGATCGTTCTGGAGCTGGGCGCCTCCGTCATGATTCTCATCGGCTTCTACCGATGGCTCGCGGCCCTTGCGCTCGGCGGCTTTACACTCATGGCAACGCTAGTCGCCCTCCGCTTCTGGGAACTGCCCCCAGGCCAGGAACGGTTCATGGCCGCCAATGCCTTCTTCGAGCATCTCGGGTTAGTCGGTGGTTTTTTGCTTGTCGCGTGGCACGACCTGAAGCGCTCGGCTGTCTCCAAGCAGGGAGCTCCTTCGCGCACGGCGGACACATCTCATCTACCCGCGAGCCTGTAGAGAAAGGTTCGCGGCTAACACTTCAACCGCAACAAAGCGCAGGAACGAACAAAGCAGCGCGAACCGATCCAGTCCTCCAAAACGCAAACGATGCAATCTCTCCATCGCCATCACGTGACAGACTCAGTGAACATGGGAGGTATCATCGTTGGCGGTGCTGCGCCACCATCGTTGCGGTTCGAAGAGGCCCGCACATCGCTCGAGGGCGTATTCGGGCGCAAGAAACCCGCTCAGAAAGGACCCGGCCCTCCGCTTACGACATTTTACGCTCTTTAATTTGGCACCTTTCTAGCAGGCTGCAACAATGGAGCGGTTCAATAGCGACCCATTTGGGCGGCGGCAAGATAGCGATTGGCGGAGCGGAAACGATGGAGATCCTCATGACCCAGATTACGCGCAAAGGGCCGGAAATTTCGAAACGCCAAACGATCGCGCGCCGGCAATTCCTGGGCTTTCTCGCCGGCAGCCCGCTTCTGACGGCGACCTCGGCCACGACCATCGCCAACCTGTTGGCAGCGGGCTCCCATCAAGCGCTCGCGCAGAGTTACGACGCTTTGCGTGGCGCGGAGGTCGCGGTCGGCGCCGACGGCGTCATCACCGCGCCAAGCCAGGCGCTGGACGTCTTCGAGTTCGCGCCGGCGGCAAAGAAGGTCCTGTTCGACGCAGGCGCCCCCACGCATTGGGGCTATCTCGAAAGCGGCGTGGACGGCAACGTGACGCGCGACGCCAATCACACCGCCTACGCGAAGTACAACATCCGCGTCCAGCGCCTGATCGATGCGCGCAAGATCGACACCAGCGTGAAGATCTTCGGGGAAACGTGGGGCAGTCCCATTTTCTGCTGCCCGGTCAGCAGCCTCGGCGCCTACAACCCGGAGGCGGGGGTCGCGGTGGCGCGCGCCGCCGGCAAGCGCAAGCACCAGATGATCCTCTCCACGGTCGACAACGCGAGCATCGCCGACGTGAACAAGGCGCACGGCTCGCCGGCCTGGTTCATGTTGTATCCAACCGACGACTGGAACGTGACGAAAGCGCTGGTGCAGCGCGCCGAAAGCGCGGGCTCCCCGGCCATCGTCCTCACGGTCGACCGGCAAGGTGGCCGCAACACCGAGGACATGTTTCTCGCGCGTCGTCTGGACAAGCGCGACTGCACCGTGTGTCACCAGCCCGGCGCGTTCGCCAACGAGGTCACCCGCAAAGCCAACTTCTTCGGCCTCGACGTCTCGAAGGTCACGAACCTCTACGGCACCGGCATGACGTGGGATTTCATCGATCGCCTGCGCGCGATCGTGAAGGGCAAGCTCCTGCTGAAAGGCATCATGACCGGCGAGGACGCCAAGGAGTCGCTGCGCCACGGCGTGGATGGCCTCATCGTCTCCAACCACGGCGGCCGCGCGGAGGAGAGCGGGCAGGCGACGATCGGCGTGCTGGTCGAGGTCGTGGACGCGGTGGGCGGTCGCATCCCGGTGCTCATCGACGGCGGCGTACGCCGCGGCACCGATGTTCTCAAAGCGCTCGGTCTGGGTGCCACAGCCGTCGGCATCGGCCGGCCGTATGTGTGGGGCCTTGCGGCGTTCGGCGAAGCTGGCGTCGATCGCGTGCTCGAGATCATGGACAACGAGTTCACCACGATCATGCGGCAGGTGGGTGCGCTGAACATCAGCAAGATCACGCGGGATCACGTCACTCGCGCATAGCCGTGCCCGGGATCTGCCAGTCGTGTACCCGAGGCGGAGAAAGCTGAAATGGATATGCCAACGCCACCGGTCCTAGCGACGACAGCCCCGCCGAAGCAGCCCGAGCCGGCCCCGCCACCATCACCAGCGGAGCCGAAGGAGGAGGCGCCCTCGCGCACGCCATCCATCATTGTCGGCGTGGTCGCCACGGCCGTGATAGTGCTCTCGCTCTGGTATTTGGTCCGCGGCGAGCCGTTGCTGGTGCAGGGCGAGGTTGACGCCACGCGGCTTGATCTCGCGGCGCGCGTCGATGGGCGCGTCGCCGAGATCCCGGTTGCGCGCGGGCAGGACGTTTCCACCAACGCGGTGCTGGTGCGGATCGACAATCCCGAGACGCTCGCCAAGCACGAGCAGACGCTTGCCGCCAAGGTGGTCGCTGAGGCGCAGCTCGCCAACATCAAAGCTGGTACGCGAGCGGAGGTGATCGCCGCGCGCAAGGCCGCCCATGAGCGGGCGGAGGCGGCCGTCACGCTCGCGCAGCAGACCTACGAGCGCGTGCGCCAGTTGGCCGAGCACGGCAATGCCCCGCAGGCGCGCCTCGACCAGGTGACCGACGCCTTGCACGAAAGTCAGCGCGTCAAGGATCAGGCCATGTCAGCCTACGAGCAGGCTGTCAACGGCTACACAGCCGAGGAGCGTCAGATTGCCGTGGCCAACGTCGAAAAGGCGCTCGCGGATATCAAGGCGGTGCAATCGATCATCGACCAGATGGTGGTCTACGCTCCAGTGGCCGCGCAGGTCTACCGGCGCAACATTGAGCCGGGCGAGTTCGTCTCGCCGGGGGTTCCGCTGGTGACGCTGATCGATCTGTCTGATGTGTGGATCCACTTCGATCTGCGCGAGGATCTGGTCAAGACCCTGAAGGTCGGCGACCGATTCGCCGTGCGGATTCCCGCGCTTGGCGATCGCCGCATCACCGTCGAGGTGAAGCTGATCGCCACCAAGGGCGAGTATGCGAGCTGGCGCGCCACCCGTGCCACCGGCGACTTCGACCTACGCACGTTCTCGATCCGCGCCTATCCGGTCGAGAAGGTGCCGGAGCTGCGCCCAGGCATGAGTGCCTATTTGGATTGGCGGGCGCGAGGATGAGCGACACGCCGAAAACCGGATTCCTGCAGGTCGCCCGCCGCGAATGGCGCTGGCTGCTGCACGACCGCATGGCGCTGATCCTGATCTTCGCGGTGCCGCTGTTCGCGCTTACAGCGTTGAGCGCGGTTTTCAGCAATCAGGTGATCCGTGGGCTCGGGGTGGCGGTCGTCGATCAGGATCGCTCGGAGGCCTCGCGCGCCTTCGTCGAACAGATTGCCGCTTCTCCTAACCTGAGCATCGTCGCACGGCCCGATGACCTCGCCTCGGCGGCGCGTGCGATCCGCTCTGGCGATGCCATCGCGGCGGTTTACATTCCGGCGGACTTCGAGCGCGACCTCAAGGCCGAACGCCGGCCGCAGGTCGTTGCCTTTTACAATCAGCAGTTCCTGACGGCCGCGGGCATTGCGTCCTCGGGCCTGAGCGACAGTCTGTCGGCTGCCGTCAACAGCGCGGCGGCGCGCGCAGCGCCGAAGGCACCCCGCATCGGTTCGCTGGTGGCCGAGACGATCGTGCTGGTCAACCCCGAGCGGAACTATGCGCAGTTTCTGCTACGCGCGTTGCTGCCAGTGGTCATCCACGTCGTCATCGCGCTTGCTGCGGGTTATTCGGTGGGCTCTGAGTTCCGGGGCCGCAGCATGCGGAAGTGGCTGGCCTGTGCGGGCGGCAATCCGATTGTTGCGCTCGCCGGTAAGCTCGCGCCGCTGTTCGGCATCTTCTTCGTGATGATGCTGCTTGTGCCCCTGATTCTGGAGGGAATGTTCGAAATCTCCTTCAAGGGTGAAGTCGAAATGATGATCGCAGCGGGATCGCTGCTGATCGTCGGCTACCTTGCGCTCGGCGCGCTGCTTCAATTGCTAGTACGGGATCTGACCACTGGCCTGAGCCTCACCGGCCTGTTCGTGTCTCCGGCGTTCGGCTATCTGGGGGTGGGATTTCCGATTCTCGGCATGAATACATTTGCCCAGGTCTGGGGCGCGATCCTGCCGCTGCGCTGGTACATCGCCGTTTTGTTCGGGCAGGCCGCGCGCGGCCTGCCGGTACAGGAGTCCGCACAACCTTTCGCGGCGCTGGCACTCTTGGCCGGGGTTTACACGCTACTGGCTGTTCTGCGCCTTCGTGCGCTGCGCGATTGGATCGGCCAGGGGGCTGTACAGCCAGCGGCGCCTGTTGCGGCGTCGCCCGGAGTTGGTGCTGCTTTCGCGGCCGAGTGGCGAAGCGTGCTCGCGTTCCGTGGCGCCTTTTCCCTGATGGTGCTCGCGCCGGTGGTCTACGGCGTGTTCTATCCGCAGCCTTACCTGACCCAGATCCTGCACAAGGTTCCGATCGCGGTCGTCGATAACGACCTGAGCGAGCTCAGTCGCAACATCGTCCAGATGCTCGATGCCAGCGGCGCCGTCAGCGTGGCGGTCCACGCCGAGACGCTCGCTCAAGCGCGAGCAGCGCTTGAACGCGGCGAGGCCTTTGCGGCGGTTGGCATCCCGCCTGGCACCGAGCGAGATGTCCTCAAAGGCAGCACGGCCCATCTGCCGATCTACGCCGATGCCACGTATCTGTTCCTGTTTCGCTCGACGGCCAGCGGCATTGCGGTTGCCATCGGCACGCTGTCCTCCGAGCTTGCGGCCGGTGGCGCCCGTACGGATGGCAGCATCGTCAAGGCGACGCTCGCCAGCACAAGCCCGGCCGAGATTCTACTGCAGCCGATCTTCAACCCGGTCGGCGGCTACGCCAGCTATGCCGTGCCTGCGGCGTTCGTCCTGATCCTGCAGCAAACCCTGCTGATGGGCGTGGCGATGCTGACGGCCATCGCTTTTGCGCAGCAGGCCACCGCTAACGCCACCAGGAATGCGGCATCGATCAGCGGTGCATTCACGATTGTGTTTGGCCGCGCCATCGCGCACCTGACTATCTATCTGCCGGCGCTCGCGCTCTATCTCATCGTGCTGCCGCGCTTCTACGGTTTCTCGACTCTTGGTCACCCGCTGCAATTGTTCGTGCTTGCAAGCCTTTTCATTCTGGCGACGAGCTTCATGGGTCAGGCCGTCGGCGCTTGGTTCACGCGGCCCGAGACGCCGATGCTCGTCTTCCTCGCCACCAGCCTGCCGCAGTTCTTTCTGGCTGGCTTCGCCTGGCCGAACGAAGCGATCCCGAAGCCCGTGCTTGCGGCCGGCTCTGTTTTCCCAGCCGATTTCGCGATCGACGGCATCGTCCGCATCAATCAGCTTGGCGCCACCCCGTGGGAGGTGGCGCATGCGTGGCGCGGGCTGTGGTTGCTCGCTATCGTTTACTTCGCCCTCGCGGTGATTTCGGCGCGTCTAGTTCAGCGGAGGCTTGGGCATGCCTGATCATCATCCCATCAAGGGTCGCCGCATCATCGCGCTCGGCGTCCTCATCCTCATTGCGGTTACTGGGATCGGTTACGCGTTCTGGCGCTCCAGCCCGCCGGCACCGCTTGTAGGCGTCGTGCGTGCGACGCAAATCCGCATCGCGCCCGAGGTCGGCGGCCAGCTTGCGGCCGTCAAGGTACAGAAGGGCGCGCAAGTGCGCGCCGGCGATGTCGTCGCCGAGCTCTCCGCGCTCGAATTGACCGCCTCGGTCGGTCAAGCGCGCGCTGCGCTGGCGGCCGCGACCGCGAGCCGCGACCACGTCTATGCAGGCGTGCGCGCGGAGGAAATCGCCGCGCTTGCCGCCGGCATTGCCAAGGCGAAAGCGCGATTGGAATATGTCGAAGCGCAATTGATCCGCACGACCACGCTGGCCCGCCGCGATATTGCCTCCCAGCAGGCACTCGATCAGGCCACAAACGACGTGGCGAGCGCGCGAGCCGACGTCACCGAGGCCGAGGCCAATCATGCTGCCGCCGTGGCTGGGCCGACCCGCGAGCAGCGCGCCATCGCCGACGCCCAGGTGCAAGCCGCAGCCGCTGCGCTTGGCGTGCTCGAGCGCCGGCTGGAAAAAACCGTTCTGCGCGCGCCGGCCGACGGCGTTGTCAGTGTGATCGTCGCCGAGATTGGCGAGAACGTCCGCGCCGGCCAGCCGGTGCTCGCCATCGAGCAGACCGGCAAGCGCTGGATATCGTTCAATGCGCGCGAGGACTGGCTGCCCGGCATCGTGGTGGGAGCGAGGGTCAACGTCTTCCGCGCCGGCATGCGTGAGGTGACGCCGGCCATCGTCACCGAGCTCCTGCCGCTCGGCGCTTTCGCGACCTGGCAGGCGGAGCGCGCCGTCGGCGATCACGACCGTAGTACGTTGCGCCTGCGACTCGATCCGGTCGGCGATCCGGCCGGCCTCGAGCCGGGAATGACGGTTTGGCTGACTCGTTGAAGACCACTTGAGAAGGAGAGGCGCCCCATGCACCGACACCCCACGCACCGACAATCCACCACACTCGCCATCGCGGTACTGTTGCTATCCGTCACTCAGGCCCTTGCGCAAGGCGATGTGACCGCTGGCAAGACGGTGTTCGAGAATCAATGTGCGTCCTGTCACTCGGCCGAGCTTGGCAAGCAGGGGTTCGGTCCGTCGCTCGCCGCCGTCATGGGCCGGCCATCGGGCACACTGCCGGGATACAACTACACGCCCGCGATGGTGAACGCCCATCTGATTTGGGACGCCAAGACGCTCGATGAATTTCTCGCCTCATCGACCCAGAAGGTTCCCGGAACGTCGATGCCGGTCTCGCTGCCGAATGCAGGCGCGCGCGCCGACGTGGTCGCATATCTCGGCACGCTCGGGCAGGCCGCGGCACCCGCCGCCACACCGGCGACCCCGGCCGTGATCGCGCCCGTCGGTCAAGGCCCCAGCCAGGACGAGTTGCTGCGCGCCGCATCCGATACCAGCAGCTGGCTCAGCGCCAGCAAGGATTACGCGGGACAGCGCTTTGTCGATCTCAACCAGATCAACGCCGGCAACGCGGCGGGGCTGCGCGCGGTCTGCATCTATCGGTCCAACAGCGCGGTCCCGACGCAGACCAATCCACTGGTCTACAACGGCGTGATGTATCTGACGGTCGATCAGTCGATCGTCGCCATCGACGCCGCGACCTGCCGCGAGCGTTGGACCTACAACTGGAAGGTCAAGGATCAGGTACTGTCGCCAACCAATCGCGGCGCGGCGCTCAAAGATGGCCGCGTCATCCGCGGAACCGCCGACGGCTATCTGATCGCGGTCGACATGGAGAAAGGCACGCTGCTGTGGAGCCGCAAGATCGCGGATGCCGGCAAGAGCCAATATCTGAGCATGCCGCCGCTGATCGTCGGCGAGCTTGTCATCTATGGCCCAGCCGGCGCCGACTGGGGCGCGAAAAACTGGATCAGCGCTTTCAAGCTGGAGAACGGCGAGGAGGTCTGGCGCTTCAACCTGATCCCCGAAGCCAACGAGCCGGGTGCCGAGAGCTGGACCAACGCGCAGGCGCGCGAGCACGGCGGCGGCAGCGTGTGGACGCCGTTGTCGTTCGACGCCGAAAAGGGCGTTATCTTCGTGCCGGTCGGCAATCCGGCGCCGGATTTCTATCGCGAGGTGCGTCCCGGCACCAATCTCTATACCGACTCGGTGGTCGCGCTCGACGTCAAGACCGGCAAGCTCCTCTGGTACAAACAGTTCGTCGCCAACGACATGCACGACTGGGACCTGAGCCAGGTCAGCCCGATCTTCCACGCGTCGGTCAACGGCAAGCAGCGCAACCTGATGGCGGTCAGCGGCAAGGACGGCCTCCTGCGCATGCTCGACCGCGACACGCGCGAGGTCCTCTACGAGATGCCGATCACAACCCGCCAGAATGCCGACGCTGAGCCGAGCGTGACCGGCACGCACATCTGCCCCGGCCTGCTCGGCGGCATGGAATGGAACGGGCCCGCCTACAATCCCCGGACCAACACCCTGTTCGTCGCCACGGTCGACTGGTGCGGTACCTTCAAGAAGCACGACAAGCCGCCGGAATTCGCACTGAACGCTCACTACTATGGCGGCTCGGTGGATCCGGACCCGCGCGATAAGGCCAAGGGCTGGCTGCAGGCGATCGACGCTGCCACCGGCGACGTGCGTTGGCGCAACCAGTGGCCAACGCCGCTCGTGGCCGGCGTCACCGTGACATCGGGTGGCGTGTTGTTCACCGGCGACCTGAACAACGACTTCCTGGTCATCGACGTGCACGACGGCAAGACGCTTTATCGCTTCAACACCGGCGGCTCAATCGGCGGCGGCGTTATCAGCTATGAACTCGGCGGTAAGCAGTATGTTGCGACCACCTCCGGTGTCGTCTCGGGATTCTTCGGCGGCTCCGGCACGTCGGCGGTGATCGTCTTCGCCCTCCCATGAGCGCGAGGCGATCGCCTCATGGACGCATCGGTTATTACCGCCCTTGCGGCACTGACGGGAGCCACTGTAGGCGGACTTACATCGGGTCTTGCATCGTGGCTGACCCACCGGACGCAGGTACGCGCGCAATGGGCTTCGCAAAAGATCATCCGCCGACAAGAACTCTACAACGAATTCATCGAGGCGGCTTCAAAATGCTATGTCCATGCGCTCCAGCACGGACAAGCGGACATTCCCGCGCTGGTCGAGCTCTACGCAAAGCTGGGCAGGATGCGCATCCTTTCCTCGCCAAAGGTCCTCGAAAGCGCCAGACAGATCGAACGAAATATCATCAATACCTATCTGGCGCCCGACAAGACCTTCCTCGAACTGCGGGAGATGATCGACAGTGGGTCGGTTGACCTGCTTCGCGATTTCAGCGTGGCTTGCCGCGCAGAATTTGAATCGCTTCGCGCTCAACAATTCTGAAGATGAGGGCGCGGAGATCCAACCAGTGTGTTCCGTCCTAAACCTAAGTATGAGTTGTTCATCACAATGTGAAATGGGGTGACTTGACGTGCAAATGTAAGCTCCTTTCACCGTATGCGGCAAGGACATCATTCGGTGCATGATCCCGTTCCCAGCCGGATTGGAACGCGCCCGGGAGCGGAGGGCACACTGTCGCGACTCGCGTATGAACGCGCCAAAGCGGCAGGTATCGACGTGACGCCATTGATGGTGAAGGCTGGTGTAACGCCGCAGCAAGTCGAACAAGAAGACGTTTGGCTCGCGGCGGAAGGCCAGGTCAAACTTGTCGAGCTGATTGCGGATGCATTGCAGGATGATCTCCTCGGATTTCATTTAGCGCACGATGTAGACCTTCGAGAGATAGGACTTCTCTACTATGTCCTGAATTCCTCCGACCTGCTGGGGGACGCCTTTCGCCGAGGCGAGCGCTACTGCTCGCTCATCAATGAGGGCGTTCGCTTGCGCGTGAGGGAGGGGAAAGAGTTAGCGTTGGTTGTAACGTAAGTCGGGGTAGAACGGTGGTCGGATCGGCATCAAATTGAGGCCCGGGTTACCTTCCTGGTCCGGATCTGCCGGCGGATTACCAATCGTCACCTGCTGCCGTGCCGTGTCAGCTTCATCCATCGGCGCGAAGGCGGCTGTCCCGAGATGGATGCGTTCATGGGCCACGACGTTACCTTCGGCGCCGACGCGGACGAGGTCGTATTTCTCGGAAATGCACAACAGCTGCCCGTCCTCGGCGCTGATCCGTACTTGAACAGGCTATTGATCAAGTTCTGCGAAGAAGCCCGCTCGCATCGGACCGTCAGCAGCACATTCCGGGTCGATGTAGAAAATGCGATTGCTCCGCTCCTGCCGCATGGAAAGGCACGTGCCCCTGAAATCGCGCGCCGGCTCGGTGTAAGCCCGCGCACGCTCGTGCGCCGGCTAGCTGCGGAGGGGCTCACTTTCTCGACCGTGCTCGACAGGCTGCGAGCGGATCTTGCCCGACGCTATTTGCAGGATGGCGGCCTGTCCATTTCCAAAATCGCGTGGATGCTCGGGTACCGGGAGGTTAGTGCGTTCACCCACGCCTACAAACGCTGGACTGGCAGGACGCCGAGAAAAGCACGCGCGCTCGAGAAAAGACCGGCCTCGCCCCTCGCATTCGATCGGGGGCGATCATCGTGACGACGTCATCTCGGTTGTAGACTTCACCAACAAGCCGCCACTCCGGTTCACCGAGCAAGATAAGGACGGGTTCGAACTTGCAGATCGCGCCTTGGCCTAGTCGGCAGGCGCCGGGTGGTCGACCAGGATCGGCTTGGCATTCGCCGCATCGAACAGAAACGCACCAAATCCCTGTCGCTCTGCCGCTGGTTGACGTTCCAGTTGCGGATATAACGCTGCAAGGCTGAAGAGCCGATCGTGACGCATACCGCCATCGAGTGACTGCAGTTGCGAAATGTCGATAATCCGGACCTTGGCTTTCAAGGCAGCGTCCCTGACGCGAGGATTCTCAACATCCAGCGCCCCAGCACGCGTGCTGGAGCCTCCAAGGAAGCTGGACAGCCTCAGCGCAGTATCGTCCTTGGACACCAGTACCGTCAGCGGCGGGTTCAGAGGACCGATTGCTTGCACCTGCGATTGGAAAACATCGACATCGATGTCTGGTGCCGCGAGGACGACGCGACCAAGGCGTGCAATCACGCGATCGCGGCGCGAAATACGGAGCTCGCGCAATGCTTCCGCGGTCACCATGCAGCCCATACTGTGCGCCACAACCATAATCTCGCCAACCTGCGAGTTGCTCGTGACCATCGTCAGCAACTCGATGAGATAGTCGCGCGAATAAGCTGCCGCTTCTTTGTCCGCCCCGTATTTTGCAACGTCACCCTGAGACGGCCAAGCAAACAGGACTGGAGTTCCGTTGAAACCTGCATCGGCATCGATTTGTGCCAAACGATAAAGCGATTCCTGGAAGTTATTGTTGAAACCGTGAACAAAGATAAGCACGTTATGCTTTTTTTCCTGACGGGACGATTGCGAGGGTCGCGCAACCGCTTTGCGAAATTCAGCGTCGGTCAGCACGGCCTGATCGATTGTTGCAAAGCTTACGCGCGGATCCGGCGCACCCGCCGGCCATTCGATGTTGCCAGACTGGTGATTGGGCGGGATGGCGATAGTGAATTTGGCGAAATTGAGTGTGTTTGCGCGCTCCGCTGTGAACACATTCTCTGATGGCGTACCGCGCTTGCGGGCCGTCGCGACATAAATCGATACCGACTTGGTGCCAGGCGCTGTCGCGACCGGTACCAACAACTCAGGGCCGGGTCGACTGGCGCATCCAACCAACGTCAAAGCGAGCGCAACAATGACTGCTGAATGCGCGTTGCGGCGAGCACCTCGAGCCAGACTACGCAACATCGCGATGATCCCCCACTATGAACTTCCCGGGCGTCACTGACTTATATCAACTCGACGTAGTCTATCATAGACGATCTGGTCCGGTGTTGGTTCATGAGCGGCCGCCGGTTTCCATTCATTCAATCGGCGCGGGCGATGAGCATCCCTGCCTAGACCGACCCGACATAGTGAATGGCGCGCTCGTTGAGCGAATTCGCCATGGCGTAGATGAACAACTGTACGCGGCTCGGAAGGTGGCGATTTGAAGGAAATAGCATGGCCATCGAGGTCTGCAGGCGTCATCGGTGTACCGCGTCGTTCAAGATATCCGGGCGACGCGACTACAATGCGGTAGTCGTCGATCAGCTTCCGCATGACCAGGCGCGAGTCCTTCGGGGACCGATTCGGACGACGACATCTATCCCCTCTTCAATGAGGTCCACCATCCGATCGGTCAGTCTGAGGTCGATCGAGATTCTCGAATATGCGCTGACAAGGTCTCGACAGACCGGTGCGACGTGGGCACGGCCGAATGCGATCGGCGCGCTGATACGCAGCAAACCTTGCGGCTCGACTTGGCCGCTCGCCAGTGCCGCCTCAGCTTGGTCAACCTCAGCTAGTATGCGTCGAGCTCTTTCGTAAAAATCTGCACCTTCGTCCGTCAGTGCCAGGCGGCGGGTGCTACGCGCAATCAAACGCGCACCAGTCCGGCGCTCCGGGGCCGCCCAACCATCAGCAAAGTATCAATATTGCGCTTCCCCATCTACGAGCCGCGTCTGACGCCCGCTCGCCACGGTGCGGAGCCGAGGCGCTCGATCAGAAAATCGATGAAGGCCCTCACTTTCGGAGCCTGATGATGGCCCGGCGGCATCAGAGCAAACAATGGGTAGGTTTCCGGATCCTGGACGTCTTGCAGCAAGGGTTGCAGCAGTCCTTCACGGATGGAGCGCGCGACTACGTGCTCACTCAGCCGCAGGATGCCCGCTCCTCCGATTGCCAATTGCAGCAACATATCCGCGCTATCGGCGCTGACGGAACCTTTGACATCGATCCGGGTCAGCTTGCCATTGATTCGAAACGGCCAGCTCGCCGACCCAGGATTTCGGCTCAAGGTCAGGCATTCGTGGCGAGCGAGATCGGCAGGTTCGGCGGGTCGACCATGACTGGCAAGATAACCTGGACTTGCGCAGACCACCCTGGAGAGATCGACGATCTTGCGTGAGACAAGCCCAGAGTCCTCGAGCGGCCCCATTCGTAGTGAGACGTCCACGTTTTCCCCGATGAGATCGACAATACGATTGGTCACCATGAAGTCGAAGGTTATGTGAGGATGGTGCGCGAGGAAGTCCGGCAATGCTGTCGCAAGCTCATGGGCCGCAATGACCGGAAAGGTGTGCACGCGCAAGTGTCCGCGCGGCGAGGCCCGCGCAGACACAATCTCGGACTCGGCCGCCTCGATGGCCCCGAGTATCTCGTGCACGCGATGGAGATAGGCCTCTCCCTCGGCGGTCAGTGCCAGCCGCCGTGTAGTCCGATTGATCAGCCGCACACCAAGGCGGTGCTCCAATCGCGTAATGAGCTTTGCCACTGCGGATGGCGACAAGCTTACGTCCTTGGCTGCGCCCGCAAAGCTGCCGCGCGCCGCCACGCGTTCGAAAATGGCCATCTCGTTAGGCGAACTGGCCATACGGGAATTTCCTTCCTGAGTGACGGGAATTCATTGCTGATTATCCCAGCCACGTAAACGCATTACGGTCAGCGCATCACGTTCGGTTTGCCGTCAGAGCTGGCAAGCAGTGCCGAGGTGGCCATGACTTCAATGCGGAGAAAGGTAGCACAATGCCTTACCTTCAGCTCGACGTTCCGAACCATTATCCAGTCGACGTGAAGCGCGGTCTGGCCCGGCGTTTGGGCGTTGAATACGCGCATATCATGCAGACGACGCCCGACCTGGTGACCGTGGCGTTTCGCGAGCTAGGTGAAGGCGGCGTGTGGTGCTGCAGCGCCGGCGAGCCCGAACCCGCAGCCCTGCTCTCGTGCGACATACGGCGGGGGCGCCCGCCCGAACAACGGGCCGAACTGGCCCAGGCACTGATCGACGCCTGTGTCGAGACGCTGGGGCTGCGCAGCGATCGCCTTGTCCTGGAGTTCACCCAGCATACGAGCGACGAGATGTATCGCGCCGGACGCGGCTGGGCAACCGAATGGACACCGGCCGAGGCGACGAGCGCGACCTGGTAGAGGAAGAATCATGCTGAAGGTGGGACTGATTGTAGGAAGCACCCGTCCGAATCGGTTCGCCGACAAACCGGTGCAATGGCTGCTCGAGGGAGCGTCAGCGCGGTCAGACCTGCGACTTACGGTGCTCGATTTGCGTGATTATCGGTTGCCGTTCTTCAATGAGCCGGCGTCACCGATGGCCACAGGCGGCATTTTCACCGAGCCTGAAGCGGAAGCTTGGCGCAAGCGCATCGGCGAGTTCGACGCCTTTGTCGCAACAGTCGCCGAGTACAATCACGGTCCGACGGCGGTCCTCAAGAACGCTTTCGACAGCACACTTCTTGAATGGCAGCGCAAACCTATTGCGTTTGTCGGCTATGGCGGCGTCGGCGGCGCTCGCGCGATTGAGACACTGCGCGGCGCGGTCATCGAGCTGCATATGGCGCCAATCAGGCACGAAGTGAACATCGCGATGGAGCCATATCTTGGGGTCGTCCAGAGCGGTCGCTCCCTGAATGATTACGCCTATCTCGTGCAAAGCCGTGAGGCCATGTTCGACCACCTGGTGTGGTGGGGCGAGGCATTGAAGGCGGCCCGGCAAAGAACGCTCGCAGGGAGCAGCGTAGCTGCCAGAGGGCCCGCAAGCTAACTGCGCAGTCCCGCGGGAATGCCAGCGGAATGATGTTTTGGCATCGGAGCCGCAAATAGTATGGAGGTAGCGATGGCCACCACGATCAAGGTCAACGGTGTCGATCGGACGGTCGATGTTGGTGGTGACACCCCTCTCTTGTGGGTGTTGCGCGACGTGCTCGGCATGACCGGCACGAAGTTCGGCTGCGGCATGGCGCTCTGCGGCGCCTGCACCGTGCAT
>Ga0209488_10001732_pt1 | contig 18481 bp, 22 predicted proteins | sample Rivendell_Oct201_8_FD_188349 | JGI IMG/M metagenome (GOLD analysis project Ga0209488, IMG submission 188349) | Vadose zone soil microbial communities from the Eel River Critical Zone Observatory, Northern California, USA -... | ecosystem: Environmental > Terrestrial > Soil > Vadose zone >...
TCCGACGAAGTAATGACGCACCATTCGATGGAGATGATACGCAGCTTGGCCGCAGAATCCTTAGTTCAAGTTCTTGTGAATGTAAGGACCCAGCTATGTCACTCATTTTACAACGACCAGCTGTCTGACTAGCACTTTTGGATTTGTACTCTTACAACATCGAACAGGCGGCGGGACATGGCGGCCATAACGTCATTACCGTGGTCATGAACGAGCGAGGAGTCGATCTGAATGCCGCGCTCGGCTGGGTTGCAGAATATCATGTCTTATCCGTATTTCAGGCGCAATACCGGCTGCTACACGGGGTGCTGTTATTGCGCACACGACAATTAAACTGTAGCTCCGCGCGACGATGATTGCCCTATAGACCCCACAACATTGAATGAAGACAGTGTTTGGTTGACGATGGCAGCAATTTCCTCTTCCCTTGGCGTTGTTGGCATGTAAACCAGCTCTGTGCAAAGAAGATCTGCCAGTAACACCTGATGATCTCCAGAGATAGCTGGACTATGCTCCACGGATGTTGCTCATGAAAGCTTGTCGGAGCAGGAAGGGCTACGTGCACCACTGGTACGCATGATTAGAGCGATCGGGATCGAAATCAAAGTTACGCAGCCTGAGGGCCTCAGATTTGCTCAAACCAGGGATCCCAGCAACAAATTTCTTTAATTGGTGGTCCTCGTCAAGTAGATAGGTTGAGCGCCCGGCTGAGGGCTCTTCTATATATGTCCAGCGAGATGCAATTTTCCGAACCCTCGAGCATGGAGATCATGCTTTGCGTTGAGAAGGAATTGGTCCTGTCGATTCGGAGATTCCGGAATGCGAGGACAGGCTGAGGCTGAACAACGCTCGAAGTCCAACATATCAAGGGACACGATGGCGGGTAACTGGGCGGATGAGCGGGATAACTTGAGCGCAGAATCTAAGCACGACCGACAAGGGCGTTTGATGAGGGCAGTCATGGAAGACAGAGATGAGAAGGAGGGTGAGCAGCTCTTTAACCAGCGCCGAGATGATTTTATGCGCGCCGCACGCAAAGTACCCTCTGATATGTGCGCGGACTCGGATGCGGGTTGTATGGTTCCGCCAAGTTGAAGATACCGGCGAGCCCATAAGGGTTGCCATGACAGCACATGTGAGGCTCAGCACGAGGCTGAGAACCCAAATAGAGTTGACGGTCTTGCTGTAAATTTGGATGGTTCATGAGATGAACGTGGGACGAGAAAAGGCCAGCCCTGAAACTTAGGGGGACTGCGCTAACACCGGCCCGATCATCGAACGGCTTTCGTCCGATCACCTCGAATTCCTCGCTCAATTCTTGCTCAATTACCCTACACTCATGGTTGAGCGGGCGGGCGGACCGGACCGACTGGTAACTTCGACCCGTTAAACGTCTTCCCAATTTGTGGGCTCGTGTGCAGCATCTCACGATATGGTATAATAGGCTGCGCATCTCACGCCCCCACTATTAAACGTGGCCTGTATTCGGGAGACTATGTGGCTCTAGTCCTGTTTCCCCGACCCTCTAATGACCCACTGCGACACCTATCGTGATCACCTCGCGACCACATACCCTCTATTTGGGCACGCTCTGTGGGAGCCAAACTTCGTGGATCTCGGTGACGTCGGTTACATACGCCAAGGAAAATTCCACCGCCTTTTCAACGCTCTGCACTCCGCAGACCATCCATCCCATTACGGAGTCCCTCTCCCAGAATATCACGAGCCACTTATTCCCAACGTCTCTGACCATATCGACTGGGGAAAGCTTAAGCCCGACCATTACTTTTCAAGCGGAGTGACTGTGGAGACTGAAAGAGAAGATATCCATGCCACGGGGTAATTACATTGTAACACGGGGCAACGACATCTTCACTGACCCATTTGCAGGCCAGAAGACTTTCCGCGCGTCTTATTTTCGTGCTCATCGAGGCGAGGGGGCGCCGTGTTGTCTATTCCGGTAGATGCTCGACGTAAAGATACCCGTGCGCGAGGGGATTTTGGCAAGTGGATGGTCAAAAATATCGACTCATGGTTCACCTTCGCGCGGGGCCTTGGACTTGGAATAGAACAGATGGAGGAAATCGTTCTGGTTACTGGATTGCATCTGACAAGATCCTGGGCTAATGTTGTGTTCTGGGAGGGTCATGCGAATGGACAAGCATCACTCGGGGTAAACGTATCCCATGGTCCCAACGTTAACATCAATTGGCAGTGCTTACCCGGGAGCGTCCAAGGAGGAGTCCGAAGCTGGGGTCCCGAAGGCTGGGTATGCCATTCCTCAAAGACTTCTATGATAACCTTTGAAGTGATCTTGTGCACCCTTCAGAATCTACCCGAAGATCAATGCGTATTTTTACGAGGGTTTCGTGTTACCCGTGTCCTCGGAATATTGCGGAGACGCCTCAGAGGGGCTGCAGGACCTAATCCAAGTCCGGACGGGGATCATGACGACGATGAGCTAGGAAAGGAGCTCATATCAACACCGGAGAGTCAGGTAAAGTGACCTCATTCTCATTTATGCCCTTGATCTCCATCTGAACTTCTTATAGCACCGTGATCCTCTTCATGTGTTATTAGAATATGTTGTCAAAGTGAGTGATCTGTGTCTTCATTTCGCATACGTACTCGGTCGTAACATGTTATGCAGCGGGCACCTGACTGTGATATGGTCCTCGTCCATGACGACGACCTACTGCGCATTGATAACTTCGGTGACAATAAGGTGGATAAACAATCGCATGTAATTTTTACGTTTTGATATACTCTGTCACAGGAAAGCCTTCAAGCAGACGCAGTGATGGCTCATCTCAAAAGATCCCAGCCGGAGATACTGCAGGTCCAGTGTGGTGAGTGCGCATCAGTATTAGAGCCTCCACAACTCTCATGACGGGGCATTCACATAAAAGATGGCCCGTCGATTACTGAAAGCAGTGCGAAAACGGGTACAGGAACCATTAAAGTAGCGGTGTTCCCTGAGGAAGTACAAAAATGGAGTGAGTCAAGCACCTATCGACCAGACAAGCTGACAGGCCAAGCGCTAGCATCCGATGGATTTGGCCATCACCATATCGTTTCCACTACACTTGACAGCCTCAACGACTTGTCCAGCCTGAGGGCTACCCTTCCCGGAGTTCCGCCTTCCCAAAGACAACCCTCCATAGTTCGTGACCCGTTCCGGTGTGGCTACGCACTCTAACCCGACCACAAATCTGCTCCAGTTCGATACACAGGCAGACAAAGGTAGTGATGAATCGGATTGTAACGAAAGCCAGGAATTGCAGAAGCGCGTGCAACTAGGCTATGCTTTGTCATCGGACTTGGGATATTCATCGACCTCGTCCAGAACCCTTGTAGGATCCGACACCGACACACTTTCAGTCGGCGCGGCTTCTATCACAAGGGATGTTAAGGGTAAATTCAGGGGTGCAACTGGTGTGGCTGTAGACAAGGTGCGTGAGGAAGATAAGACCTCATGCGACGGCGATGCTAGTGTAGTACGTGTATATTCTTGTCTGCGTATGAGTTAACTGATTACTTTATCTCCTTCTGCGCCCTTGGCATTATCGGTAGGATGTCATCGACAAGGAGTATCCCATGCCAAGCCCGTCGCTGAACCTACCCGACATGAGCCTGCCGGCGATTTTTAAACTCGTGACACCTGACGACGTGGAGAAATTGTTTGACATGTGAGTTCTTTGGATTATGTGATACATGGATACGGACAAACAATACGATAACCAGCTTCTATACACGGATAAACGTACGTGGACATCATGTACATGGGAGGAGTCCCTAAGAGATGTGGTCACTTTTTTTCAGCCTTTCATCTCGTTGCTTGAGCCCAAAATACACACACCGGCCGCGACGCTTTTGCGGTGCCCAACTTTATTCGCCGTTGGTTCGTCATTTTTAGCTACTTTCTTTGAACAACGTACGCACGCTCATGCTCTACATGCCTTACGTAGTCTGCGCAATTGCCTTGCGCTACTCAGACAAATCCGCCGTATACCCGATCGCGGGGCAATACGCTAAGGATGCTGTAACTAATACGCTCATTGATGGCAGGCAAACTGTCGAACTTTGCCAAGCATACATTCTCATGAGCACCTACGGAATACCAGCGCGCCGTTGGGAAGAAGATCGTACCTGGTTATACACCGATCTTGCCATCCGGTGCGCATGCGTTCACGAAAATGCAGAACGGAATGACAAATCTAATGTGGTCGCTGGAATTCTAGAATGGCGACTGGTTTGTACTTGCAACACCTGCCTCCGAGGAAGCCGACAACGGAACAGGAGACGCTGAACCGCATCCGGACATGGATTATCTGCTTTAACTTGGACAAGTTAGCCGCAACACAATTTGGCAAGCAGTCGAACGTCAAGGAAGACTAGTATGTCATTTCTCTTCCCAGACTTTTCCAGCTTTCCCGCTCGCTCATTCTTGTGACCTAGTGTCGTGCGCAACTCTCTCGGGTGGTACAAATCCTCCAAGTACAACCATCCTGTGAGTTATCTCCCGTGTGTTTCATTCGGCGTTGTAAACACGACTGACCACCTCACTCTTACCAGTACGACATACACACAGTCGCTTTCACGTCTCTCTTCTGCATTGTCAACAAATTCTATGAAGAGGTGTTCTCTGACCTCAACATACCTAACAAATTGAACCACTCGATCGACTACCGGGAAGTGACGTCGGAGTACGATCGGCTGCTGAGGAGCTGTCACCAGGAGTGGGAAGAGCTCTTCCAACGAGATTCAGACCACACGGGTGCGTGGCAGCCGCCGCCCACCCGCTATCTTGATTTCCTGACCTTTTTTATTATATTTTCTGCTTACCTAACAGACGAGGCCTGCGAGCTTCGCGTAAAGCTTCTGCCATTGTATGTTCCAAGGACGTTCACGGCCTTTGCTCTTTTTAATTCGCTGATTGTTTGCGTTCCATTTCAGCTACGCCAACTACGTAAGGCTGGTCATATTCTCGCTCGGGTTTCAACTGGGATTCCTGCATGGTTTTGAGGGAGACGACAAAGTATTGTTCATCGGGGTGAAACTTGTCCTCCATCGTGTTGTGTCAGCAGAAATTAATGCCAACCCGGTATCTTTCAAGGGCTTGGAAAGCGCCAAAGCTGTCGTCACAGTTCTTGTTGATTCTTTGGTACCAACGGGGTACATGCGTTTCGCCCCAGATAGTGCGATAATCACTCCCTCCTTTGCTCTCACCAATAACGCTCATCTCTATAGGCTATTTCATGATTGCCGCGTTCGCGTCGGCATTCATGCTGGAGGTAAGTCATCGCCCTTGCTTGGCCCATGATCCTTTCCGTGACTTTCTGATTTGTTTCTGCTGTAGCTTCTGCGCCCAGAATTCTCCGGATTCATCGACCAGGACCCCAAGGCCGAGATCTACCAACTCATCGAGCGTCTCATTGACACCATTGGTTCTCCGCAAATAGCAATTGATGAATGCCACGCGCCGAAATTGTACTCGCGCTTCCTGGCGAGCTTGCTGGCCAAACATAAGCGTGATGGTGGTGGAACGTTGGGGAACAATTCGCCCCAACGGAAGCGGGGGAGCACCCGTTGGGTGGGAACAGCGGTTTCGGGCAGTGCGTTGGGCCTTGGCCTCAGCACGTTTGGCCAACATAGTGAACTCCCGGACTTCACCATTGGCACGATCACCGCGCCTGAGGATGAAGATGATGAGGACCTGCTCGCCGGGATACGAGCGATAAAAAACACGGCCTGGTGGGGGCTGATGATGCCAAGGTCAGCAGACCGTTTGCTCCATATCATTCTTGATGACGACCTTATCCTTACACCTTCGTCTTCTCTACCCACAGAAGATGACCAGACTAGGTAATTGAAGAGGAACATTCTCATTGTACCTGAACCAAAGGTGATTCCGATGTCGGAGTGCCATGACATTGTTCCTTTGCCTAGAAGCCTTGTGTCCCCCATTGCCACCACTCCCATGCATCGTCACTAGGATTTTTTTTCGTATCTATTATCGTGCGCCTCGGGGACTGCAACCCCATGTAGCACTGACAGGAATATTCATATACATCTATATCAACCAACTCCCATGGTCTGAGGGCTCCAGGCAACAGGGGCCAATTCTCGAGCGTGCGAGGCCGGAGTGTTTTGTTTTTTTCCGAATTTGTATTCTGTGCGCGCGCATGTAACTACAGCCTGAGACAAAGAGGCGGTCACGCCATTGGCATGCTATGTATGACTAGTTGTAACTTATCTACGCTTGCCCGCTAGGGTTATGTGTGTGGGTTCGATTTATGGTGTAGTCGTCTGTAGCTACTGCATGTCATGAGGTTGGGAAGTGCCATAGTGAATGGAGCGGTGTTGCTCTTGATCGTCCGCCCGTTTTCGGCCTTCTTCCTTCGTTGTGCGGGTCGCGTCGGCGCGTCTTGAGTGGATAAGAGTGATTGCGTCGGGTGTTGCTCTCCTAAACTCATAACAATCTGCTCGCAACATACACACTAACCTACCCATAACTTAAAAGTTACTAACACTACTAGATACACTACTAGCCCAGACGTCTCTGTAAATTATTAGGATTAAGAATACAACATGAGCCTCACGACGAAAGTCCAACGCCAGCAAGCACCTTGAACACGTCGTCCTGCCGCTCCCTAAACTGTGGCAACCGCGTCATAGCCAAAGCGAGAGCATTCACGCGATTAGCAAACGCGACCGCGCGGCCCTCCGCACTCCTCCGCCCACAGGTGCCGTCCCGCTCGCCAACATCATAACCAGCCCCACGCTCGAGCAAAAGCCTCGCGCGCTCCAGCCGCGGCACCGGCACCTCATTACACCCCTCCTGCACGAGCCGCACCGCCTCCATCGTGTCCTCCTCCTCGATCAGCGCCGCCTCGCGGCCGATCGCGGCCAGCTCGCGCATGAGCGGGCGCAGCGGCGCGGGGCACTCGGCGAGCGTGAGGGGCACGCCGTGCACGCCGAGGACTGTGCCCTCTGCTGTGATGGCGGTGGAGGAGACGGTGAGGACGGCGAGCGCGACGGCGCCGAAGTAGGCGCGGGGCGGGTTGGACTTGAGCAGGGGTAGGAGGGACGGCGTGCGCGAGAGCACGTCGGCTAGTGCGGCGTAGAGCGTCTCGCGGATGTAGTCGATCGCGGGGGTCGTTGGTGTTATGAGTGTCGGCGTGCGCTGGGGGGTTGTGGAGGCGGGAGAGTGCGGGGGCGAGTACGCGCTGGGTGGGAGTAGGTGTAGCGAGCGGGGCGGCGAGGGCGATGGTGGTGGTGCTTGCAGGGCTACCTTTCTCAGGGATGTGGGCGCAGGCGCTGCGGACGGTGTGTACGCTGGTGGAGGTACAAATGATGCCTTTGCGCGTTGAGTGCCTGGACTTGTGGGTCCGCCGACGTCGATAGCGGCTTGCAGATCGCTCGCATAGCGGTCCTGGAAAGAGCGGCGCTGACTGATCTCTATGGAGACAGAGCGGAGGTCCGCGGAAAGGCGGCCCAAGGTGGGAAGGACGGGCTGGGTAAGCGGGGTGAGGCCGCAGATGATGCGCGCGAGGTCATGCTGGTGCTCAGGGCCGAGGCCTTGAATGGTGGGGACGCACTCTGACCAGAGTCTGAGGAAGGGGATGAATGCGTGCGGGCAGGTGGCGAGGGAGAGGTTGTGTCGCGGAGATGACTTGTCCTTGCGCGGAAGGGGGACGGATGGAGGATCGGTCGTGGAGCGCAACGCTGCGAAATAGAGAACCAATGCGGGTCCTAAGCGTATTGTGACTAGTGTGAGCACTATCTTCGAAAGCACGGGGATGGCAACGGACCTGTGATCATTAAATCACCTTCGGCCCCACTGAGGACCTCAACATCCAGTAAGCGCTCCGCCTTGGCTTGAGCGAGCGAGGATTTGAGGAAAGTGTGAAAGGCATCTTTGACGTATAGTTCGTCCAAACGAGCCCCTTCCTGAGAGGGGGCCATGGAGTGGAAGAGGGAGTGAGTTCATCCGTGCTGCGCATCATCTGTTGCTATTTCATACTAGTACTTGTGGGGCTGTTCACATAGCCCCAGGGACCGGACCGGACCGGACCACAAACCGGTACACTCGGACTGAACATACGATACAACCAATAATATAAATGTACCAACCATTTGCTTATTATCTAGAGATCTAGTAGTCTTTTCATGCCCTGCCAGACGGAAAAGCTCACAGCGTTCATCGGTACGATCTTGAGATACCCAATGCCGAGTCCCACAAAGAAACCCCTCACTCCGCCGCGCGTCCATATCGCCCGTACCGTCTCTCCCCAGCGCAACCAGCGCCCAGGCTGGGTCAGCCCGCCAACTTGCATACGTCGGCGCACCACCTCAAACGGGTAAGAGACCGTCTGCGCGAGGGCACCGGAGAGGGCCCCAAAGCCGAGATCCGCTAAAGGCGTCGCACGCGGACGACCATTCGGCCCAACGGGAACGAGGGAGGCGCGCAGGTACCCCCACGTGAGAAACGCGGTGCCAGCGTATGGGACAATGCCGATCAAGCTGACCGTGAAGCCACGATAGAATTTGAGGAGGGGAAGAGTATGGAACAGTTCGCGAGTTATTGGGGTTCTTGGGGTTGCTGATGGTTGGGGCGAGCCTTCTGCATAGATAAGGCGCGCGGTGCGGAGGCAGGACGGCCGCACGGGCTCGCCAGATGCGGAACTGTGTATGGTATCGAACGCCATGCGCACGCGTAGCAGCTCGAGGGGGTATGTGAAAAAGACAGAGATCGCGCCTTGCAAGAAGAGATGAGCAACCATGGGGGAGCACACCACGAATCCCTATACACACCCGAAATGGCACCTGCCGAGAACCGCCGCAGGTTCGTTTCTTGCGCATGAGTCGGCATCAACAACTGCAAAATCGAATTTAATCAGGGAGCAATCCGAAAGTGAGGAGGAGAGACGTACATCGTGGACTTGATCATACGCCATGAATTTGACGGCTGCGTAAGGAAAGATACGCAGGAGCGTTGCTGAATGGCCTTGAAAAAGCCCTAACACGCCAGAGTCCCTGTATATTCGCCTTCCAGCGTGGAATGCGCCGCTCCATGTGCCTAGCAGGCGCTGCGTCAGCAACAGTAGGCGGGGGCACGAAGGAAAAGCGGAGAACGGACCTGCATACTTTTGATACTCAGGATTCGAAGCCTGAAAGAGGATCTTGACACGGTCAAGCGGAGCAACGACAGTCTTTGCCTAAGATATAGGCTATACGTTAAGCAGACTGCTAGAGATGGAAACCAAGGGTGTACACACGACACATCCAGCAACGCCACCAGCGATGCCAGAGCGAATCACCTGGTCCGCAGATCTAAACTTCGACGCATCAGAGGTCATTCGAGTTCAATACACATATGCAGTGGGTCGTTGGGGTCGTCAAGAGATATAAACGCGAGGAATTTATATGATCCGCAGAGCTCCGTCCGACCATCACTAGCATGTCATGTGATTTCGACCTCTGACGCGATCACTCATGTCATCCAAAGCGAGATCAGATGTCAAGGTTCTTAAAGGACAGGACGGTACGCGCTGTGTTTGTACAATCGAGTCTGAAGAGGTTTCTTACGCCCGTCGCGTCCAAAGCGGAGAACAAGGTCCTCGAATATATTAAGCGGGTTCGCAGGGCAGCGCGGTCGGGCATATCATCTTCCTTCTGACCTCTCTCTAGATAAACCGCCCATATGGCGCTGTCGACATCTCCGCCAATCTCAAGGGCGCAGTCCCCAAGCCAGCCACTCAAAAGATCCTCCTCGCCCTCGCGGAAAAAGGCGAGGTCACACAGAAGACCTACAGTATGCGTTTTCTCCTCCCGTTCTTACCTTACTGCTAAATGTATGCGCGAATTATGGTCAGGCAAAGCTACGTTCTTCGTCTCCAACCAGGGCAACCTTGATGCGCTCTCCGAAGACAAGTTCAAAGCTCTCGCGGAAGAAACAGAGGCGCTCACGGAGCGCAACAAGGCGCTAGTGGCGGAAATCAAGGCCGCCTCGGCAGGTACGTGCGTGGTGTGCGTGTGTACCTTGCCCCGCTGCTCGAGATGACGAGAGTGCGGGAGGCGCGCATACATTATGCCCATAACGTCCATACGTACTATATGCTAACGCTGACTGACCCGGGAATAACTCTGATGCGCAGAACTGGCGCGGGTCAAGAGCTCGCCAACCGACTCCGAGCTCGCCGTACAGATCGACGAAGCCGAGTCCAAGGTACGCGCCCTGCCGCCTACCACCAACCACCAACCACACATATCTATCTATTAAACAGGTCGCGACACTGCGAAAGCACCTCGAGCCGCTGCGCGCAGGCACCCCGATCGTCTCAGCTGCCGAGCTTGACGCGCTGGATGCCGAGTGGGCACAATGGCGCGCCGAATGGGTGCGGCGGAGAAAGGTCTTTTACAAGTGCGCCCCTTTCGGTTTCTCACACTATCTTCTTGCATAAGGCGAACCACCCAATCGCGTGACTGACCCGTTTGTTATCGATCAAAGCTTCTGGGCGCTTGTTTCCGATTCGTTGCCCCCACCTGATGCTGTCCAACTGGCGGAAGATCTTGGGATCGAGTATGACACGCCCGAACATCTCGAGTTGGAACGTGGGCCTTTGTGTGCGCCAACAAATGTCTCCAAGCGTCGCTGACCTTTTCTCTGCGGTTCTCGGAGCTGAATCTTGTCACACTGTTTGATCTGTCTCTGGTGCTGGCTCGGTAGTGTTTCTTTATTCATCAATCCACTGATACAGAGGGCTGTATGCATTCCTCGTTTGTAATAAAACACGAATTAGCAAGTGGGTAATGCTCGTGATATAAGTGCGTAGTTTTACAGTGCGCGGCATATGTTGAAAGAAAAGGGGGATGAAATCGTCGCAAGGTGGGGGGTAAAGGTCCGTTGGGTACTATGTGATGATGGTTTTGTCGTTGAGAAAAGCGAAGATGGCGCTGAAACCGAAGCCAGCGGCTTAAGCGCAGAGTGCCTTTCTGTTCTGTTTCAAATGAGATCGCAGCATCGCGTGCAGCCGATCAACCATAGTACACCCTGCAACGAAAGTCTGTCAGCACAAAGTGGGCTCCAGTAGGCCAAAGGCGACAAGCGACGGCTCACCCTCTTGCGGTCGTCGAGATCGGCTTGAAATCGGACCGGCCAGAGTCGATAAAGTGCGCGAGCACGTCCGCCCAGTCATTCCGCTCGTCCCACGAGATCTTTGAGGGCGGATCGACCTCGACCGGCATCACCTGGCTCACCCCGCCGCACTGGATCAGCACGACGGCGGTGCCGATTCCGCCTGCGCGTCGGCAGCGTTCCTCGCGGCGCTGGATGTCCGCCGCCACGAGTGGGTCACGCGAGGTGACGTATGTGCGTGGGACGATGTGTGTGCCCTTGATGACAAACCTGTTGGCGGGAGAGTTATTCATTAAGTAAATCGAGATCGGTCGGGCTGAGGGTGAGAAAAAAAAGACACGTACTGCCGATGGGGGTCGCTCGATGAACGCGGGGTGAGCTCGATGAGGAGCGCCGACTGGCGCACGTTGGAAGGCACACGTTTGAGTTGGAGAGCTTGGAAGCCCGCCCAGCCGAGGAGGGTGGCGTGCTGGGAGGTGAAGCGGCGGAGGAGCTTGGCGATGTTTTCGTCCGGGTAATCGGCGCCCATCGGCTGCTGCTTGGTGGAGGCCACCTGGGCCACGGTGTGTTGGCAGATCGCTTTGTGGGATGGCCAGTGATCTTTCTGGCACTTTGGGGACTGTGAGACAAAAAATATAAATTGTCGGGCTCGCGATGAGGGTGGAGGGGAACACTCACACAGTAACTTGTGGTCATCTGTGATGACGTCAGAGAGGTAGAGTTGGCTTCAGTCGACTCGGTGAAATACAAGGTAGAGTGACGTACGCAACCACCACAAAGGCGGAATGGTTTGACCGCGGGTTGCTCTATGGACCCACAGGTGTCGCACATGCGGACGCCTCTTTGCCGGTGGCTGTGACTCGGAGGGGAGTAGTAGTTGGCGGCGGCGGGAGTAGCGTAGTAGGTGGTCATTATCGCGAAATACGAAATTGATCTGAAAAGGTTGTGAAAGTAGTGGATATGACTCGAGGATCTGATGACTCGTACTGGTCATAGCGTGGAGTTTTATACGCACGAGATGGTAAGGTAAGGGCATCCGATTCTTCCGCCATACGCTCCAAGACAAAAAGCGAGATGTAGAGCGAGATGAATCATCGCTACGCACTTTTGTTTTTTTTTTGTTTCGTGTAGGCGCTGACACCGAGGAGGACGAGGAGCATTCCCATGTGAGAGTAGACAATAACATGAAAGAGAGAGACGTTGCGCGTGAGCCGAGGCAAGACAAAAAGGACGGCGAATACAGCGGACTTTGATACCGAGAACGGAAGGGATGAAGCGCCTGCGTCCCGAAGACAATTAAGCACCCTCATCCTCTCTCATAACTCCCTCTTATTATCATCTCCTTCGTAATGTGTGCATCCTTAGCATACTTTGCCTCAACACAATAACGCTTGTCGGGAACCCTAACGGGCCCGGCGCGCACTCTCACCGCAGCCCTATACCCTGAATCTCACCCGCGAACAGCCAGTCCCAGTCCGCATTATTGTGTTTCCAGCGCGCACATATCGTCGTCGCCATCGCAACGCCGGTGACAGCCTCCCGACAGACTTACTCGACCCTGCTTTCATAGTAGATCGGATCCTGCCGAGGATCTGGGACCTTATTATATGGACTGTTGACGGGGTGCTGGTGAGCCTTATGTCCGAGTGACCGACCAACTTTAAGTATGCCCCTTTCAGCACCTCGCACGCCTACGTTAAAATCGTGGCGCTCACTTCCTGGTCCTGGTCTGAGGTTTGCGACCCTACCCTCAGGTGGTGGTCATGCAAGCTCACTGCAAAGACGATGGTGTTATTCTACATGCAACCTTGCTTCCACTTAGCTTAGCCTGCTTAGGTGAGGTTTAGTTTTTGATCGTATTCCCACCGCGTGAAGATTGGGATTGAGATGCTTTCAAAAACCAATTTCCCGCCCACTCCTGAGGAGACAGTTGCACTCGGCGAGCATCGGAAGGACAAGTCCGACTTGAGCCGACCGATTAGTCATGCGCTGGCCGGCAAACCGGGCCGAGACTCTGATTAAGGATAAACTGACATGGCGAGTTCACCGCTGCTACGCTAAGCAGTTTATAAATTTTCTCCGTAATCTATCTTGATCTCTCCTCTTTAACCCGAAACAACTGCTGTTACTTCCCACATTCTCCACCTTCTCAGATTAATATAAATTGGTCATTACATCGTTTCCTCGTCTCCTCCTTCTAACCTCTCTTCCATGGCTCTCCTTCCGCCCAATCACTTCCTCGCGCTACCACGTCCCGATGTACTCATAGGTCCACCTGCGGGTGTAGTTGATACCACAACTCTTGCCGCACACGATTTTGATGTCGATACTCGCACGGGATTCATGCCACCCGACCCTCCTCTTGCCAGACTGCCGTTCCAGTGGGAACCTTGGGAACAACTACTTGATGAGGCCCAATCTCAGCGATTGCAACTTGGTCGCAAGAGTGACCTCACCGATGAGGAGAAAACTCGGTCCGAATCATGGCGAACTTGCGTCACTCAGGTCCGTTGCCATTCATACCTCCGGAGCGGCATTTAATGACCAACGCCTAGTTACCCACATTGCCCACCGCTGGCCTGCACCAATCCGAGTTGCTCCTGCGGCGTGCGCATCATGTACTCGCCTGGAACATGCATTTCTATATCCACTCCTTGCCGCCTGACGCCGAGATCCGGATCCCCGCTCCTATCACCGTGCCGCTTCTCGAGGTCTGCATACAGTTGCAACTCCCTCCCGTAATAACCTATTCGGATGACGTGCTCTACAACTGGGCACTCAAAGTACCATCGGTGGAACCGATGCCGGCCTTTGACAATCTGCGCTGTCTCACCTTGTTCACGGGAAAGCGCGATGAGGAAGAGTTCTACCTCGCCAGCGCGCGAATCGAGCTGCGAGGCGTTGATGCGCTCGAGATAATGCGCGCAACTATGGACGAACTCTTCATCGGCGACGCGCTCGCCGCCCGCCGCATCACGCGCTATCTCCACAGTCTCGTCCGCGTCCTCGACGACCTAGCGCGACTCCTACTCGCCGTGCGCGATGGCTGCGAACCAGACGTGTTTTACAACGAGATCCGCCCATGGTTCAATGGTGCTGACTCTGGCTCCCGCAAGTGGACCTTCGAGGGCCTCGAGGAGCATCCCGAGCTCGCCCTCCCGACGGAGCTCTCGGGCCCGAGCGCCGCACAGAGTTCGCTCATTCACGCCGTCGACGTCTTCCTCGGCGTCAACCACCCGCCCGAACTGACACCGTCCCACACATCCCCGTCCGCACCCCAGCTCGGGCCATCTTCTTCCGGGACACCCGCACCTGCCACGCACGCCCCACCCAAAACGCCCTTTCTAATCCGCATGCGCGCGTACATGCCGCGCCACCACAGCAATTTCTTGCGCCATCTAGATGGGGCTCCGCGCCCTCTACGCGCGGCGGTGGATCGGATGGGTGACGTTGCGCTAACGGAGGCGTACAACGCCGCGTTAGCCGCGCTTCGCCACTTCCGCGACGCGCACCTGCGCATCGTGGCGCTGTACATCATCGGCCCGTCCCATCACGCACACCCTTCTTCTCCTGCTGAGCATGCGGAAGCCTCTACCCAAGCGTCCGAGGGTCAGTCAGGTACGGGGATGAATACAGGGTCGACGGGCCTGCTGCGCGGGACGGGTGGAACTGAGTTGGTCAAGTTCTTGAAGGGTGTGCGGGACCGCACGTCGGAAGCTGTATTAGAACCTGGGAGTGGCTCTGCACATTAGAGGGTGGTTGACCGTGATATAGCATGGGTCATAGATTATTCATAGGTTTAAAGATGCTGTTTCAACACGAGATTACATATCGCACGCCCTCACGACACCGATACGCATGAATGACTTGGTTCATTGTCGCATCCGTAGATCTAGCGTGCCAATGATGCAAATGACGCGTAGCAAAGTAGTAATAATATGAGGCAGATCCGCCTGATATCTAGTTACTACTGTAGAACAGGTGCCTTGAGGTTGTCTTGAAGTTGGAAGACTCCATCAGAAACAGTACCGTCACCGTTGCTTCTAGTGCCTGAGGCACGAGGGGCAAGTTAAGCATTGAGGGTTTATCTCCCATTGCCTGCCCGCCGGAAACTCTAACCCACCTACCGACCCCGAGCCGAGATGAGCTAGACGCTGTCGCCAGACACCTAAATCCCATTCAAGCATTAACAGAACATCAATATTAACGAATTGTCAGTCCAGGGCCGGGGCGCCAAGACCTAAGAAAGTTGGCGCAAGCTGGATTCTGGATTCTGCCAACTGGTAAGCCATCCACCTTGCGCCCTCGCAGACACCAGCTGACGGAAGAATAGCATGCGGGACTTGAAGCTTAACTCCTTGAAAAGGCAAGCACACCACAAGACGGGTGGAGGTCACCCAGATAATGGACGTCAAGCTTGATTGAAGTGGTGGCGTTGGCGAACTCCGCTCCCGGGCCGGATAGGGAGTGGCCTCTGACGGCTGCCGTCTCTGTCAAACGAACGGGCCCTCGTCCGTTGCCCGACAATGTCGACATCAATGCGCATAGGGAGAGATAGGTTGGTTTGCGGTTGGTGAAGCTCCCCCGGGCCTTGGTTTCTCGAACATCGCTGCTATACAAGAACGATCTCCAGCTCGGCCGCCCATCGCGTGACTCAGCGATATACATCGTCCAAGTTCAAAAGAACAGTACAAGACCTGTGGTCATCTACCTCAACTGAATCATTGCAAATCAATCGTGCTCCAAGTTTCCTAATCGGCTCAGCAGAAACGTTGCCAGGCACGATGTTCTCGTCGCTAGTCTGCTCGCTCAACTTCGACAGGAGTAAATACCTTCGTCCACGGCCCACTGACATCAAACGAGGTACGTTGGCGCGAGCCCCGTGACACATCCTGCCCCAAGAACACGTTCATAACATCCGCGCCATTCGCGAAACGCGCCTGCAAGTCGACTGGTACGCCCGACGTGTCGAGCTCGCGACATATCGTGTCCAAAACACCTTTGAGCTCTGTTTTGAGTGACGTGTCTTCCGGGCCGGTTTCGAGCCTTTCCAATGTGCGCAGGAGAGGGAGCGCGTGGCTCAGCAGGTTTGCCGCCACCGCCAGCTGCAGGTGATTCCCCTTGCTGTACCACCTCTCAACATCGGCAGGGAAGACGCCGAGTTGGCGCTGGAGGAGTGCAAAGGCCTCGTTCTCGGGACATTGCCATCTGCCGTTTCTCCACATGACAGCGATCAGCGCCTGAACGCAATGGGCACGGAGTGCGATGAGAGGGTCCAAATCCCTGGTCATGCTCGTCGCTATGGACCACGTATCCATAGAAAGTGAGCCCCATGGGTCGTCCGTCACCTTGGCCCACTGGTCTCGAATCGCCCGAAAATGACGATTGGCGGTACTGGGGAAGCACCAGATAGCTTTGAGACACGTGGTTAGACGTTCTCTTCTGGAGTCTTCAGGGAGGAGACCAGTTATTGCGCATGTCGCGAACAATTTATCTGCTGCCGTGGTGATGAATGGTTCTAATTCCTTCCTGAGTCCCACGGAGTGATGGCGCGTGGACACATGGAAAAGTCCAGGGAGCCCATCAAGGAAATCCTCCACCTCCTGGTCCTCGTCCAGGGATCTTAGCGTCCAATGAATTGCACGGGCCTCGTCTCTCAAGGTAAGTTTACTGGCGGTCTCCTCGAGCGCTCGGCGCATGCCCCGACCAATCTTGGTCTTGCGTTCCTGAATGGTATTCTTCACGGCGTCACTTCGACGGCGGAGCCAAAGTATGAGTAAAGGTGCGGATTCCATGACGAACCAAACGAGTCCCGAAAGTGGAGTCTGGTACGGGGAGTTGTGAAACCGTAGTGGCATCATGGTGAGCAGACAGTATATCATGACTCCGAGCCCGATCAATATGAATGAAAAATAGGCGACGGTGTGGTTGAGGTCGAATAGGAAGTCAACGAGACCTGCGCAGAACAGAAAAAATGACACGTGCAGGAGCACAGGAAGCCACCTCGCTGCCGCTGAAAGCGCAAATCTCTCCACGCCATCTGTGAAAAATGCGTGGATCCGGGCTTGCTTTGAAGGGCCGTACGGCCTATTCACGGCTTGCGCATACCCCTGGGTCCACTGTTGCAAGAGCATCGCCCACAGCGCATAGCTCAAGCTGAGGATAAGGCTAGTGAACCACAAGGTATTCACGCGAACGGCAGAAGCGGTGGGTTGGAAGGCAGATTGTCCAGCTGTAGTCAACGGCGCTGAGGGGGACGTCCCGTTAGAAAGCGCGGACAATTGCTGGGAGATTTGGGTAAGCAGTTGATTGGTGAGGTCGCTTGGATTGGGTTGCAACTTCTGATAACTGACTAGGATGAATGAAGCTACAGTTGAGGAGAAGAGAGCGCTCTGACAAGCGCAGAGAGTAAGTACGACCTCAGTGGTGTGATTATAGTAAAGTTCGACGCACAAACACCAATGCACCTTCTGTATTTGATATCCAACTTTCGGACCGCTCCTGATCAACCTTCCTGGCTTGGGAAAGATACAATGACCAGATTTCGCCTGATGGATCACGGTACGCTCCCATGTCCCTTCGCTGCTGGTCATTCGGGACTCGACTGAATGCTGGAGTCCGGGCACTACCAAGTTTATCGTCTTGACAAGGTCAGCGGATCTGAGAAGGAACCCAATCACATTACTTACCATGCGAGACTTTCTCCACGATGACGGAGTCGCTGATATATTGAAGTGGAATGGCATCACGGGAAATTGTCGACCCACCAATCCCGATATCTGAAGGTGATTGCACTGCATACAAGACAGATATAAGACTCGGACCCTGGTCTTAAAAAAACACTACGGACTGTGCAGCGGAGACGGTGGGAGACCATATTCGGGATCTCCCTGAAATAGACTTGAATATCTATCCATATACTTGCGGACAGAGGTGGAAGAGGATCTGAGTGTCTGCTTGGATTCAAGTGGGTGAATAAGAAGACGGGGAACATCCTGATCTGAGTACAAATAGCAGCGCAAGCGAGGTGCCTCGTGCGATCCTCAATTGAAGGCTTAATTAATATTTTGGGTAATAAAAGCCTTGTCAGAAACGCGGTCGTGTACGTATTGGTGTAAGCGCGAAGATTCGAGTCGACGCGTGGTGCGTTCGGCAGAGTCAGGGTTCCATGGGAGCCTTATTAGAGGGGGAAAAATGGTATGTTCGCGGCACCGCCGCTCTCTTGTTTGCTGCTCCTTTTGGAGGGCTTATACTGTACAGTCGACTCTGTCATAACCCATACCCATTCGGAGGGGTCCAGGGAAATATGGTGCGGAAATGAAACCAACCATGAACAAAGGA
>Ga0209488_10001733_pt1 | contig 18475 bp, 19 predicted proteins | sample Rivendell_Oct201_8_FD_188349 | JGI IMG/M metagenome (GOLD analysis project Ga0209488, IMG submission 188349) | Vadose zone soil microbial communities from the Eel River Critical Zone Observatory, Northern California, USA -... | ecosystem: Environmental > Terrestrial > Soil > Vadose zone >...
GCTTCTCCTCCCTGAGCGGGTGCCTTAATCCAAAATTAAGGCGTTTCGCCCCCGGTTTATATCCCCTTTACCGGGGGCCTTTTATTCCGGCGGGCCGCCACAGCAAGAGGCTGAGGCGGCCCGCTTTCATCTTGTAGCCATTTTTCCAGAAGCTTTCGACATTCGTCTACGCCCTGCCGGGTCGTGCTCGAGAACAGCCGGACCTCGCCCGGCAAATGCGAGCGAACCTTTTCGAGCGCACCGGCTTGCTCAGCTCGGCTCAGCTTGTCGGCTTTGGACAACAACGCCAGTACCCGGGAACCGCGCAGCCAGCCGAGCAACTGCAGATCGAGCGGGGTGAGCGGATGGCGCGCGTCCATCACGACCACGACCGCCGCAAGGCCTTCGCGGTCCTGCAAATACGCCCCGACCAGGCTTCCCCATTGTTCGCGCAGCTCCTTCGAGACGCGAGCGTAGCCGTACCCGGGCAAATCCACTAGCCGCTGCCCCTCCCCCATCTCGTAGAAATTGATGGTCTGGGTCCGGCCAGGGGTCTTGCTAATTCTCGCCAGCCGGCGACGGCCCAGCAGTGCGTTGATGGCGCTCGACTTGCCCACATTCGAGCGTCCGGCGAACGCAATTTCCGGCGGGCCAGGCGGCAACAAATCGGCGGGCTGGCCGACCGCGCGCAGGAACGTGGCGTTGGAAAAGGTCTGCATGGCTGCGCGCGGCTGCGGGCACTCGTGCCCTGGGACGGGAATTCTAATAAAATCCCGCCTTTCTAACCGGGGAAGCAACAATGATTCGGGCATTGGCGCTCGGCGCCGGCATGGCGGTATGGTGCGCCGGGCAGGTTTTTGCGCAGGACAGTCCCAAGCCCGATCCCGCCAAGGCCCAGGGCGTCGCGACGCAGGTCTGTGCCGCCTGCCACGGCGCGGACGGCAATAGCGTGGCTCCCGCCAACCCGAAGATCGCGGGCCAGTTTCACGATTACCTGAAAAAGCAATTGGCGGACTTCAAGCCCAAAGCTCCCGGCAAGAAGCCGGCGCGGGAAAGCGCGGTGATGAACGGGATGGTGGCAAACCTTTCCGACGCCGATATGCAAAACCTGGCCGCCTATTACTCGGGACAAAAGCTGAAGCCGGCTGCGGCATCCGATAAGGATCTCGCAGCGCAGGGGCAGAAGATCTGGCGCGGCGGAAATGCCTCCGCAGCGGTGCCGGCTTGCGCCGGGTGCCACGGCCCCGCCGGCGTAGGCATTCCCGGCCAGTATCCGCGACTCGCCGGCCAGTACGCCGACTACGTCGCTGCGCAGTTGAAGTCATTCCGGGAAGGGGCAAGGAGCAACGACCCGAACGGCACGATGCGGGGTGTCGCGGCGCGCATGACCGACCGCGAGATTCGCGCGGTGGCTGAATACGCTTCTGGATTGCGCTAGGTGCTGGAATAGCCCGCGCGCGCCGCTGTTCACTCAAAAAAACCGTTCGTTCCCCTGAGGAGAAATAAATGAAGCACAAGCTGGCTGCAGCAACGCTCATCGCGTCGGTCGCGGCGGCGTTCACCCTCGATGCCATGGCGCAGGCCAAGCCGGAAGTTCTGGTCAAGCAGCGCCAGGCGGCGATGACGCTGCAGGGCAAGTACTTCGGCCCATTGGCCGGAATGGCGCAAGGCAAGGTGCCGTACAACGCAAGCGTGGTCCAGCGCAATGCGGGTTTCCTGCAGGACCTGAGCCAGATGCCCTGGGACGGCTTCGATCCAAGCACCAAGGGCGAGAAGAGCGCCGCGCTTCCGGCGATATGGGAGAAGCCGGCCGAGTTCAAGCAAGCCGCCGAGCGGCTGGAGAACGAGTCGGCGAAGCTCGCTGCCGTGAGCAAGAGCGGCGATGAGGCCGCGGTGAAGGCGCAGATCGGGGCCGTCGGCAAGGCATGCGGGGGCTGCCACGATAATTTCCGCGAGAAGCGTTAGCGCGCTCATCCTGCATCAAAACGGCCCCGCTACGGCGGGGCTTTTGCTTTCTGCGGTCCTGTTGCTCGGAACATGCTTTGGGAATGCGCTTGCGCAAGGTGACGCCAGGCGCGGGCAGTATCTCGCGAAGGCGGGCGGCTGCGTCGGCTGCCATACGGAAGAGAAGCAAGGCGCTGTTCCCTTCGCCGGCGGCCGCGCGCTGAAGACTCCATTCGGGACTTTTTACGGCCCCAATCTCACGCCGGACCAGAAGGCCGGAATCGGCCGTTGGAGCGAGGTCGACTTTGTCAAGGCGATGCGCTTCGGCGTGCGGCCCGACGGCGCGCACTACTTTCCCTCCTTTCCCTACCCCTCCTTCACCAAGATCACCGATCCGGACCTGAAGGATCTGTGGGCCTATCTGCGCAGCCTGCCGCCCAGCGCGCGGCCGAGTCAGCCGCACGATCTGCGTTTTCCCTTCGGCTTCCGGTTTTTGCTGTGGGGATGGAAGTGGCTTTTTTTCAAGCCCGGTCCCTTCACGCCGGAGCCTTCGCGCAGCGCTTCGCTCAACCGGGGCGCATACGTGGTGGATGCGCTGGGTCATTGCGGCGAATGCCACAGCCCCCGTAACTTCCTGGGCGGACCGAAGAAAAACCGCTATCTGGCGGGGGGCAAGCTTCCGGACGGCGGCTACGCGCCGAACCTGACGCCCGCCAGGCTCAAAAAGCTCGGCGACAAAGACCTGAAGGACTTCCTGCAGAGCGGCCAGACGCCCGACGGTGATGTGGTGGCGGAAACGATGGGTGAAGTGATCCGAAATACCACCAGCCAGCTGACCTTGCCGGATCTGGACGCGCTGATCGCGTATCTGCGCTCGCTACGCCCATTGCCGGAAGAGCCTAAACCGAAGTAATCTGGAATAGCGGGCGCCGAATGCCTGTTCCCCTATGGAAGAAGCCGAACGCCTGGTCGACCTGATCCCGCGATTGCGGCGCTACGCTCGCGCACTCGTGAGCGATCGCGCCTCAGCCGACGATCTCGTGCAGGACACCCTGGAGCGCGCGTGGTCGAAGCTCCATCTGTATCGCCGGGGGACGGATTTGCGGGCGTGGCTTTTCACCGTCATGCACAACGTACACGTCAACAAGGTGCGCGCATCGCGCGCCACCGACACGCTCGATGACGAGATGCCCGAGCTCGCCCAGCGAGCTGCGCAAGGCGACGGACTCGTCGTGCGCGACCTCGACCGCTCGATCGCGTTGCTGCCCGCCGATCAGCGCTCGGTGCTCCTGCTCGTCACGCTCGAGGACATGAGCTACGAGGAAGTCGCGCGCACTCTCGGGATCCCGATGGGAACCGTGATGTCGCGGCTCTCGCGCGCGCGAGAAAAGCTGCGCGCGATGATGCTGGGCCAGTCGGTCGCTTCGAAACTCAAGGTGGTCAAGTAACGGCGATGAACGACGACGGCGCCATTACCGAAGCCGACCTGCACGCCTACGTGGACGGCGGGCTTGCCGCGAATCGGCGCGCCGAGGTCGAAAGCTGGCTCGCTGCGCACCCTGACCAGGCGGAACGCGTCGCCGCTTACCGCCGCCTCAGCGAAGAGCTGCGCGCGCGCTATGAACCGGTGCTTGCAGAGCCGGTTCCCGCGAAACTGATGCATGCCTGGCGAAGAGAGCCGCGTTGGCGTGCTGCCGCGCTGGCAGCGGTGTGGGTGGTGTTCGGCGTTGCGCTCGGCGGGTATGCAGGCTGGCAGCTTCACGCGCTGCGCACCGCACCGTTGGCACTTGCAGACGGAATCGTGATGGCACGCCGGGCGGCCGTCGCGCACGCGGTGTATTCGCCGGAGGTACGCCATCCGGTCGAGGTCGGGGCCGATCAGGAACAGCATTTGGTGGCGTGGCTCTCCAAGCGGCTTGGCGTCAAGGTGAAGGCGCCGAACCTGAGCGACGCGGAGATGTCTCTCGTCGGCGGCCGGCTGCTGCCGGGGGAAGCCGGACCTGTCGCGCAGTTCATGTATCAGACCGAGCGCGGCCGGCGCCTGACCCTCTATGTACGCGCGGAAACTGCGCCACACCGTGAAAGCGCGTTCCGATACGCACGCGAAAGCAACGTCGGCGTGTTTTATTGGATCGAGCGGGAATGCGCGTACGCGATCGCCTCCGCGGACTTGAACAAGGAAGAGCTGCTTCGCGTAGCCACGATGGTCTACAAGCAGCTCAATCAGTAGACGCGCGAGCATTCATGCGGTGCGCCGGCGACGCTGAGCGCACCGTCAGCGTGCGACAGGCGCGCCATCAGGCGTCCAATTCCCTGCAGCAATTCCTGGCACGCTTGATGCAGAACCATGAAGCCCAATCTCAGGGAGAGAGGCTTCATGTCAGGCTTCAAGGACCCGTTGGATCCGGTGCTGCATCTCGGTGCAGGATGCGTCTGCGGCGCGCATCAAACGCAGCACGCGCACGACGCCGCCCGCGCCGGTGGTGACGACCTGGAGGCGCTCAACCGGCGCGTGATCGAATCCGCGGTGATGCGCGCGCTGTTCCCCCGGGACGAGACGCGCCGCCGATTCATCCGCGCAATCGGTGCGTCCACCGCCTATGCCGCGGTGGCATCAGCCATTCCGTTCGGAGCGCTCGAAGCGATGGCGCAGGAGAGAAAGCCGCCGGAAAGGAAAGACCTCAAGGTCGGCTTCATCTCCATTACCTGCGCGAGCCCTCTCATCATGGCGGACCCGCTCGGCTTCTATCGCGAGCAGGGCCTTAATGTGCAGCTCATGAAGACAGCCGGCTGGGCTCTCATCCGCGACAAGATGATCAGCAAGGAGCATGACGCGAGTCATTTCCTCTCGCCCATGCCGCTCGCGATGTCCATGGGTCTGGGTTCCTCGCAGCAGCCAATGCGCGTGGCCACGATCCAAAACATCAACGGCCAGGCGATTACGCTGCACACCAAGCACAGGGACCGGCGCGATCCGAAGCAATGGAAAGGCTTCAAGTTCGCGGTTCCGTTCGAATACTCGATGCACAATTTCCTGCTGCGCTATTACGTTGCCGAGCACGGGCTCGATCCGGATACCGACATCCAGATCCGCGTCACCCCACCGCCCGAAATGGTCGCCAACCTGAGGGCGGGAAACATCGACGGTTTTCTCGGGCCCGACCCTTTCAACCAGCGGGCGGTATACGACGAGGTCGGCTTCATCCACGTCCTGTCCAAGGAGATCTGGGACGGCCATCCCTGCTGCGCCTTCGGCGTGCCAGAAGCAATGATCCAGGAAGCGCCGAACACTTTCGCGGCGCTCTATCGCGCGGTGCTGACCGCCGCGCGCATGGCGCGCGAGCCGAAGAACCGCGCGCTGATCGCCAAAGTCATTTCGCCCCCGAACTACCTGAACCAGCCCGAAACCGTGATCGAGCAGGTGCTCACCGGCAAATATGCGGACGGCCTCGGAAACGTGAAGAACGTCCCCGATCGTGCAGATTTCGATCCCTTCCCCTGGCATTCGATGGCGGTGTGGATCCTCACGCAGATGAAACGCTGGGGCTACGCGAAGGGCGACTTGAATTACCGCGCGATCGCGGAGCAGGTTTTCCTCGTGACCGACGCGAAGAAATACATGGCGCAGCTCGACATGAAGGCGCCGGCGTCGAGCTATGCCAAGTTCAAGGTCATGGGTAAGGAGTTCGATCCCGCACAGCCGGAGAAGTACCTCGCCGGATTCCCGATCAAGAGGGCTGCATGAGCGCGCGGACGCGCGGCGTGCTTGCTGCGGCGCTCTCGGCCGCCTTTCTCGCGCTATTTCTGGGAATCTGGCATCTGGCCACGGTTCCGAAGCAGCCGTCTGCGCCTTCCGCCTCGGAGACCGAGTACGCGAAGCTGATGGGCCGGGGAACGAAGAAGTCCGACGGCTTTCCGACGCTGAGGCAGATGCGCGAGGCGATCGCTGCGCAGCTGGCAGACCCGCTCTACGATCGCGGTCCGAACGACAAGGGCATCGGCATCCAGCTGGCTCATTCTCTCGGTCGCGTGGCGACGGGGTTTGCGCTCGCATTGCTGCTCGCGGTGCCGCTCGGTTTCGTGATCGGCATGTCGCCGCTGCTGCATCAGGCGCTCAATCCGTTCATCCAGGTGCTGAAGCCTATTTCGCCGCTCGCCTGGATGCCGCTGGCGCTGTATACCATCAAGGACAGCTCCATTTCCGGGGTGTTCGTGATCTTCATCTGCTCGGTCTGGCCGATGTTGATCAATACCGCGTTCGGCGTCGCCTCAGTGCGCAGGGACTGGCTGAACGTGGCGAAAACCCTTGAAGTTACGCCGTTGCGCAAAGCCTTTCTGGTGGTGCTGCCTTCGGCGGCGCCGACCATCCTCACCGGCATGCGGATCTCGCTCGGCATCGCCTGGCTGGTGATCGTCGCCGCGGAGATGCTGGTCGGCGGCACGGGCATCGGCTACTTCGTCTGGAACGAGTGGAACAATCTGAACCTCACCAACGTTATCTTCGCGATCCTGGTGATCGGCGTGGTGGGCATGACGCTGGACTTTCTCGTCGGTCGTCTGCAGAAGGCTGTGACCTACATCGAATGAGCTTTCTCCAGGTCAGCGAGCTCGCGAAGCGCTACGCCGCCGCCACCATCTTCGAGGGCGTGAACTTCGCGATCGAAAAGGGTCAGTTCGTCTGCATCGTCGGTCATTCCGGCTGCGGCAAAACGACCATCCTGAACATCCTCGCCGGCCTGGACAGGGCCTCCGGCGGCGTGGTCGTGATGGACAACCGCGAGGTCGCCGGGCCATCGCTGGACCGCGGTGTCGTGTTCCAGGGGCATGCGCTGATGCCCTGGCTGTCGGTGATGAGCAACATCGCCTTCGCGGTAAAAAGCCGCTGGCCGCAATGGAACCGCATTCAGTTGCAGACGCACTGCCAAAAATTCGTCGACATGGTGGGCCTGACGGGATCGGAGCACAAGAAGCCCTCCGAGCTCTCCGGCGGCATGAAGCAGCGCGTCGGCATCGCGCGCGCTTTCGCCATTCAGCCGAAAATGCTGCTCCTGGACGAGCCGTTTGGCGCGCTCGATGCGCTGACGCGCGGCGTGATCCAGGACGAGCTGGTGCGTATCTGCGCGGCTACGCACCAGACCGTGTTCATGATCACGCACGACGTGGACGAGTCGATCCTGCTCGCTGACCGCATCCTGCTCATGTCGAACGGCCCCGATGCCTGCATCGCCGAGATCGTCGAGAACACGCTGCCGCAGCCGCGGGATCGCCAAACCATCCACCACGATCCGCAGTACTACAGGATCCGCAATCATCTGGTGGATTTCCTGATCAATCGCTCGCGGCTGTACCAGAGCGGGGAAGCGCGCCGGCCGGCGCTGCCTCCGGTAGTCCGGCCGGGGCTCGAGGATGGCGCCGGAGCTCTGCCGTCGGCCAAAATAGTCAAACTCAAAGCCTGAGGAGGCTTGCCATGAAACGAGACGCAATCGATGCCGTCGGAAGTTTGATGAAACCCATGAAGCGGGAGGACATCACTGATCTGATCGCCTTTCGCAGGGTGAAGAAAGGCATCAAGTGGGCCGAGGTCGCGAAGAAAGTCGGCGAGTCGAAGGAATGGACCACCGCCGCCTGCCTGGGCCAGATGCAGATGACCAAAAAGCAAGCCGAGATCGTCGGGCGCGTGTTCGATTTGCCCGAGGAGGCCGTGCTGATCCTCCAGACCGTGCCCTACAAGGGTTCGCTGGCGACCGCAGTGCCGACCGACCCGCTGATCTACCGCTGGTACGAGATCGTCAACGTCTACGGCACGACGATCAAGGAGCTGATCCACGAGGAGTTCGGCGACGGCATCATGAGCGCGATCGACTTCTCCATGGACATCCAGCGCGAGCCTCACGAGAAAGGCGATCGCGTGCACGTCGAGCTATCCGGGAAGTTCCTGCCTTACAAGACCTACTAGGCCGCTTTTTGCAAGGCACCGAAGTCGATGCCGGAGGCAGCTCCAGTGTCGGCTTTGAGCACCTTTGCCATGTGTGCGAGCGCGTAGCGATCGTCCTCTTCGGTCTCGGAGGCGATGCAGTCACGGGGCACGACGAGCTTGAAATCCCGCATATAGGCATCGTGCGCGGTGAACAGAACGCAGTAGTTGCCTGCGACACCGCTCAGAATTAGCGTCTTGGCCCCAAGGTGGGCGAGTAGCACCTCCAGCGTCGTGGAATGAAAGCCCGAATGCTTGGGCTTGAGGACGAAATAATCCTCCTCGTCCGGCCTTAGCACTTCAGCGATCGGCTGACCGCGGACTCCGTCCTTCAGGCAATGCTCGAGCAGGGAACGGAAGTCCGATCGCCACTTGCCGAAGTTGTCGTTGCAGTAGATGACCGGAACGCCGGCCTTCCGGGCGCGACCCTTCAGCGCGGCCGCCGACCTGGCTGCCGCCAGGGCGCGGGGGAAGATCTTCTCAGCGTTCTTGAATTCGAAATCGTTGATGAAGTCGATGAGCAGCAGCGCGATAGCGCATTTGTCCGGCGCGCTGCCATGCAAGTCGTGCTGTCGGGCCGGCACGTTCAGTTGCCCCCGGGAGCAATCGTCATCACGTAGTCCTTGCCGCCGATCTTCATTGCCTCGCCGCCATGCGTAACTGCCGAAAGAGTTCGACGAGCTGAGGCAGTTGATAGTTCGCGTTCAGGCCGCTCGGGCTAGGAAGAACCCAGATCGAAGCACCCGCCAGCGTTTCAGGTTGGCGGCCGAGCGTCGCCTTGGGACGACCGAACGCGTGCCGATATGCGCCCATCCCGAGAAACGCGATGGTGCGAGGCCGATAGCGCTCGACCTTGCGCAAAAGCCGCTTGCCGCCGACCACAAGCTCGGCCGCGGACAGCTCCCCGGCGGCCGCAGTTGCGCGATTGACCAGGTTGGTCAGACCGTAACCCGCTTCGAGAAGGAGAGATTTCTCCCACGGGTGGAGCAAGCGCGGCGTAAATCCTGCGCCGTGCAGGGCTGGCCAGAAGCGATTGCCTGGGCGCGCGAAGTGGTTGCCGGTGGCAGCGGAGTACAGGCCCGGGTTGATGCCGCAGAACAGCACCTGCAAATCCGGGGCGATCACATCCTCGAGACCTCTTCCCGCGGCGGCCGCGAGGGCGGCCTTGCTAGGTGGGACGGATGAGGTAGCCCCCCGACTTCTCGTCGGACTCGAGCTTGATGAGTTTTTTCTTCTCCGCTTCCTCGAGGAGGTCGGAAAACGCGCGGAAGCCATAGTAGGACTCGTTGAATCCGGGGTTGCGCCGCTTGAGCGCCTGCTTGACCATCGAGCCCCAGATCTTTTCGTCGGCGCCTCGTTCGGCGATGAGCGCTTCGAGCGTGGCGAGCATCGCGTCGAAGGCCTCCTGCTTCTTGTCTTCGCTCGCGCTCTGCGGCGCGGATTCCTTGCGCTTTTTCGTGGCGTGCCGCTTCTGCTCTTCCTGACGGACGAGGTCGTCGTAGTAGATGAACTCGTCGCAGTTCGCGATCAGGAGGTCGGAGCTCGAGTTCTTCACGCCGACGCCGATTACGGTCTTCGCGTTTTCGCGCAGCTTGGAAACCAGCGGCGAGAAATCGGAGTCTCCGCTGACGATGACGAAGGTGTCGACATGCGCCTTGGTATAGCAAAGATCGAGCGCGTCGACCACCATGCGGATGTCGGCGGAGTTCTTGCCCGACTGGCGCACGTGGGGAATCTCGATCAGCTCGAACGAGGCGCCGTGCATCGCGACCTTGAAGTCCTTGTAGCGGTCCCAATCGCAATAGGCTTTCTTGACCACGATCGAGCCCTTGGCGAGCAGCCTCTCGAGAACCTTCTGCATGTCGAACTGGGCGTACTTCGCCTCGCGCACGCCGAGGGCGACGTTCTCGAAGTCGCAAAACACGGCGAGGCTACGCGCTTCGGGGACGGGGGGCATTTTGCAGGACCTCGGGTTGTTTTTCTTTGTCTCGGTTCAGCCAGGCCTGCAGGCGCTCAAAGTAGAGATAAATCACCGGCGTGATGTACAGCGTGAGGACTTGGGAAAGGAGCAGCCCGCCCACGACCGCCAGGCCAAGCGGCATCCGCGCACTGCCGCCTGCACCGAAGCCGACGGCGATCGGCAGGCTGCCCATCAGCGCCGCCATGGTGGTCATCATTATCGGCCGGAAGCGCACGAGGCCGGCCTGGTAGATCGCCTGCTCGGGCGCCATGCCGTCCTTCCTCTGCGCCTCGATGGCGAAGTCGATCATCATGATGGCGTTCTTCTTCACGATGCCGACCAGCATGATGATGCCGACGAAGGCGTACATGTTGAGCTCGATGCCGAAGGCCATCAGCGTGAGCAGCGCGCCCAGGCCGGCGGTGGGCAGCCCGGACAGGATCGTGAGCGGATGGATGAAGCTCTCGTAAAGGATGCCGAGCACCAGGTAGATCACCACGATGGAGAGCAGGAGCAGTATGCCCATGCCCTGCAGCGAGCTCTGGTAGGCCTGCGCGGTTCCCGAAAAGGTCCCGGTGAGCGTGGCGGGAACCTGCAGATCCTGCATCGCCACTTCCACCTCTCTGATCGACTGCGACAGCGCGACCCCCGGGCGCAGATCGAAAGAGAAGGTCACCGAGGTGAGCTGCCCGAGGTGCGCGACCTGGAGGGGTCCAACGCCGTGGGAGAGCTTCGCCACGGCATTGAGCGGAACCAGCGCACCGGTGGATGAGCGCACGTACAGTAGCGGCAGCACGGAGGGGTCGGTCTGATAGCGCGGCGCAAGCTCGAGGATCACGTAGAACTGGTTGGTAGCGGTGTAGATCGTCGATACCTGGCGCGCGCCGTAGGCGTTGTTGAGTGCCATCTCGATGGTTTGTGCGGACACGCCCAGCGCGGAGGCCTTCTCGCGCTCGATCTGCACCGTGACCTCCGGCCGCGTGACCTGCAGGTCGCTCGAAATGTCGACCAGTCCTGGTAGCGTTTTCAGTTTCTGCTCGATTACGGGCGCCCACTGGTAGAGCTCCTCGATATTCGCGCTGCGCATGACGTACTGGTACGGACTTTGGGTGAGCTGGCCGCCGATGCGGATCGCCGGCACGTTTTGCAGGAACACCTTGGCGCCCATGACGTTGGAGAGTTTGGGACGCAGCTCGCGCACCACCTGATCGGCGGGCTTTCTGTCCTTGAAGGGCTTCAGCGTGATGGTGATCCGTCCGCGGTTGAGCGATGGCGACTGCCCGCTCGCGCCGACGAACGACATTGCGGCGTCGACGTTCGGATCGTTGCGGATGATCTCGGCAACCTGCTGCTGCAGCTGGTTCATCGCCTCGAACGAGATGTCCTGCGGGCCCTCGACGAAACAGAAGAGCTGTCCCGAGTCCTCGCTCGGCAGGAAGCCCTTAGGCGCGCGCGCGAAAAGGACGCCGGTGGCCACGCAGATGGCGAGGAACACGAGCAGCACCACGCGCTGGTGTCGAAGCGTCAGGCGCAGCGACACGTCGTACGCATGCTTCCAGGCGTCGAAGCCGCGCTCGAATGCCATGTAGAGGCGGCCGTGGCGCTCGTCCTTCCCATGCGGCTTCAGAATGCGGCTGCACATCATCGGGGTCAGGGTGAGCGACACGAAGCCCGAGATCAGCACCGCGGCTATGATGGTGACGGCGAATTCGTGCAGCAGGCGCCCGAGGATGCCGCCCATGAAGAGCACCGGAATAAACACCGCGGCAAGGGAGATGGTCATGGAGATGATGGTGAAGACGATCTCGCGTGAGCCGTCGAGCGTCGCCTGCAGAACGCTCTTGCCCTGCTCGATGTGCCGCGTGATGTTCTCGAGCATCACGATGGCGTCGTCGACCACGAAGCCCACACACAGGGTGAGCGCCATGAGGGAGATGTTGTCCAGGCTGTAGCCAAAGACGTACATCACCGCGAAAGTGCCGATGATCGACATCGGCAGCGCGATCGCCGGAATGACGGTGGCGGCTACGTTGCGCAGGAATATGAAGATGACCATCACCACCAGCGTGAGGGCGAGATAGAGCGTGAACTGCACTTCATCGACCGATGCGCGAATGGTGAGCGAGCGATCGTAGAGCGTCTCGATGTCGATCGCCGGCGGGACCTCGGCACGGAAGGTGGGCAGCAACGCCTTGATCGAGTCGACTACCTCGATCGTGTTGGTACCGGGCTGGCGCTGGATGGCGAGCACGATGCCGCGCTTGCCCTTGAACCAGGCCGCCACCTTGTCGTTCTGCACATCGTCGATGACACGCCCCAGCTCCTGCAGGCGGATCGGCGAACCGTTGCGATAGGTGACGATCACCGGCCGAAACGCGGCCGCGTCGCTCAGCTGCCCGGTCGCCTGTACGGCGAACATGCGATCCTTGCCGTAGAGGGTTCCGGTGGGCAGGTTGACGTTGGCCTGGGACACCGCCTGCTCGACCTCGTTGATGCCGACGCCGCGCGCTGCGAGCGCACTCGGATCGACCTGCACGCGCACCGCGTACTTCTGCTGCCCGAACACCTGGACCTGCGCCACGCCGTTGATCGTCGAGATACGTTGCGCGAGATAGGTCTCGGCGTACTCGTTCACCGTGGAAAGCGGCATCTGCGACGATGTCAGTGCGAGGTAATAGACCGGAAAGTCGGCGGGGTTGACCTTGCGGAACGAGGGTGGCGCGGGCATCGTAGCCGGCAGCTGGCGTGCGGCGGAGGCGATCGCCGAGCTGACGTCCTGCGCCGCGGCATCGATGTCCCGGCCCAGCGTGAACACTATCGTGATGCGCGTCACACCTTGCCCGCTCACCGAGCTCATCTCGTCGATGCCGGCGATGGTCGAGAATTGCTTTTCCAGCACCGTGGCCACGGCCGAGGCCATCGTTTCGGGGCTGGCGCCGGGCAGCTCCGCCGTTACCTGGATGGTCGGGAAATCGACGTTCGGCAGCGTCGATACCGGCAGCAGGCGATAGCCGGCAAGGCCGAATATCAGGATGCCCGCCATCACCAGCACCGTCATGACCGGGCGGCGGACGAACAGCTCGCAGAAATTCACGAGGGCTCGGCCTCGGGCTTGCCGATTTGAACGCGCGTTTTAGGCCCAAGGCGAAGTTGGCCCCGCGTCACTACACGCTCGCCCTTCTGCAGACCGGTCGCGACAATTGTCCGTTCTCCGTCGGTGCGCAGCACCGTGACCTTGCGCAGCTCCGCTACGAGGTCCGGCCCCACGACATAGACGTACTGGCCCTCGGGGCCGTTCTGCACCGCGGAGGAGGGCACGAGGATCGCATCGGCTTGTTCCGCGAGCCTCAGGCTCACATTCACGAACTGGCCGGGCCAGAGGGCAGCGTCTGCATTGTCGAACTGCGCCCGCAGCCGAATCGTGCCGGTGCTCGGGTCCACGGCGTTATCGATGAAGATCAGCTTGCCCTGCACCGGAGCCGAACCGGGGTCCGGCAGCGTTTCGACAGTCAGAGGCCCCATGGCCCGGTGCTTGCGCACTTCCGGAAGGTTTCTCTCCGGCACCGCGAAATTCACGTAGATTGGCCTGACCTGGTTGATGACGGCCAAGGCGTTGACGTCGTTCGCCCGCACCATGTTGCCCGCCTGCAGCAGCACCTTGCCGGCATAGCCGTCCAGCGGCGACAGAATGGTGCAGTATTCGAGATTCAATCGCGCGTTCTCGAGCAGCGCCTGGCTCGCCCCCGCGGTCGCTTCGGCCGTTGCCGCGTTCGTGCGGATCTGCGCATAGGCTTCCTTCGAGACGAAATTCTTGTCGAGCAACTCCTGGTATCGCTTCTCCTGTGAGCGCGCCTGATCGCGACCTGCCTTGTCACGCAGGGCATTGGCCTCGGCCTGTCGCAGCGCCGCCTCATAGGGGCGCGGGTCGACACGAAATAGCACTGCCCCTTTCTTGACCGGGTCGCCTTCGCGAAAATTCACGGCGACGATCTGACCGTCGACGCGCGCCTTGATAGCGACCGTCTGGTAAGCCTCGACGTTGCCGATGGCCTGCAGCCGGATCGGCACGGTTTCCTGCAGGACCGAAGCCACAGTCACGGGAACGGCGGGTGGACCCTTGGGCGCTTTGCGGCTTTCCTTTGCCCTGCCATCGGCGATGAAGTATGTGCCCAGGCCCGCGGCGACGATCGCTATGGCTACGACTCCCACGGCAAACAGGCGGCGGCTGGAAGTGGTCACGTTCTCATGGGCTCATGGGCAACCGCCAATTGTCAGGCCGGATTGCGTTCCAGGGCAAACAGCTCCTCCACGGCTTCGCGGCGGCGCACCAAAAGGCTCTGTGCCCCGTCCACCAGCACCTCCGCCGCGCGTGGCCGCGAGTTGTAGTTCGAGCTCATCGCCATTCCGTACGCCCCAGCCGACATGATTGCAAGCAGGTCACCCTCGCCCGCCGCGAGGCTGCGGTCCTTAGCCAGAAAATCGGCGCTCTCGCACACCGGGCCGACTATGTCGTAGACAGCCGGCGGCGCGCTGGATTCCCTCACCGGGCGCACGTCGTGCCAGGCGCCATACAGCGATGGCCGGATAAGGTCGTTCATCGCCGCGTCGGTGACCAGGAAGCTTCGCGGCGAACCGGGCTTCACGTATTCCACGCGCGTCAGGAGCACACCGGCGTTTCCGACGATGGAGCGGCCCGGATCGACGATCAGGGTTTGGCGGCGGCCACCGAGGACGCGGAGAACTCCGGCGATGAATTCCCGGGGAGGCCGTTGCTCTTCATCCTTATAGCGGATCCCGAGGCCGCCGCCGATGTCGATGTGGCGAAGCCGTACGCCGGCTGCCTCAATGCGGTCAGCCAGCGCTGCCAGGCGCTCGACCGCGGCGAGCAAAGGCGCGGGCTCCGCGAGCTGCGAGCCGATGTGGCAGCCGATTCCTGTCACTTCGATGGCGGGCAGCGCGGCCGCTCGGGCATATAGACGCTCGGCGTCGGTATGCGCCACGCCAAACTTGTTCTGGCGCATGCCGGTGGAGATATATGGATGCGTTTTCGCGTCCACATCGGGATTTACCCGAAACGCGACCGGCGCGCGGCGGCCCTTGCGGCGGGCCAATCTTTCGACTCGCTCGAGCTCGGCTTCGGACTCCAGATTGATGCAAAGAATGTTGCGGTCGAGCGCGAGCTCGATCTCGGACTCGGTCTTGCCGACGCCGGAGAACACGGTCTTACGCGGATTGCCTCCCGCAGCTAGCACGCGCGCGAGCTCACCGCCTGAGACGATGTCGAAGCCAGCGCCGAGATTTGCAAGCAGCCCGAGCACCGCGAGATTCGAGTTCGCTTTCACGGAGTAGCAGACCAGCGAATCGACGCCCCGCAGGGATAAGGCGTATTCGCGGTAAGCCGCTTCGATTGCGGCGCGTGAATACACGTAGCAAGGCGTGCCGAAACGCTGCGCAATCTCGGCGAGCGGTACTTGCTCGGCGCACAGCGAGCCGTGCTGGTAGGCGAAAGACACGAAGCTACTTCTGGGCGGGCTCGTCGCGTTCCGCGTCCTTCGGATACGGGACGGGCTTGTAGCCCTCCGCCTTCGGCGGCTTGACACCGGGTGGCGGAGCGTCGCGGAAGTAGAGCGCGCCCTTTTGGCCGCAACCGCTTGCGGCCAGGAATATGGCAGCGGCAATCAGCAAGCGTATGTCCAAGGGGAGCAGCTCGTAAAAAAAGCTAGAATCCCATGTTAACACGCGGGGTTACAGATCATGGCGCAGCCCGATTTCGACCTGCTCGCCGAAGCGGCCTTGGAGCAGATCCAGCAGGCGCTGGAGACCTGCGGCGCCGATGTCGAGGTCGAGGCCAAGGCCGACGGCGTCATCGAGCTGGAGTTCGACGACGGCTCGAGGATGATCATCAACCGTCACCGTGCGGCTGGGGAAATCTGGGTGGCGGCGCGAGCCGGCGGGTTTCATTTTCGCTGGGATGGCAGCGCATGGCGGGATACGCGCGAGGGCACCGAGTTGTTCGTTGCGCTGTCGAAGCTGGTCTCGGCTCAGGGCGGCACGCCGGTGGTGCTGGCCGCGCGGCGCAGCGGCCCCTAGCCTAGTTGAAGTTTGGTATGACGACGCTCGGCAGCCGCTCCGGCTCCGGGGGCGGCGCCGGGTTGAGCACTTCGGGTGGAGGAACCGATTCACGGTAGAAGAATTCCGGGATAGGTTTGGAGTCTCCCGGCATTCCCGGTAGCGGCCCCATCGGGACGCTTACGACCCCGGCCGGCATGGTGCGGTGACCCTCGGGAATGTCTTTCAGGGCCTTTTCCATGTAGCCGACCCAGATAGGCAGCGCCACGATGCCGCCCGTCTGATTGCGTCCCAGCGTGCGAGGCTGGTCGAACCCCACCCAGGAAATACCGACCAGGTTCGGCTGATAGCCCGCGAACCAGGCGTCGACGAATTCGTTGGTGGTTCCGGTCTTGCCGGCGAGGTCGCTGCGCCCGAGGCGGGCGACGCGCGCGGCGGTCCCATAGCGCGTCACGTCCAGCATCATGTCGTCCATGATGAACGCGTTGCGCGCGTCGATGACACGCAAGGTTTCGTCTCCGGCGCGTTGCGGGTTGGCGAGAGCGATCGCGTTGCCGCGATCGTCCACGATCTTGTGGATGAAATACGGCTGGATCAAATAGCCTGCGTTCGCGAACACGGCGTAGGCGCGCGCCATCTGCCACGCAGTCACCGAGCCGGCGCCCAGCGCCATGGTGAGGTAAGGCGGATGCTTCTCGGCATCGAAGCCGAAGCGCGAGACGTAGTCCTGCGCGTACTTCGGGCTGATCGCCTCGAGGATGCGGATCGAGACCATGTTCTTCGACTTGGCGAGCGCGGTGCGCATGCGCATCGGCCCTTCGAACTTTCCGTCGTAGTTCTTCGGTTCCCAGCGCTGGCTGCCGGTTTGTTCTGCTTCCAGCACGACAGGCTCATCGGGTATCACGGTCGCGGCAGTGAAGCCTTTCTCCAGCGATGCAGAGTAGATGAACGGCTTGAACGAGGAGCCGGGTTGGCGCCACGCCTGCGTCACGTGATTGAACTTGTTGCGCCAGAAATCGAATCCGCCTACCAGCGATCGTATCGCCCCGTCCTGAGGGTCGAGCGAGATGAACGCGGCCTCGGCCTCGGGGAGCTGCACGATCTGCCACCCTTTCCCGTCCTGCTGGAGGCGAATGATGGCGCCTCGCCGTATGCGCCGCTGCGCTCCCGCCTTCGGGTCCAGTCGCGGGGCCGCGAAGCGCACTCCCTCGCCCGACACGGTGATTTTCTCGCCGGTGCGCAGGGCCGCCTGAACCTGCTTCGAATCGGCAGCGAGGACCACGGCCGCGACAAGATCGTCGCTGTCCTGATGATCGGCCAGGGCCTCTTCGTAATCATCCTCCTCCGGACTTGCCGGCAGCTGCGCGTAGCCCTCCGGCCCCCGATATCCTTGGCGCCTGTCGTACTCGAGCACTGCCTTGCGCAATGCGGCGTAGGCAGCTTCCTGATCGGCCTTTCGGATCGTGGTGTAAACGCGGAAGCCCCGGCTGTAGACATCGTCGGGGTAGTGCTCGGCGAGCGCTTGCCGAACCATCTCGGCCAGATATTCCGCGTGTAGCGAGTATTCATTCGATTCGCGTTTGGCGCGCAAGGGCGCCTTGACGGCTTCCTCTTGCTGTCCGTCAGTGATGTGCCCGAGTTCCCGCATCCTGCGCAACACGTACTGTTGCCGCTGCTTGGCGCGTTGCGGGTTGGCAACGGGGTTATAAACCGACGGCGCCTTCGGCAATCCGGCGAGCATGGCCATTTCCGGAATCGTCAGCTCGCCAAGGGCCTTCCCGAAATAAATCTGGGAGGCGGCAGCGAAGCCGTAGGCGCGCTGGCCGAGATAAATCTGATTGACGTAGAGCTCGAGTATCTGGTCCTTAGTGAGGCTGTGCTCGATCTTGAAAGCAAGCAGCGCCTCGTACAGTTTTCTAGTGAGAGTCTTCTCTGAGGAGAGGAAGAAATTGCGCGCCACCTGCATCGTTATCGTGCTGGCGCCCTGGCGCCGCCCGCCCGAGATCACGTTGGCATACGCCGCGCGCAACACGCCGATATAGTCGATGCCGGCATGCTGGTAGAAGCGCTCGTCCTCGGCGGCGAGGATTGCATTCTTCAGTTGCGGGGGAACTTCCCCTATGGAAATGACGGCCCTGCGCTCTTCGCCGAACTCTCCGATCATCACACCCTCGGCCGAATACACGCGCAGAGGCACCTTCGGCTTGTACTCGGTAAGTGCCTGAAGAGACGGCAAATTCGGAAACGCAAGCGCTACCACGAGGCCTAGCACCAGCACGCTTGCGACCGCCAGGCCAGCCAGAATAGCCAGAGGGAAGGCGAAAAAACGAAGCCACATTTAGGGTGAAGGTCCTAGGACTGATCGATTTTGCAGGAGCCGCAGATCCAGAGCATGATACCCCGGCACCCTTGTGGAAAATTGACTAGACACTAGGGGGGGTTGTTGCTAGCATTTAACGCCAATTCTACGTATCGCGCCTAAGAGCCGATACGCAAAGGGAAAATAAAATGCAGTTCGACGTTTTCAAGCCGAAGGCGCCGCCATTGTT
>Ga0209488_10001734_pt1 | contig 18473 bp, 19 predicted proteins | sample Rivendell_Oct201_8_FD_188349 | JGI IMG/M metagenome (GOLD analysis project Ga0209488, IMG submission 188349) | Vadose zone soil microbial communities from the Eel River Critical Zone Observatory, Northern California, USA -... | ecosystem: Environmental > Terrestrial > Soil > Vadose zone >...
CGTCATGTCATGTCATGTCATGTCATGTCATGTCATGTCATGTCATGTCATGTGCTGCAGCTGCACTTGATACTCATGAGGATATCCCATCATGACATAGCATAGAGCAGAGTAATGGAATGGAATGGAAAGAGTAGCGGCGCGTTTACAATAATACCACAGAGCAGAAAAGAAAAGAAGAAACACGCACCGGCGTTCATACCCGACAAATTCTTGAACGGCGAAAGCAAGAGCATCGCGACGATGCCCATGCTGAATACCTGCACCCCGCCACCGGACATGTACAACATGAACGCCTGCATGGGCAACGACTTGAGCGGCGAGGTGGCGAATTCCCAGGCCTTCTTTATCTTCAGGGCTTCGTGCGAGCTCAGCACCTGTGCAGCCGAGGACTTGCCGCTGCCGCCGCCACCAGTACTGTTGCTCGGTGACGCTTTATGACCCTGCAACGAAAGAACGGAAGAAAAAAAAAGTGTTTTGGGGTTAACGACGACCGCTCTCTTGATATCGCCCGCCCAACGGCGCCCTGCGCCTCCAACGGGTTGGTTGTATTTCGCACCTTTGACGCCTCGGGAAAACCTGGCGGAGAAGGAAGCCTACTCCATCTGCATCCGAGAGGATGAGTTTCAACGCACACGGGATGTGGAAATTGGGTCGCCACGTACTTCGAATTCGGCGACTCGAGAGACGCGTAGTCGAGCGACGTCACGGTGACTGGAAGAGACATGTATGATTGTTATTGGCGCCTTCGGACACTGCCATATCTCGCAATCACCGATTTACTATATTTCAACTTTTCTGACGATACTTTTACCCCCGAAATAAATCGAGACCGTCACAATACGTGCGTGCCTAATTTTGTGCCATGGATTACGATCAAGTAATTTACATGTAACGATAATCGCTAGCATCTCATTGGCCCATATAAGGTGGAATACCGGCTGGTGAGGGCGGAGGCATCATAGGTGTGCCTGCAAAGCCAGGCGGGGGAGGGGGGGGATATCCCTGGCCTGGGTTGAACATGGGTACCCCACCGGGTTGTGGCGGTGGCATACCCGAGGGCATACCCATACCCATGGGGGGTATTGGGACGGTTCCTGGCACGGGCCCTGGAGGTTGCATGGACAAAGGAGTGAATCCAGGGGGCGGGGGAGGTGCCGCCGCGAGTGCCCCGGCGAATTGACCCTGGTACGGGCCCGTGAAGCCAGGTGCGGGTGGAACGGCGCCGTACGCCGCTGCAGGGGGTGGACGTGGGGCAAGTGGGAGCGCGTTGTTCTTCCTGGCCTGCGATGCCAAGAGTCGTTCGGCGGCAGTCCCGTGACGCTCGCCCTTTCCGTCCTTTTTGAAGGCGTATTGGACCGTGATGGGCTTGTTCATGAGGAACTGCCCATTCATGGACTCGATAGCCGCATCGGCGGATTCAAAGTCCGTGTAGGACACGAAACCGTAACCCTTCGACTGTCCCGTTTGGGCATCGCGTGCAATCTGATTGTAGGGTTAGTAATGGGTCCGTGAAAACGCGCGGAGATATGATGCCGCATGATGAGGAGCGGGGTGATGTGGGCTTACCTTGGCGGTGGTCGCCATCATACCAAACGCGCTAAATGTGTCATACAGCAGCCTTTCGTCCACGTTTTCGTCCAGGGAGCCTATAAAAAGATTCGCACCCACGTCAAGCTGCTTCTTGTCCGAGGATGCCTACATTGTGCCGATGGAGTTTGAGCGATAACCGACGACAAATGTAGGGTGACCTGATGCGCACCTTGTTAACTCTTATGGGTTTCCCCCATAATTTTATTTGATTCATGATTTTACACGCATACTCTGCGTCCTCTTCAGTTAAGAACTCGCAAAAGCCGAATCCTTGATGTGCCATGGAGATTCTGTCTTTTGGCAGATGTACATTGACTGAACGATCCATGAGAAATTTCCACGAGCGGGTCCAGATAGAAAGCTCGCACCGACTGGACCCGCCTGGAGCATGAGCTCCCATACCAGTGCATCGGTACATCTTTCATCTAGGTTGCCCTCGGCCGGGTTAGAAAAACAGAACGATAGGCGAGATAAAGGGCATGACACGTACAAGGTACACGGTTGCTTCTTGGTTTCTGTCATCTTGCGGTCGGGACATTTACTAGGAGAAACGAGACGAGATAAGTGGGAATGAGAGGTATTCCTCGACCAGTCGGCTGCACGCCTCTATTTGGCCTTATTTACTAGTATCATGACCTGGCATGACGCGGAGGTATTGCAGCAACATGTGCAATGTACTCATCTTACATCTTTGAGGGTGCATCCTAAAATAGCTTTCCAGACGGATTAACCAGTGGAACAACCTCTGAGACCTTGCTTTCCTGTCTCCTCTAGGGCCAGAGCTTCCAGTGAACCCTCGTCACGGTTTGCAAACGCTTCTTCCATCTATCTGTTATCTGCCTCACACCTCAGAAACCCCACGTTGGCAGCTTACCCATGCTCACGTATTCGTTATCTTCCGGGCTTCGGGCTTCCTTTCTCAAGCGGAATTTATTACCCTCACCCTCCGTTCTATCCGCAATTGGACAATTCATTAATTTGCTCCATACATAACATCAGGCCTCAGGACTAGCACCGTTCAAAGTGTCCATGTTCTACGGCTCTAACCCTCGAATTTGGGTAGCAGCGTGCGCCTCTCACAGCGCGAATCCCCCAAAACCTTTTCTGGGCTGATCCTACGAGAAGAGACTCTTCTAATCCGTGTCGCTGGGGCCGCGCAGCTCCCGATGATACCTCCGGCCCCTCAATTACCCGCCTTTTAATCGCCATCTCATATCTTCCCTCCTTGCCGAAAGGATCCGTCTTTCCGTCTTTGTCTTTCATCGTGTGCTCATCCACGTTACGGCATCCTGCTGCTGCTGCTCGTGTCCGGAAATCGCATCCTCCAGACCTTAAATAGCAAGCCAGTCCTCGCCCTCTCATCCAGGGTCAACTTCCACGACACCTCCCTTCCCAGTCGCGCGCCACTCCCACATACCACCTCTCCTGAAATCTACACCCACTGCTTGCAAGCATGCAAAGGCTCAACTTGATAACCTTTGTCCTCTTCATGTTCATCCTGTCCGCGAGCGCCGCCCCGCGCCCTCTAAAGCAGGCGAAGATCAGTCGCGGTGAGGAAGAGTCCAGCTGGAAACGCTCCAGCAAGCCCAAGCCGTCCAAGTGAGTGTTGACCTACTATACATACGCCGATGACCCTCACCACCCTCGGTGGCAGTTATCCCAAACATTAATGGGTCGTACTCGGCGTGCGCCCTCCCCAAGCCTTTCATTGTTAGATTCTCTATCACGCTCCTTGATAGGTCTTTCATCACGTCTGGTACAATTGCTTTGCCTTTGCGATGTCAGTAACTAGCCAATGTGCTCTACATCCTCGTTGTTACTTTGTCGTGTCGACGGTGTGCGGACTCTTTGAACTCTTTCTTACGTCGTATGCTACTCTCACGAGGAACTCTATATGTTTATGTGCTATTCTCAAGAGGAACTCTATGTGTGTATGTGCCCCAGTGAAGCATGCTGCAAGGTATCGACTCTATGGAGGGACCTTGGGTCTAAAAAGCACTCGTGAGAAGGCCCATAGGTCCCCCGAGGGCCTCGGCCCTGAGCGATCTGTGATGCATGTGATGTTCAGAAGATGAATGGTCCTTCTCGGTCTCTCACGGGTCCATAAACACTGACAACGATTAAACTAGTCCTCATGAAGGCGCGGTGTCACCGTGACATTGGCTAGTACCCATTGCATTTGCATCCGATACTGTACTACGCAGTGAGTCTGCAATTGTGTACACAGGGCAATATGCTGACATCTTTAGCGCCAACGAGCCGTCAAGATTACTGTATGATATCATCATGCACTGGCTCTACAATACGAGAAGAGAGAACTCCTGATCCGTATCCCTGGGGTGGGGCCGCGCTGCACCCGACGATACAGTACCTCCTGGTCCCTCAATTACCCGCCTTCTAATTACTTCCCTCCCTTGCCGAAAGGACCCCTGGTTTCCGCAGCAGTTGCGGTCGACCCACGCCGCCGCATAAAGTGCGTTTTGCTTGAAAAAAAATCTTGGATGGACGGAAAGAAGATATTCGCAAGGGCACTGCCTTGTTCATGGTTGGCCCCATTTTCGAACCATGTTTCTCCTGGAACCTCTCCTGGACGTCTCCAACCGTAGTAAGGGACCGAGTCGGCTGTATCGTGATTGCGTTGTGCCCAACTACGCTATTACGGCACCCCCGCTCCACTCCGTCCTAAAATAGCATTCTACAGGCTATAAATAGCATGCTAGAACACCCTCTCCACCACCTCCCTTCCCAGTCCCGCGCCGCTGTATCCTCACCTCCATTAAAAATTTATACCCACCGCTTGCAAGCATGCAAAAACTCAACCTGATAACCTTCGCCCTGCTCATGTTCATCCTGTCCGTGAACGCTGCCACCCCCCGCTCTCTAAAGCAGGCGAAGATCAGGCATGGTGACGACCACGGCTGGCGTCAACACCACCACCAGCCTAAGCCGTCCAAGTAAGTGTTGCCATACAATACACACCGACGGTCCTCACCCACCCTTCCCCGGTGACAGTTATCCTTCAGGCCACCACAACCATCACGATAACGATGACCAAGGTGAAAATAACGATGACCGGTAATTAATGGTCCATACCTTGGGCGCGCTGGGACGTGCATCATACCCCTTCCCCAACACCTTCCTTGTTAGATTCCACTCCTTCCTTGACACATGTGTTTTCGTCACATTACATTCCTTGATGGGCCTTCCTTCATGTCTGGTACAACTGCTTTACACCGTCGTTGGATTCACAGTATGCCCTGTAACCACAGTGTGTCTTTCTAAGTCCTCAATAGAGTTGTTACTTTGTCACGTGGACTGTGAGCGGACCCTTCAAAACAAGCCCACCCTTCTATCTTGTGTGCTACTCTCTGGAGAAACTCTACGATTATGTGCTCCAATGAGTCATGCTGGAAGGTGTGATGTGACCTTGGGTCGAAGGAGGGTTTGCGAGAAACCCGATAGGTCGAGAGCACTTGTTCCTGAACGATCTGTGATAGCCGGAAGCTTAAGTTGATTCTCGGGCTCTCACACATCAGGGCAACCCTAAAAACCTCCCGCGCTAGCGAGTGGTAGTGAGGGATAATTAATCGTTTGAATTAAAATCACGTCACATCATTGGCTCTTATCTCTCGAAGAGTTCCTGATGCCGGGTAATGAAACACCAAAACCGCCAGTCAAACATCAACGATTACCGTAAAACTTAGCCCCTATGGAGACGGGGTATGTGATATGAGATTGGCGGGTACCCAACACTAGTACTGCCGAAGGTTGTTCACATCTGATAATGGGCAGTTTGTTTGCATGTGAGTCAGGGGCCCCTGACGTCTTTAGAGCACGCCAACATTTAGACGATATATCCACCAGTCCTGCGCAGGGCGAGCGACTGCAACGACTGTAAACACCTTCAATACCGGGAAATTACTACTCGTGACGGCATACGGGTAACTACAATCCCGTGGATCACATCGCAGATTGATGCTAGTAGGCTCGTTCCCAAGCCAAACATGACGGCATGTCTGTACCGCCATCGTGCCCGACAGCGGTGGGGGGGGGTGGCGCGGGGACTGCGCCATTAGCGTAGGAAAGGAGGGACGGTTCGCGCGGGGGCAAGACATCCCCGAGCCCAAAGCATAACGAACCCACTCTCCCACCCGTCCAGAAACGGTCATATCGAAATTTCATCAGGCCAGCCCCCCGCCATGATTGCGTCCGGTAATCGAAGCCATCACCACGGCCCTCCCTCACCGCGATGGGTGTGAAGCACTCCTAGTCTCTGCACTCGGTCACACCCCCCCACACCACGAGAGACAAAATAAAACCCAAACGCGGTACTGTACCGGCACACGGCCACGCACCCACTGCCGGTCGCACACAACAAAAGGAAGGGAACTGGCCTTTTCCGCGCAGATAACACACGGGTGACCACCACGTTGCGGTCACGGACTGAATAGTCCCCAGTCGTCCGTACTCGAGGAAGAAGAACCAGCCAAAGGCATGTTTCAATCCCACGGTACTCCCTTCTCCTTCAAGCGTCATCCCCCTCCCAATGGCGCGTCCACGCACGACGGGTTAACAGGCTGGGGCAAAACAAACGAGTACCGAGACATCAAGGCCAGGCCAGTAATCACAAGCCTGAGGGCCACTCGAGCCAGACCAGGCACGCGTCACAAGGCCAGCTGACCGACTTCTTCCTTCTCCTGTTGCTCGGGGCCTGGGGATCCCAGAGAGTTCCTCTTCGGCCCTCCTACAAGCCAGAAATGAAAAGGGCCCTGGATCGTACCCGAGCATTGTAGGAGGAGTAGTGACCTGGGGGAGGCAATGGCTACGTCATAGACGTCATGTGTCAAAGAGAGTCTGCTGTCACTTGCTTCTTTAACGTAATCAAACCCGTGAAAGGCGGCCCTTTGAATTCGTCAAAGCCCACAAGTGCATCACCACCCACTCCCTTGTGGACAGGTATTAGATTTGGCTCTCAGTACCGTCGCCAAACTAAGAACTACAAGACAGCAGACATAGGCGCCCGCGGTAGGCGACGCGCGAGGGAGAAAAAGAAGGATAGGTATTGGGTGGGAGAGCAGCCAAAGCAACGTCAGGGAAAGGGGAAAAAAGTAGATACGCTCAATCGCGGGTCGGTCGGGTGTAAAGAGACTACTGGTGGCAACCGTCACGAAAAGGGGGTCGGAGGTAACGTATACTTGGGACGAGGGTACGACGTCCAGCCTTAGAGGATGCTGCAGACGAGGGGTCGTTTCTTTCTGACGACAGGGGGGTCGAGAGCGGCCACAATTGCCTTTATGGATATGTATTATCAATATCAACAGAACACAAAATAATAATTAGGAAAGAACTTGCCTCGTCGAAAACGTTCTTCAGACCTTTCTGAGTGAGCGCAGAGCACTCCACGTACTTGACTGCACCGAGCTCACGCGCGAGACGCTCTCCCTGCTCTGCGGCGACAGGTCGCTGCTTTTGTCGCTGCAGTTTCTCCATCACCTGCGGATCATCGCGTAGGTCCACCTGAGTGCCCACGATAAGGCATGGAACTCCGGGGCAGTGGTGGTGCACCTCAGGGAACCACTTCTCCTTCACGTTCTCGAAAGAGGCGGGTGAGGTGACGCTAAAGCACACGAGGAAAACATCGGTCTGCGGATATGACAGTGGACGTAGGCGGTCGTAATCCTCCTGACCTACAAGTCGCAAGGACGAATGAATAAGGAGAATGGAAAGCCAAGCCAGTAGTACAGGGTGGGAACGAGAGATCACGGGTACTCACCAGCAGTATCAAACAGGCCCAATGTATACGGGTCATCACCAATCATCACGGTGACCGCATAGTTATCAAACACCTAGGTAGACAATTAAAAAATTTCTCCCCACCGGCTAGTAGACGTGAGCTCTTACCGTTGGAACATATTCGCTGGGGAATTTGTTCGTCGTGTAGGAAATCAGGAGACAGGTCTAGTGATAGTGGCTTGGGACGAGAGGCAACGAGTGAAAACTTTTCGATGCGTACCTTACCGACAGCACCGTCACCAACGACGACACACTTTATTGTTTGCATATGTTTCGAGAGATACGATAAAACTATTCTCTAGGCAAAGGACTGAGCATTGGAGTGAAAGAAGGGATAAACGCAGAGACAAAAGTTTGAAAGGAAAAGTCGGGAAGAAGAGCGATAGCCCGTGGAAAAGCAGAGAGACACTCACGTTTCTCTAGGCCAAAGACGAACGGGGGCTGGCGCGAGTGTGTGTGAGGTTGTTCAGTTGGAGACCTTCTGACGGGGGGGGGGCGTTTGATCTCAAATGTCTGATCTGTCGGCGATAAAAGACTAAGATACGAGACGCGTGAGTACCGAGTTGTATCAAGTGAAGTAGGCGGGAAATGGGAAAGGAGAGAACACTCACTCCAAGGCAGTGGTGAATGAACACGAGCGTCGTGCGAGGCAACCAGAGTCAACCCGTCGACGACAGCGCTCCCCGTTCGGTCGGCCTCCGCCCGGCCGGCCAGATCCCGGCATCCATATTATTTATTATCCCTTCCAAACATCACACTAGTACTCCCCGGCAAGGTCATCTCATTGGCAATGTACACGTACAGCCCGCCGTAATGTACTGTACAGTATTATTAGGAAACAATTTTTTTTCAGTAGTTTATAACTTAATCCAAAAAGCGCAATGGGCCGGTTGCACGACAGCCAGTATCGCAACCGCTGCGGCCGGGTCAACTTGGTTTGATGCGCTTGTTACCCGAAGGGATTTCCTCCATAGCTGAATATTATATCACACATCAGATGTCGCTTCCCCGCAAAATGTGCCCATGCCCAAAAAGGACAACGGCGTCTCACTTACATCCTGGTTCTGCCCACCAATTTAGCTTTCCATCTCGGCTTCCAGTGACTACACAAGTTTCCCCTGTCGTGCCACTTCGTCGGTACACCTGTTAGATGTCAGCGCTTTCTCTAACACACTAAAGGATTCCGGAGACTCACACCAATGGTTTGGACAACGCATCCTTCTCTCTCGGGATCAGAATGACTATCTCAATATTTCGCAATACGGACGCACCTTCACCATGATCCAAGCCGCATAGTATTCTGGCACTTGTTTTGTCCCACGCAAACAAATAGCCCCGCGCCGAACCGTACAGCACAGCATTATTGCGACCCACGAACGACGCGTTCGCTTCATAGACTGCCTCAGCTTGTAGCTCAGGCTCCACCGTATAGACTTGCATGACTTTGCCACGATTTTCGTCTTGGGAGATGGCAACGAGGTGCGCACGTCCGACTTGCTGAGAAACCAAGGCATGTGTTCCCGTCGGGAGGATATCTATACTACATCTAAAAGTCCATCAATACACCCGGCTCCGCTGCACGAAAAAAAGGAAAGAAAACATACATCCTCGCTTTAAAAAAAGTGTACAACCGCGGCACCGTCTCAGAGACTTGGCAATACCATCTATGAACGAGGTCACAACTCTGGCATGCTATCAGGATAAAAAATAGGAACGTACAACACGCCGTCCTTCGTCCCCCCAAGTAGTGCCTTCCCGTCATCGATGAATTCTATCGCAGTAACGTTCTGCCTATCGATGGGCCGTTGAGATTGCCATGCACCTAATCGTTATCAGCTTTCATGCACCATACAAGCCGAGCCTCTCGCTTACCCTGCTTCATCATCCAAATATGCACCCCAAATTTCGGAAATGACGCCGCAATCCTATCACCTTTATACGCGAGCGCAGTTGGCGCGTCTTCCGGCGTCGCTAGGCCAATCGGATCCGCAAGACGAATCCAGTTCCAAATATCGTGTGCACGCGGAGGAGTGTTACCTGCCGGTCGCGTCCAACGCACCAGCGAGCCGTCCATGCACAGCGCAAGCACGCCAGCGTCGTCGTCCATCCATTGAGCAGAAACCACAGTAGACGTATGTGGCAGGCGTGCTACCTCGCCATACGTCACATTATCCCAGACACGAATCGTGCAATCAGCACCTGATCAACGCCTTCAGCACTGTCATAACGGTCACAGATAGATGGTCCAGTGCGCACATGTTACAGCCATTAAATTTCCGGTGCGATTGAATGTGATGCTTCGAATTGCAACAGGCTCACCCTGCACTGCAGCGCATCGAATCGGCGACGCAGTTGGCCACGCAGATGGTGGTGGGCGCTTAGGTGGAATCTCGAGCAGCACGGAGGATTCCATTCGAGGGGGGGATGCCTTGCGTTTTGAGCCTGCGGCCATAGGAATGTCGCGCCCACGCCCGTCAACCGGGGTGCGGGGTACATGCGGATGCCTCTCTGCGTGGCCGTGTTAGCCTCGCATGCCAAAGCTGCAAAAATAGTGTCTAGTTCAAGACGCAAAATACTCACGATAGCGCTGAAATGGGGGGTAGGGCTTGGGGGTCATGCCTTGGCCTAAAGGAGTCGATTCCATTGCTTGGAGTGTAAACTCCGATCGGGGCTGGCGCGGTAAATAACCACCGTCAGGCACCATTGCATGGAACGGTTTCAGTGGAACTTTTGGCGACATAGGTGGTCCGAATGGATGGGAGTTATGGGACGGTTGTGAAGCGGGTGAGGGCGGTCTTCCAGGTCCTGGTGGGAGAGTAAACGACGAGTAGCGCGGAGTAATGGGGACAGAATTTGAATTGGATATCGCTGCTGTTCGCCCACGTATTTGTGAGTTGAGAGGTATATGATCATGAGTCGTACTAGGGCCTGAGGGGGGCCGGAAAGGCTGATGTTGTTGAGGCTCACAAGCGTCGGGACTAGCACGGAAGGGTGGGTAGAAATCTGTGGATCCATCATCACGGCCTGGTCGGAAGGGTGGCCAAGAAAGTGTTTGGGGTTTTCTCAGAGACTGCTTTGGTGACGAAGGATGAGAAGGAACACTTGTAGCACTGCTTTCCGGAGGTCCGTGGCTAAATGAACCTCGCGAACTGGCAGGAGAAAGACGAGACGGTGAATGGTCTTTCCTGAGACTTGGAGAAGGTGGGTGTGCTTGGGTTGGTGGTAATGAGATTACATCCGCAGGAGGCAGGGGCACCGAGGACCGCTGTGTAGAGTGAGAAGACGATAACCTTTCCGGTGGGATCTGCTGAAGATCATGAAGTCAAAATGATTGTGTTGTAGGACATATAAGATACCTTGTTGTCTTCGTTAGAGAATGAGGATGGGGGCTGGCCAATGACGTCTGACACGAATCCACCAGGAATAAATGAACTTGACCTAGGCTTTGTTGGGAGGCTGACCTTGGCAGGGGATAGGGGAGTCATTGGAACGGGTGTAGGAGAGTTCGGTGAGAGAGGGGCATTCCCTGGCTGCGTCTCGCTCGAGCCGTTAGTAATCTCAGGTTGCTCGGGCCTATGAATTCTGATATTATGTCTACGTGAAGCTTGTGTTGTTAACGCAGCAGGTACAGAGGGACTCCAAGGCCGTTCTGGAGCAAGAAAAGGAGAGTTTCCGTCGTCTGTAACGCCAGGGGAGTTCGCAGACTCAGAAGTCTCATCAACTAGACTCGTTGTAGGGAGAGCAATAGACACTGGTACAGAAGGGCTCCATCGTTCAAGCTGATCATTGGCACGGGCTCCAGTGGAAGCCTGTTTCCCGTTAGTAGTCGAGTCATCAACACGTAAGTGAGCACATACATTGATTGATGTATCGTCCTGTTTTGCTGATGCTTCCGAGATTGGAGGACGCTTATGAGCAGACGGCAGGATTAAGCTGTCAGTTGTCGAGTCAACTTTCACGGGAGATGGACTGTCGCGCTCAGTGTGCTGCGGCCGCGCAGCCCCCATCTTTGTCGCCTCGACCTTAGTGACAGGTGGCATTTTAATCAGACTGTCATTCAGCGAGGCGGGGGAAACCGGAACACTGAAGGACTTTGAAGGAGAAGACAATGATCCACCCCGCGCAGGGGTTGAACGAACTGTTTGCGAGCCTCCTTCGGGTGCAGGGGAAGGGTCGGTCAGGGTGACCACAATGTCTCTGGTCATATCAACTGGATCTGTTTGAACTCCAACAGAGTAACGGGTGACCCCAGGCGGTGGCACATGTGCTTTGCGATTAAATGAGCGCCGCAGAAGGGATAAAAATTGCATATCGCACGCACCCAAAGGCACAGACCCTTCGAGACGCTTCGCCCAAGGTTTCCTCATCTTAAGGGGTAGGGATTGCTCTGGGGGCACAAAAGCATCATCATCTTCTGCAACCTGGGTCTCTTCTTCAACATCCGAGAGTGAAGGAGGGTCCAACTCGTCCCCCTCAAATATGATAGCACGATCCTTGAACGGTCCTTCAGCAACTGTAAGGAGAATCTCCTTCCCGGGCTTGACTTCGATTCGTTTGTAGGCAAATAAGCTGAATTGGACAACGCCCTTGGCCTCTCCTTCCCCCTCCGAGTCGCTTTCTGGGTCAACACGTCGGAGGACAACATGTGCTTTCTGGCTGGACCCATGGGGCCGGAACCGCAAGGGACCATGAATTCCGAGGATTGAAGCCGCTGTGGGTGCCAGGGATGCCAGGTCGTTGTCAATACTGGAGGAGTCTGTCATTCTGAATAGTTTGTATGGGTCGTGGTAACCCACAGAGGGAGAAGGATGAGTTGGTTCAGCAGAGGAATAGGCCAACGATGATGTGCACTCTACGGCATTTGCCGAACACTCTGTAACCTCTCCCTCGCCTTGTTCCTCAGCTTGCTCCCTTACTTTTTGTCTTACACAGTCAGAGAAGACTACAAGCTTTCTTTTTATTTCCAATCAAAACACAGGGTCTTTTGACCTTTAACGGTAACTCCAGTGACCCAAGCCGCTCCTTCAGTCGAATGCCCAGTCTCCTATTAATTCACTTCTGGTACTTCATTTCTCCAACTCACCCCGGCACTCCGAGAAGCTTCAATAGCTATCTGCCTGACTGCGCGAGCTTCTTCGAGTGATGCGCCGTTGTGGCGCGCGTTTGCAAGGTGCCAGCCGATCTGGAGGGGGGTGTCCACCGCGATGAGCGCGCCAACCAAGACGTACGACGTCTCCAGTGAGTTTAGGACATCGGTATAGCCGTACACTGATCCATAGGCGATTGTGTTGCTGAACCACCCTGTGCATCTGCTATAGAATCCGGATTGCGTGTTCAATTAACGTGGTGTGCGTACCCATATCTGGGTATATCTTATCGAGCAGATGCTGTACGCCGTCGGCAGTCTCACCGTAATATTGTCGGAAGAATATCTCGCCGCGCTTTTCGACCTCGGGCAACGATAAGGCAGTTTCTCTGCAGGACCGGTCACCCAAGTCGTCAGTGTTGACTCTGTCACACACCTCTGTCGTTCCGTGTCGCGTAGTTCCTCGGGCGTAGCCTCGAGAAGAGAGATCAGGCCGTTTATTGCCTAGCAGAAGTTTATCGCAACGTTGTTTTTTTCAGGACAGTAGGGTGTAAACCTTTGAGTACCCGCTTATGATGCCTCCCTTGAAAATGGCGTCTCTAAACCTGCGAGCCAGGAGAAGTTTTTCGCGGTTCGCCTCAACCTCCGGCACTCCGAACCGATTTTGCGCCCGCTCGAGTTCCCCCAAGACATACTTGAACAGAAGTGGGATCGCATTTGGCCTATTTGCGGTCGCGAAGCTGAGTAATACCACGATATACCATGGGTTTTGAATCACTAGAGTCACATTGACTTCGGAGACTAATGACGAGAGTTGTGCATGAATTACCATTCAACGAGGAGGTGATTTCTCCGTATGGGTATAAAGACTTGAGATGCTGAAGAGCTGCCTCTGATGCTATGTCTCCCATCTCTGTGCGCTGGTCAGTGGCGGTGGGAAAGCGACAGCTGAGTAAGCTACAGATCGCAATGCGTTTTAAAGTGCCGACTGAACCTTATGTTGATCACATCCATTCATGGGTGGAATCTCAGTAAGATGGGTCTGGTGTTGGTGCTGTGACACATCAAGTACTGCTTGTCCTGCTGGCCCACCTGGACTGCACACACCTTGCGGTCCCCATGCTCACCACAGGGAATTAGGATAGCGTAGTAGTATAAGGTGTGCAGAGAGATGTCAAACATGGCATCTCGTATGGGATATATAAGGTGTAGTTCTAATGCCCGGCGGAGATCCGTCATATGAAGTCCGAGGCGATATATGGATGGGAGCATGAGATCTCTTCTACGTGGGGAGGTCCATCACACCCGCCGTCCTCAATGCAGCGAGCAATTTCTTCTGCCACCTTTTGTCCCTCGTAATATGCTCCATGCAGGTAACCTAAAACGCGACGCCACATTCGGCGACAACAGCACACCAGTCAGTGGTCTACTCTCAGGCCCGGGGGAAAATAAAATCGGATTCAGGATTACGTGACTTGGACCTACCAAAGTATTTGAAACTTGTGGCCTCGCCGCCGAACCAAAGTGTCTGCTGGACCGTGGCTCTAAGATTGGTGTGGTGGCCCCTCAGGAAACCTGACGGCCAGTTGCTATAGCTTCCCCGGTAGAGCGAATCGCTCTGCCAACGAGGGAAGTAGAACGCGTCTGGCTCGGGGATCGTCGTGTTGGGGTACATAGAACGGAGAACGTCGAGGACTTCTGCCTTCACAACTTCGTCGCTCAATGACTCGACACGTTTAGCGAAGTCGCCCTTTGAAAGAGCCATCAGTGCCCCAGCTGCAATAAAAACATACAGAGGCTTACCGTGACAGTGACAAAAAGGATCCCGGAACCTGGGAAGAAACCATCCAAGTCAAGACTCTGCCAGACTGGATACCACCCTCGTTTGTTATCAGCGTACAGGGCAAACTGGTATCTCTACATTAGAGTGTCAATGACCGGCGATGAAAGCACCAGGCACCTCTGTGTCAAACCAGAATTTCTGCGGGAACTGTAAATATATCTTGGTGTATGTTCCCTGTCCACAGTTGTAAGAAGCAGAAAAAATGGCGTAAGATAGTCTGCTGACCATTGCCATGCCGTGTATAGCTTCCGATTTCCACTGAGGTAAAGCAGGCTTGAAGACAACCTCGTCGTACTGCAGAACTCCGAGACTGAAAGTAACCAGGGCATAGTCCGCACTCAAGCTGGTCCCGTCCGAGAGGCTCACTGATACCCCATCACTAGAGTATTGTATGGCCTTAACGGTGGCATTCAGCTGGACTTGCTCCTCGGAAAGAAACTCAGCAGCCTGGGACTGAATGATGCTCGCGAATCCACGTTGGTCAATCGACAAGAGGTTCTCAGTAGAAAATCCGCCTTGGTCGCGATTATATGTGAAGTTATTTCCCTAGAATACGCGTGATAAGCAGCAAAGTTGCGACAAACCAAGACGATCTGGCTCCGAGTAGGACTTTTTATTATCGCTCTTCGGAACAGCAAACGCGACTGGCTGGCATAGAACGGATACGTTACCCAAGAAGACGCAAGCCAAGAACTCTGCTCTGGGGTTTGGGCATATTCCCAGTCGAATTGATAGTATTCAGAGGCTACCTCGTGAGGCGTTCTAGGTCTGGCACCGAGAAGAGTGTAGCCACTACGACTCGTCATATCCACCGTACCTCTCAGGATCCGATCACCTGTTGAACAGATCATACCAGCTGCGGTCTAAGGGCAAGGGTGCTAGACTCGCGGGCGTACCTCCACCTACAGTCAAAGCAGCAAAGTTCTCGACCGCGGCATTGAACGTGTCTATATAATCAACTGGACCAGTGTGGTCATAGGTTGCTACAATTGACAACGTCAGTATGGACTCTCTTCGAGATTGTATACATACTAATACCAGCGCTACCACGGTAAATGTTCGGGTGAGTCAACAGATCGTACTTGCGGGCCAAGTCGTATATTGGATTGGATGGGCCATTCTTTGTCTGCGTGCCATGAATCCAGGTCGCGCCCGTTTCCAACACATACTCCCTTCCCGCAGTGCCAAACGTGAAGCTCTTCATACGTCCGCCCAGCGTGTCACGCGCTTCAACGATCTTGAAGTTGTCTATACCTCTTCGGTGGAGTATCTCAGCAGCGGTCACACCAGCTACACCACCTCCAAGGATCAGAACCTGGAAGTCATTGGTGATGCTGGTATCGGTGCCGGTAAAATGCCTCTGCTGCCCGGTAGAAACAGCAGTGCTGGAAGTGAACTGAGATTGAACAGAGGCAGATAGCCCAAAGATCAGGACGATCGAGAGGAGTAGGCTGAAAAAAGCGGTGAAGGAAGAGGTGGACGACGCTATGGCGTCACCGATTGTTGTGTGAAATAGGGGGTGCATGGTTATATGAACACGAAGTCCTACATGGGGCTGCTCAAACCCGGCCCGAGGTAGGCGACGCACAGGGGAGGTGCGGCCGCAAGCGGACAATAAAAGGATTCCAAAAAAAAAAAAGGGGGTGCATGGTGAGTTGAGCAAATAAAAGATGAGACACTCCCAACCTCTGTAGATACGGTAATATGTTTGCGCCCTGGTAATCCCTTGACTGCAAGGCAACTACAAAAGGAATGAAGCCGTATGAGCTCAATCGGACTTGGAGCCAGAGAAAGCGCAAGTAGATAGGCCGGCCCTTTCTGGACGCGATTACAACGTTGGCGGCCGGTTAGAGAAGAATTACACGGGTTTGCGAGCGGATGCAGTCTGTGACAGCGGTTGAGCACTTATCTGTAACGGCTAATACCACTTTATCCCACAGATCAGCGGCGAAGTCTCCAAATACCCCCGGTCGGAACATCCCTGCACCTGGGTAAGTTCTGCAGAGTTACCAAGGCTACGTTTGGGCGAGGACTACGCCGTCCTATTGCCGGCACCGCGGAGATAATAACGTTGTGTGGTGCGTGCTCACTGCGGCGGTGAGTTCTGATGAGAAAAGTCAACGCTTTGTGTCACACAAGTCGGTGGATATGAGTGCCAGAAAATAGGTCACGATATGACGTTTGGTGTGTGTGAATCATCAATTGCATTGACCTGCTCCTCCATGACAAAGGCGGTCCTCTGTCATGAAGCAAAACATGCACCTCATGAAGTTGTCTCTAAACTGTCATGCGTCTCGAAGTTCTCAGTCTCCGGCTCTTCACCCGAGACCCGATCCTCCTGGGGATCTCTAAACTTCTCGAGTTCTATGTGCGCCGCGGCTGCAAAGCCAATCTCAGTCGTATCATCCACAGCACCATCGGGGGGAGGTTCAGGATCAGAGGCGCAAACCTGTTGCGCCCCACAGTCGCATATTTTGACCAATGCTTTATCCGAATCGGCGGCTTGTAGAATCATTCTTGCACTTTCTGATGCGAAAGCACGTGCCACGGGCAAGCTAGATGCCGTCACGGGTCCAACGACAATAGTGTCATGTACGACAACGTAAATAGTGTCGTTTCTTCTGTATTCGGGACGACTGCACGATTTCCTGGATAGGTTTTATTTAGCAACATAAATATAGGTAGACTGAATGGGGCACACCTTAGATGAATGCGCTTACAGCCTGACTTTGCCGCCCACAAATAGAATGCGGAGACCGGCTCCGGAGGAAGATCAAGAGATAGGACTTCTAGAATACATTGCATTACAGCTTCCACGATGCACGCTGTCTTGTCAAAATTGTACCCTGAATCTATGAAGACAGCGGCAACAACACTCTCCAAGACATCGCTAATAGCCTTGGGGGGATCGTGCGCCCAACTCTGCAGGACGATATCGCGGCTGGATATCGCTTCCAGTATGGGGATGTACTTGTCAATAGCGGCAGTAAGGCCTGCGTGGTCGGCCAATAGGAAATTATGTAGTCTCAGGACGCGAACAGCAATAAACGCCAGAGCAGGGCCGCAGACCGCCCGTGCACGCAAGGAACTGAGCTGACCGGAGTTTGCATGGGGAAATTTCTTGAAAAGGTACGTCATCACGACAGTATCAATCACAGCTTAAACACAGATGTCAGCCGAGTCATGGAAATTACGAGACCCGTACCATCCCCGAGGAACTCTAGCCTCTGATAAGACTTCCCACTGGACTCAAAGGACGGATGTGTCAGGGCCTCGTGTAGTAATTCGAAGTATTGGAACTCATAGCCAAGAGCGCCTTGCAGCTCCGAGTAGAGCTCGGGCTCTGGCCTGGCTTCTGGTGGTGGAGCGTATCGCAGACCCCACGACAAACGGCCGCCAAAGGTCAACCCAAGAGCAGTGCCTACGTGCAAAGCCATTGAAACACCTCCGGACACGTAGCCTGCGCCAATGATAGCCTCCATACAGTCCTGCAAGCTTCTCCGCGGAATGGATCGCTTTACTGTCCTGTCACTACATGCGGGGTCCTGGAGAGTTGGGCTGTCTGCTGCGACCACAGCAGGCCAAGTCTTAACGTTGGGGCCCTCTATGTTCAAATACTGTTCAAGGCCGATCGCTTTCGCTCGGAACATGAGGGTGCGGTTTGAGATGAGTTGCTGGCGCAGATTGTCGAGTTGGCCTTCGTGATAATGAGGGAACTTGTTGTACAAGTGCACGGACGTGCAGAGCTTCAGCACCGAGTCACCGAGCGTCTCGAGGCGTTGGTTGTTGAAACCCGCGGCTGCCGCGGGTAGCGTCGTCGCTTCGATGAGGCGATCATCGAGAATGGGAGGAAGGCCAAGGCTGACACGGGTGCGGCGAGCACGCCACACATCTTGGACGCGATGTAGAAGGCGTGGGAACAGTCCAAAGAGGGAGAACATCTCTTCGGGCATCGGGAAGATAGACGTGGTGACCATTGGGAACATGTATGGCCTCGAATCGTCTACGGAAGCCATCTCGACGTCGACGGATGTGTCCCGGGGTAAAAGCTCGTATATCTGGGAGGTTTGTCTGGGCATGGGAAAAGCTTCGACGAGTGACCCATCAGTTGGGATATAGTGTTGGCGACCTTTTCTTTTCCTAACTACCCACTTATAG
>Ga0209488_10001738_pt1 | contig 18453 bp, 15 predicted proteins | sample Rivendell_Oct201_8_FD_188349 | JGI IMG/M metagenome (GOLD analysis project Ga0209488, IMG submission 188349) | Vadose zone soil microbial communities from the Eel River Critical Zone Observatory, Northern California, USA -... | ecosystem: Environmental > Terrestrial > Soil > Vadose zone >...
CCTTTGCCGCAGCTATTCCAGACTTGGCATGCGGTCAGCCGGAGGTGCGCATGGTTCCCTTCTTCGTCCAGATAAAATGCCACTTGGGCCAGGCCTACGAGGTTGCCAATAAGCTTGCGGACGCCGAGATCGCCTCCGAAATCTATTCGACCGCCGGAGACTTCGACCTCCTGGCGAAATTTTACGTCGAAGCAGGCACTGACATCGGCCACTTCGTGACCGAAAAAGTACAAACCATTTCGGGTATCCACGACACGCGCACAATTCTCACTTTCAAAGCGTTCTGACGATCTGAATCGTTGTAAAAGCAAGAGAGTGTTTCGCCAACAAGTATTTTATTTCCTAATCGCCATAATATGGGACCGCATCGGTCAACGCTTTGTAAAATTCGCCCCACGATATATCTGATTCAGTGACGAACTCGTTGATGCGATGCGGTGCCTGCTCCTCGCGATACTTGAAAACGTTGCTTTTTGTTTCGGTGTAGATGTGGAAGGTCGCCGCAAAATCGTTTTGATCCATCGGACAATAGACCTTGTGCGCCTGATAATGTTCGGGCGACATCCACGAACAGCGGTCCGCCGTCATCGACAATAGCGCGAGCTTCTTGGGTGCCACCGCAAGGCTCTCATAGAGCATGATGTCGACGCGACCGAATACGCCTTTCATCAGGCCGATGCTGTTGGCATGTTCGTGGATGGGCGAATGGTGCCCGCCCGGCCAAATCTCGAGCAGGCACGGCGATTGAATGCGTTTCCCGAAGCAATCGACACGGATATAGGTCGATTTCGAATCCTTCACGCCGCTGCGGTCAGCCTTCATTTCGAGCAGGCGGCGCAACGCGCCATTTCGGGAATTGAGGCTTGACCGGATCGATTCCTGCTCCCAAGCCGACAGCTTGAGCTTTCGGGTTGCCCGAAAGAGGTCAAGCGCGCGCTGGGGGATTTCGTGCTGGCGGCCATAGTCGAATACGCGCCGGGCATCGAAGATCAGCGGCGAAGGAGAAAGATAATCGACAGCTTCGCGAAGGCTTGCTGCCTCCGCGGCATCGATGTCGAAGGCGTCCAAACATGCTTCCGGCACGACGCCCCCGCCCCTCATCGTATTCACGTCCACGGCTGTCTCCTTGAGGCCTGCAATTTAGGGGGGCGATTTGCGCGGTCAAGTCTGGCTCCGTCGAGAAAGCGCCAATGCCCAGGGCCCCGCACTTGCGGCTTCGTATGCCAACAGCTAATTAGTTGTTGCGGCAAGCACATGTAGCAGGAGAATGAAGCTTGGCAAAAGTTGCCGTCGTCGGCGGCGGTGCGGCAGGAATGGGCGCAGCCATCGCTCTCACCAAAGCCGGCATGCTTGTTTCGCTCTTCGAGGCCGCCCCACAACTGGGTGGTCATTGCCGCGGGGTTTCCGTGTCCATGTGGGACCGCCGCACAATCCGGGTCGACGCCGGCGTGAGCGAATTTCATCCCGAGACATTCAATAGCTTTCGCGCACTGCTCGACGAGCTCGATTTGCGCTATCAACCGGTCAATCCCGACGTCTCATTCATGACGGTTGATCGGGCCGCGATCTGGTTTTCACGCGACGGGGAACCCTGCTTTCCTCGACAGCCATCCGACACGGCGCAATTCGTCGAAGACATCAGTCGATTCAACCAGACCAGCGTGGAGGTTCTCGACGACGCGACCTATTCCGGCTGGTCCGCGCAGCGCTATCTGGCGGAGAAAGGATATTCTGAGGATTTTCGCGCGTGCTATTTCGACCCGCGGGCGCGGGCTGAACTGTCGATGCCGGACGGTCCGCCTGGCGAATTTCCGATCAGACCCCTTGTCTCGCTGTGGCGCATGCTGGGTCGCGTCGGCCCGGACACGATACGGCCGATGACTGTTCAAGGTGGCATGCATACCTATTGCGACGCGGTCGAACGCTGGTTGCGCGCCAGAATGGCAACCTTGTTCCTCTCCACCCGGGTTGCAAGCATTTCACGTCTCGGCGACAGCGTCCGCATCCGTTTAATCGATCGAAACAATGCCGGCCAAACGCTGACATTCGACCACGTCGTGGTCGCAACGTCCGCCGCGCAAGTCGTCTCGCTCCTGGAGGACGCCAGTCAAGAAGAGGCGCGCGCTTACGCGGAACTCGAATCGCGACGCATCCGCCTTGTCGTCCACCAGGACACGCAGTTGCTGCCGGCTGATCGGGCGACATGGGGCGCCTACAATTATCTCAGCCGTGACGGGAATGCGGCACCTTCCCTCTCGGTCTATACCAATCGGCTCCAAAACCTGCCCGCGTCCGTGCCCGACGTGTTTGTAACGATCAATCCATTCGTCGAACCTCTGCCCGACAAAATCATTGCTGAATGGCTCGTGTCGCACCCTGTGGTCGGGAACAAGGCCGACGAAGCGTTGCGAAGGCTTGACGCAATGCAGGGACGGCGGCGAACCTGGTTCTGTGGCGCGTACCTGCGCGAACCGTTCCTCCACGAGCAGGCCTATCAAAACGGTTGCGAAACCGCCAGCCGCCTGGTCACTGCGGTCGCCGATGAATCGTTGAAATTCGAATCAGGGGTGCCGGTGAGTGTCGGCGGCTTCGACACTTTTCTGCGCGAGATCGCACTCTTTCGCGATCTTGAAGCAACGGCGCTGTCGGAAGTGCAACTGGTGGCCAGGCCATTTCAGGTCGAGGCCGGAACGACGCTGTTCCGGCAAGGCGATCGCCCGGACGGATTCTATCTAATTAAACGAGGCTCGATCGAGGTGCGTCGCCGGGTGCCGGGCGACGCGCTTGTCACAATAGCAACGCTTGGGCCCGGCGCAGTTGTCGGCGAAATGAGTGTGCTTGACGGTGTGAGCCGCTCAACCCACGCGATCGCCATCTCACCGACATTCGGCTATTTCATCAGTTCCGAAGCGTTCCAAATGCTGCGATCCGACTGCCGTCCGGCGGCATTCGCGGTCATGAATTGCTTCCGACGTGAAATAGCAGCTCGCACCCGCAGAGTCATTGACAGTATCGTGGCACGCGTCGTGGCGAGCGAGGCACACATGGCAACGCCTTTAGATCAAGGCAATGGCCGTTGGCCGACGCCTATTCCGGCGGCAGCGTACAGCGAGGACGTGCTCCTTAGAGTTCCATTCTTTCGCAACTTTCGTGCCGAGGAATTACGGGAACTGGTCGAACCGCTCAAGCGTTTTGATTTTTCGTCTGGCCAACTTGTCTACGCTTACGGCGAACCCGCGCGAAATTGTCTCGTTGTCGTGCGGGGCGCACTGTCACTCAACTTTGCGACTCCGCAGGGAAGGTCCAACTTTTCGCTCCTGGGTCCGGGCAAGATCGCAGGCGAACTCGCGCTTATCGATGGCGGCACGCAGCCGCTCGCCTGTGTGGCGCGCGAGCCCACCATTGCATTCGAGATCGATCGGATGGGATTCGACCTCTTTCGCCGTGGCGGATCCGTGGTGGCATTGAGATTCTTCGAAGCAATCACCGGCAGTGCGGCAAATTTGTTGCGCAGGGCGAGCGCCCATATGGCGCGGATCGATGCAGGGCAGCCAATATCGGATAAATCACCCGGCGCGTGCGAACTTTCTCCACCTGTTCTGGAGGTAGACTGAATGTGCCGAGTTCTGATGTATCGAGGAGAATCGGTCGTTCTCGACGACCTCCTGTATAAGCCCAACAATTCCCTCGTAAAGCAAGCTCACGATCCACAGCTTCTCGACATGCTCAGCCTTGCGGGGTTCGGAATGCTTGCGTGGGATTTCACATCCTACAATTCCGACATTCCATTTAACTATTACTCCGTCAATATTCCGGTCTTCGACCAGAACCTCAAGAAACTCGCCGAGAAAATCCGAATCAATACATTGCTGGCGCATGTTCGCGGCGTTGTATTCGATCACAACCCAACGGTCGGGCCACAGAACCTCCATCCGTTTCGCTACGATGGCTACGGGCTTGCACTCGCCCAAAATGGATATCTCGCCGGCTTTGGCCGCATACGGTTCGATCTCCTCGTCCATATCAAGCCGGAGATTGCCCGCCTCATCAAGGGCAATACCGATACCGAGTGGCTTTATGCGCTGCTTCTGTCGCAATTCAAAAATTCGACGACAACGGTGGAACCAGATGACATCATTCTCGCGGTCAAAGCGACTTTCTCGATCCTGCGCGACATACGGCGTCGGCATGACATCAAAATTGCGTCGCCCGTCAATCTCTTCATCACCGATGGATCAAATCTCGTGGCAGCGCGCTTCACCTTGGACTACGGCTGTTACGACATGCAAGACCTTGATGAAATAAAAAGGAGCGAGCACCTGTACCTCGGAATTTGGTACACAACCGGAAAATCCTATGGTTTCCACGATAATGAATGGAAGATGACGGGGGGCACCAAAGCCACCGGATCAACCATCATATCGTCCGAGCCGTTGACGCGCGACACATCCACATGGTTCGAAGTGCCCGAATACAGCGCCATTGTCGTAGCGGATGGCCATGGTTCACAACAAATCCGTATCGAATCTCTTGACGTCTGATTAATTTTCCGGCTCGCGGTTGCGCAGATAGACGAACCAATAAACCGCGCCGACAAGTCCGCCGCCGCCAATGATATTGCCGATGGTCACGGGAACAAGGTTCAGCCAAAAGCCGGTCCATGTCAGCGCCGCGTAGGCCATCTCGCCTCCCGGGACTTGCGTCCAGAGACTTGCCGGTCCCCACATCTTCACGAAGAGACCAAGCGGAACGAGATACATATTGGCGACCGAATGTTCGAAACCCGCGGCAACGAAAGCCGATACCGGAAAGACGACCGCCAGGATCTTGTCGCCTGTCGAGACCGAATGGGAGCACACCGTCCGCTCCGGCAAGCACCGTCGTGGCCAACATTGCGCCGAAGCCGATGAAGGCGCCGGCGAGGATCGCAAGTACGAACAAGCTCAGTGCGTCAAGCCGCGTTTTTTTGTGCGCCAATGCTCTCGGCCTTGCGGGCGATTTCAACCGGGAGCAACGCATCAAGGCCGTGCATGGATTTTCCTCTTAATCTCAATCAAAAAATATCGCTTAAGAAGGCTCGACCGGAAAGGTCAGCCGGGCGATAGGGCTGATCACGCACAAGCGCCGAACCGTTGTAGCTGTAGCGGTGTCGACAGGCGCCACGGAACGCCCCGCCAATTTGTTGCATATTATTCGCAAAGGGCCGCGGGCCGACTTGATGTGCATCAAGGTCGATGGCGTCGGAAAGTGAAAGTTATTGGACGTATATCGATCGAAGCGTGGCTGATTCAGCGGATTGAGACGAGCCGATCATTGTGACAACTTGGACCGACGTTATGGACGTCATTGCCGAATCCACACATTCCACAGCCCGCTTTATCGATACCGCGCCGCGGCAGTCGCTCCACTGCCCGAATTCGCGCGGCCCAAATTGGCGACGCCGCGACCTGATCCGCTTCGCCGAGTTCGGTCTACATCGCCATTTCCGGCTCGGCCATCGAACTCTTCTTCTCCCCGGGAATTTCCATCATGGCCGGTCTCATCATAAATGCTCTTCGATTTCTTCGGTCACGATATCGCCGCTTGGAGTTACCAGTTCGTCCTTGAGGCGCGTGCGAGCGACCTCGCGGATACGCTCTGCGATACGGGGCTCCCGTTCCATCACGGCTTGCAGGTCCTGCGCGTCGAGCACTAACAGATTCGTCCGCACCAGAGCCCGTACATTGGCTGAACGCCGCGCCCGCCGCAGGACGGCAATTTCACCGAAAAAATGGCCACCCCAAGTCGCACGCGTTCGTGCGGCAAGCCGATCTCGACCTCGCCTGCCGCAATAAAATACATCGAGTGCCCGGGCTCGCCGCGACGCACGATCATGGCACCGGGATCGACCTGCTGAGCGCGCAACAGCCGCATAATGTCGGCTATCTCGTTGGCTTTGAGACCGGAGAACAACGGCACCCTGGCGACCATGCCCCAGGTCACAACGAAGTCTCGCCGATGGATTTCCTCCGCAAATGCATTGGCGATGATGCCGACGGGCAACGCGATCATGACCATGCCCAGAACGATGGTGGCTGCGGCTATCGCTTTGCCCAATATCGTTACGGGCACGACGTCGCCATAGCCGATCGTACCGAGCGTCACGATCGCCCACCACATCGCATCCGGAATGGTACCAAGCTTGTCGGGTTGCACCTTTCCCTCAACGAGGTGCATGAGGGCCGCGGTGATCAACATCGTTCCAAACAAGATCACAATGCAGCCAAACAATGCACGACGCTCACTGTTCAGGACTTCGAGTAACGACCGCATGGCGGGCGAATAGCGCGTTATCTTTAGGAAACGCATCATGCGCAGCACCACGAGGACGCGCAAATCCGACGGCAGAAGGACAGCAAACCAGAATGGCAGGACCGCCAGGAGATCAACGATGCCGGCCGCACTACGCATGTATTTGAAGCCCGCCGCCATTGCGGAGAGGTGTTGGTACGGCGCGTGTTCGGCGGCGACCCACACCCGCAGTCCGAATTCAATTGAAAACACTGAAAGCGAAAAGTATTCGATCAGGTCGAACCAGAAGTGGTAGCGCGCAGCAAGGGTCGGCACTGATTCAAGAATGACCGCAGTCAGGTTCACGATGATCAGCGCTACCAGACAGCGATGAACCTTGAGGGCAGCACGATCTCCAACCGGCCCCTGTTCGAGGATTTCGTAGACCCGCCGCCGAACGTCCTTGACCGATCGCCGCTCTCGCCGCTGCATTAACTCAATCCCTGGTGCGTCCGGAAACAGAATTATCAAACGTTGACACGACCACAACGCCATCCGCGGCAACGACGCCGCGGCCCTGCGACAACACGAACAGGGGATTGATCTCGGCCTCGTCAAGCTCGTCGCCGATGGCGACGACCAGGCCTGAAAACGCGACGATGGTCTCGATCAAAGCCGCGATATCGGCCTGCGGCCGTCCGCGAAACCCGTTGAGCAGCGGCGCCGACTTGAGGCTGCCGATCATCTCAAGCGCGTCACGCCGCGTGAGCGGCGCAAACCGCAGGACTGTATCGCGATAGACCTCTGCCGCCACGCCGCCCATGCCAAGCAGCACGATCGGGCCGAGTTGCGGGTCGCGGTGAAAGCCAAGGATCAGCTCGATGCCGCCGGAGATAAGTTCCTGAACGAGGAAGCCTTCCGGGGCATGCCCGGTAGTCTTGGTAAAGCGGCCAGCCATCTGGGCGCAGGTATCCGCGACCTGTGAAGGTGCGACCCCGATAGCGACACCGCCGGCCTCCGTCTTGTGCATCACGTTGCGTGACAAGATCTTGAGAACCACGTTGCCACCGAAGGTCTTGGCAGCCACTTCGGCCTCTGCCGGCGTGGTCGCGACGATCTCGCGCGTGATCGGAACGCCGAAGCTCGCAAACAGCCTTTTGCTTTCAGCTTCGTTCAACACTCCGGGCTTGAGCAAGTCGCGCGCATCCTCGGCAATCGCCTTGGTGGGCGCCGGCTCCTGTTCTGGGGCATCCGCTTCGGCGGCACGCCGCATCGCGGCGAGCGCCGTCGCACAGCTTTCCGGTGCCGCAAAGGTCGGCACGCCAGCGAGATTGAGCTGGCGGACAAGCTGCGGCGCGTCGGGGCTGGCGAACCCGATGATCGGTTTGGTGTTGGCGAGCGCGCATTCGCGCAACGGCCTGCTGGCGGTCTCCGGTTCGCGGAGAGCCGACGAACCAAGCACGACCACCACCGCATCGTAGATCGGGCTTGCCGTGACCACGTCGAGAATGACCCGGAAGGTTTCGGATTTGACGCCAGCCAAAGTCACATCGATTGGATTGCGATCGAGCGTGGCGCCCTCGATCGCGAGCGCCTTGAGTTTTGCGGCCGTCGCATCATCGGGCGGCGGCGTCGCGAAGCCGGCCATCCCCGCCGCATCGGCCAGCAGACTGGCGGCGCCGCCCGTGGAGGTAATGACGGCGACGCGTTTGGCGGTGAGCCTACGGCCGCTGCTCAGCGCGAGCGGAATGTCGAGCAGATCAGAATAGCGTTCTGCTCGTATCACTCCGGTCTGCCAGAAGAGCGCGTCGTAAGCGGCATCAGATCCGGCCAGCGCGCCGGTATGCGACGCGGCCGAGCGCGCCCCGGATTCCGAACGCCCGACCTTGAACGCAACGACCGTCTTGCCTGCCTGGCGCGTTCGCCGCACCGCGTCCCGGAATGCTTCCGGCCTGCGCAAACCTTCAAGATAAAGTGCGATCACACGGGTCGCGGCGTCGTCGGCAAGGTGGCCGATGAAATCGGACACGTCGAGATCGCATTCATTTCCGGTTGCGATCAGTTTGGAGAAGCCAATGCCCAAAGCCTGCGCCCGCGACAGGAGTGACCCGAGGATTCCTCCGCTCTGCGATACGAGCGCGATGGCGCCCGGAATAATGTCGTCGGTGACCAGCGCATTGCTGGCGGACAGCACGACACCATCGCTGACATTGACAAGACCGATGGTATTGGGCCCAAGGAGACGCATGGCTCCGGCAGCCTCAATCAATTCGTCCTGCCGCGCTTTGCCCTCCAGACCGCTTTCACCGAAACCGCTCGCCAAGACAATGGCTGTCTCGGTCCCGATGGCGGCAAGCTGCCGAACAGCTTCCGTAACCTTCGACGTGCCGACGAGCACCATGGCGACATCTGGCGGCTGCGGAAGTGCGGCGATTTCAGGGAAGCAGCGATGGCCACCGATCGCTTCGTAGCGCGGATTGACCGGCCAGATGTCGCCGTGAAAACCGTACTTCTCGAGATAGAGCAGCGGCCGGCCGGCAAGTTTCGCTGCGTCTGCAGACGCGCCGATAATGGCCACGCTACGTGGCCGCAGCAGGTTGTCGAGCGGGCCCATCAGCGATCGGTCTTTTGCAGAAAACTATTGACCGAGTCCTGATGCTCGGCCGTCGTATAGCAGACCGCCTGCGCCTGGCGGCCGAGCGCAAACACCTGCTCTTCGGCCGTCTCGAAGGTACGATCGAGGATCGCCTTCGACAACGCAATCGCCGTGCGGGAGCCTCGCCCCAGTTCGCGCGCCCAGGCTTTGGCATCAGCGATCAGCGTCTCAACCGGTGCAACACGGTCGGCAAGTCCGATGGCAAGCGCCTCGTTCGCCTGCACGCTGCGGCCGGTGAAAATCAATTCCTTGGCGCGCGGCAACCCGACGCGGCGAGGCAGGAAGTACATGCCGCCGCCGTCGGAGACGAGGCCACGCTTGACGAAGCTCATGGCGAATTGGGCATTTTCGGCAGCCATGATGAAATCGCAGGCGAGCGCCATGTCGCAGCCCAGCCCCGCCGCCGCGCCATTTACCGCGGCGATCACGGGCTTCGGCAAACCATGCAGCAGGGCGACGCTCTTGTGGGTCTGCCCCTGACGCCGCCAACCGTTGAACGCCACCTCCCCGGCCGGCGCTTTCAGTCTCTCCTTCATGCCGGAGATGTCTCCGCCTGCACAAAATGATTTACCGTTGCCGGTCAGGACCACCGCACGCACGCCCTCATCAGAAGCGACGCGTTCGAGCGCTGCGACGAACTCAGCGCGCAGCGCATCGCTGATGGCGTTGCGCACCTCCGGGCGGTTGAGCGCGATGAGCGCGACACCATCATCAACCGACATTTCGACAAGAGTTGTCATTCTGCTGTCCTTCGATTAGCGCGGCGGCATCACCGCCTTGGCTTTGTCCTTGAACGCGCATTCATGCGCCATCTGGTTTTTTCGGGCGGCGCTTCGAGCGCGGTCCCATCGGCTCCGGCTGGAACGGTCCGTCGCGCGCCTCGAGGTAGCTCTTTGTGCCTTGCGCGGCCTGGATATCAAGCAGCCTTTGCCGCTCGTCACTGTGCGAGGAATGAACGAGCGCGGAGAGCGTGCCCTCCAAGAGCAGCCCCGCATGCAGACCAGCGGCCTGGATGCCCTGCATGGCGATGGCCTTGTTCAGGCGCAGCGAAGGCTCCGGCACCAACGCCATTCGCTTTGCAAGGGCGCGCGTTACCGTCATGAGGTCGTCATGAGGAACGACCTGGTTGACCATGCCAATACGCAGCGCCTCCTGCGCGTCAAAATGATCGCCTGTCAAACCCCAACGGTTCGCAGCCTTCCATCCGCATAATGCAGTGAACAGAAAGCTGGTTGCGGAAGTATGCCTCACCTCGGGCTGCGCGAAGACGGCTTGGTCCGATGCAATCGTGATATCGGCCGCGAGCTGATACCAAAATCCGGCACCAAGGGCCCAGCCGTTCACAGCGGCGATAATCGGCTTGGCGAGTCGCCACATGTGAGTCCATTCGCCCATTTTTCGACCATCGCTGCGTTGCCAATACTCGATATATTCGGCGTGTGATCTACCCTTCGGATCTGAATTGCGGGTTCCATTTACCGTGGCACCCTGGTCGCGGCCGGCACAAAACGCAGGTCCATTTCCTGTCAGGATGATGACCTTGACCGCACGGTCGCCATCCGCCTCGTCGAAGGCGCGATGCAACTCGCCCTCAAGACTCCGCGAAAGGGCGTTCATCCGCTCCGGGCGATTGAGGGTGATTGTGGCGATCTTTTCCTCGACGCTGTAGATCAAGTCCTTGTAGCTCATGTTGTCCTCTCCGCCGGTCCACTCAATTGTCGTTCTGAAACATTGGCAGATAAAACACCTTCGATCACGATATCAACAGCGACGACCCCCTGACCCGCGGGCTTGACAATGACAGGGTTGAGATCGAGCGTTCGGAATCGTCCCGCGTTGGCAACCGCAAAGTCACCAAGGCGAACAAGGAAAGTTGCCAGCGCATCAATATCGCCGGGCTGGCGACCGCGCGCACCACACAAAATCGGCAGCACCTTGATCCGATGGATTGCGCGCAGCGCGTCATCGTGCGACAGGGGCGCCATCTCCGTCGTCGTGTCTTTGAAGATTTCGACGAAGACGCCACCAAGGCCAAAGCAGATCGCCGGCCCGCAGGTTGGGTCGTTGACGATACCGGCATATACCTCGGCGATGCCGCTCTCCATGGGTTGAACGAGGACGCTGGGGTTGTCGAATCCTGCTTTGCGCGCATTGCCGACAACGAAGCGGTAGGCATCGATCACACCAGGCTCGCTGTCGCAATCAAGACGCACACATCCAAGATCGCTCTTATGTAGCAGGCCGGGCGCCTCCGCTTTGATGGCGACTGCGCCGCCGAACTCGCGATAGGCGGCGATTGCGTCCGCTTCGAGGTTGGCCACCCGGGCCCTGGTCATGGAGACGCCCTGAGCCACGAGAGCGTCATAGACGCCCATCGGGCTCCAATCGTGCGCCGAAACGCCAGGCGCATGCATCCCACCAGAATCAATGACTTGGCGTTGCGTCAATTGGCGCCAAAGATCGCGCCGGACTCGCAGATTCTTGAGCACGCTCATGGCATTCGTGAGCCCCAGCAGGTAGGGGATGCCGGCAGAATGCAGCGCTTTCACGATTTCCGGATCGAGCGGGCCACCGAGCGGACTGTAGGAATAGGCGACGATGGTGCGCTCCGTCTTGCGGGCGGCGTCCGCGATCGTGCGAGCTAATCGCTGCATGTTTTCGCGGCCGGCCGGAATTGCACTGACGCTCGCGGCGATCACCGGCCGGTTTGGTTCGTGGCGCAGCGCCTCGAAGATCTTGGGCAACAACGTCGGGTCGTCGTAGATCGCACCGGTCCCGTCGATCGGGTTAGTCACGCTGCCAAATTCAGGAAGGACCGCCTCGATGCGCTCTCTCGTAGCCGGGGACAGCGCGGCCAAAGGGGTTTCGGCGCGCGCCAGTAAATCGGCTGCGTTCGCGGCCCCGCCGCCGCTACCGGAAATGACGACAATCTCGTTGCCGAGGTCCGCAGTCAGGGGGACATGCGCAAACAGCTCGATCGTCTCAACGAAATGGTCGAAAGTCTCGACCTGCACGATGCCGCAGCGTCTCAGAAAGGCGGCCAGGACCGCCGAGTCGCTGGCGAGCGCGCCCGTGTGTGACTGGATCAAGATCTGACCGGCGGCGGACTGCCCGGACTGGAACAGGACGAGCGATTTCCCCTGCGCCATGGCCGTCCGGGAAACCTCCTCGAGCTTGCGTGGATTTTTGAGGGATTCGACGACGATGGCGATGACACTCACCTCGGAATCCTGCGCGAAGACTTCAACGAAATCCTCGATCGTCGCGCCGAGTTGATTGCCGCAGGAGACAAAATAGGCGAAGCCCAACTCTCGATCCGTCATCAGAGGATTGAGCGCGGTCATCCCCAGGCCGCCGCTTTGCGAGACAAACGCCACCGGGCCGTGCCGGAGGGGTTTCGGAAGTCCGGTGCTGTACGCCGCGGTGCCGGCCTTGACGTTGATGAACCCCATGCAATTGGGGCCGCAGATGCACATGCCTCGTTTTGCAAGGGAGCTCAGACGTCGTGCACGCTCCAGTCCGGGTCCATGGCCGCCCTCTCCGAAGCCAGCGGAAAGAACGATCGCCGCGCGAATTCCGTGCGCGTAGGCTTGGTCCAGAACGTCGCAGGCGGTGTCGGCTGCCGTCGCGACAACGACACAGTCGACCGTCTTTGGAAGATCGGCGATCGCCGGGTAGCACTTGCAACCGAGGACCTCGTCGTAGCGCGGATTGACCGCAAAGATGGCTCCTTGGAAGCCGCCAGTCTTAAGATTGGCGATGACGTTAGTGCCGCGCCCCCGGCGCTGCGACGCCCCGACGACAGCAATGCTTTTAGGTGCAAGCAGCGTAGCAATGGCTTCCATGGACATTCCTGAGCACGCATCATCGAAGGGCAACCTGCGCATATCGATTTACGGCGCGGCACACAATCGCATATGTTTGCAACAATGCCAGTTGGAGGACGGAAATGTCTTACCGGTCTGTTCATTCTGCCGTGGTCGGCGCCATGGTCTCGGCGATGCTGCTGGCCGCAACGGTCGCCACCGCAACCGCTGACCCTGTCACCGAGTTCTACAAGGGCAGGACAATCAGTCTCATCATCGCTTCGGGAGAGGGAGGCGGCTATGACATCAGCGGCCGGCTGACAGCGGAATTCCTGTCGAAGCATATTCCGGGTCACCCCACGATCATCGCTCGCAACATGCCGGGCGCCTCCGGCATGCGGGCGGCAGACTACATGTACAATGTCGCGCCCCAGGACGGGACTGTCATCTCCATTCCGCAGCCGACCATGCTGTTGAACAAGGTTGTCGATTCCGCTGCCCGCTATGAGCCGCAAGATTTCAACTGGATCGGCCGGCTTGGTACGCTGCAAACTTTCGGCGTGGCCTGGAATACGGCTCCAGCCCAATCCGTGGAGCAAGCGAAACAAACCGAACTCGTCATGGCGGCTGCGCAAGGGCCCGGAACGGGATCCAATGTCGTGATGGCGCTCAATCGGCTGGTCGGAACCAAGTTCACATTGGTGAAAGGATATAAGTCGGTTGCAGAGTCGAGCCTCGCCATGGAGCGGGGCGAGGTCCAGGGCATAAGCTCCGCATCTTTGGAAGTTCTCGAAAGCAAAGGTTTGATCAGCGGTGACAAAGTCAGATTCCTGTACGTGATCGGAATAGCCAGGAATCCAAAGATCCCGCAGGCGCGGACGCTGGGTGAGCTTGCGTCGACTGACGCAGATCGCGCTGTGTTGGACACAATCGCTAGCGCCTCCGATATCGGACGATCGATCCTTGCGCCACCGAAAGTGCCTGCCGAGCGCGTGGCTGCTCTCAGAACGGCGTTTCAAGAGTTGGTGCACGATCCCGACTTCATCCGAGAATCTGACCGACGCAATGCCGCGCTCGAACCGCTTGCGGGCGGCGTGTTGCAGACGATGGTCAACCAGTCGATGAACCTGACGCCCGAGGTCGTCGAACGAATACGCCGGACGATCCGGCAATAGGTTCAACCTCGCCGCAGCATATCCATCAGTGTGCGGACCGATGCCAGGTGCTCCAGCCGCGCGACGGCGCCAATCACGTCCTCGATCTGCGGCTGCGAAAGCCTTGGCGCGGCACAGGATCGGAATTTGCGCTCTATCTGCGCGCGTGAGAGCTTATTTTCAGGCGCGCCCAACGGCTGGTCACAACGCGCCGAGAACGAGCTACCCTCGATGGTCTCGATGTCGACAAGGGCCGCTACGCCGCGCAGAACCGGTTCGGCTCTAACCTCAACCCGCTCGGCGAAGCGGCGCAATTTCGGATCGTCGTAGCGTGCAGGCTCGAACTGGGCGAGCGTGAGTTCCCGATCGTGCAGGATTGCACTCGCGACGTAGTGGCTGGACAAGAGCGCCTCGAATTTCCCTTTGTATTTTGCGAAGTTCCCATGCATCTCAAAGATGGGCTGGCTCAGCGCGATACGCAATGTCTTCACCTGCGCGGGATCAATCTTCTGCTTCTCCACGATATCGAACATCGCCGTCATCATGCCTTGAATCGAGGAGGCCGCGGGCCACAGGCGCAATGCAATCTGTTCGAGTTCCCAGCGCTTGCCGAGATCGGCGATGACGGTTTCCGGATGCCCGCCGCTCACATAGCTGTTGTAGAGTCCGCCGTCGCGCGCGGTCAGGAATTCGCGGGTCGCGAGGAATTTTTCTTGCGCCAGCAGCGCCGCCATCAGTCCCGATAAAGCACCTCGGCATTGATGGAATTTCACTGTCGGCGTGCCCCAGGCCGCGAACGTGCCGGCCGCCTGGCTGCCGGCGAGACCGAACGCCCGCGCCATCGTCTCGGCATCGAAGTGCAGCAGACGGCCGACCGCCGCCGCCGCGCCGAACGGGCCAAAGATGCCGGGGCCGTGCCAACCGCGGGCCCGAAACGCAGGAAAATCGACTCCGATCCCGATCCGTGTCGTCACTTCAGATCCGGCCACGAGCGCAACCAACAGTTCGCGGCCGGATAAAGCATCGCGTTCGGCAATCGCCAATGCGGGCGGAACGACTTCAGGCGTAATGTGCGTCATCGTCGACCTGTGGGCGTCGCACATCGTGACCGCTGTGATGAGATAGCCGTTGAGCATGGTGGCTCCGGCGAGCGACAGAAAATCGCCGCCGATCACGGAGCTTTCGCGCGATTGCGCGAGCGCCGACGACATGGCCGCAAGCTGATGCGTCTCCTCGCCCGCATGCCCGGCCACCGCACAGGCAAGCGCATCCAGCAGCAAATCCTTGCAATAGTCTCTCACTCCCACCGGGATGGCGTCGTACGTCAGCGCGGCCGCAAACTCCGCCAGGACCGCAGTTGCTTCTCCAGACATCTAGACTCCCCCGATTGCAAACAATAAAAAAGCGACACTCTCCGGCCGGCTGATTGGAACGTATTGCGTCGCCCAAGACGGCGCTCGTTCACGACAGCGCTCATTCGCCCTTTATATTTGCCGCCTTGATGATCGGCCACCACTTTTCGATCTCGGCTTTTTGCACAGCGGCAAGCGTCTGCGGCGTCTGGCGCTCGCGCGCTGGAATTTCAGACCCGAGATCGCCAAGCCGGGACCGCACCGTCGCGTCCGCCAGGGTCTCGACGAGTGCCGAATTGAGCCTGTCGATGATGCTGCCGGGCGTGCCTTTGGGTGCCCACAAGCCAAACCAGAACGTCGTGTAGAATCCCGGCAGACCTGCTTCGTCGACACTCGGAATCTCCGGGGCCGCCGCCAGCCTTGACTTGGCCGTGACGGCGAACGCTTTGATCTTTCCGCCGCGCACCTGCGCCAAGGAACTCGACACCTGATCGAACACGATATTGATTTGCCCGCCCACCAGATCCTGAATCACCTGCGGAGTGCCGCGATACGGCACCAATTGGAAGCGGACGCCGATCTCGTTCTGGAAGTATACGGCCGTGATATGCGACGGGCTGCCAACGCCGGCGGTCCCGCACGTGACCTTGTCGCTGTTCGACTTCACCCAGGCAATCAGTTCCCGCAAGTTGTTTGCCGGTGTGGCATTGCTGGCAATGATCAATTGATTGTTGCTCGGGAGCAGCGCTACCGCTTCGAAATCGTTCACCAGGTCATAGCCGAGCGCGTAGATTGCCCCGTTGACGACATGCGTTCCGAGGTTTCCAAGGACAATCGTGTAGCCATCGGGTGCGGCCCGCGCAACGCGGCCGACCGCGATGCTGCCTGCTGCGCCAACAATGTTTTCCACGATCACGGATTGGCTAAGCGATACGCGCATGCGCTCGCTCAAGAGGCGTGCGAGCACATCGGCCGGACCGGCCGCCGGGAACGGCACGACCATCGTGATGGGGCGCGTTGGAAAAGTTTGCGCTGCTGCGTTACGCGACGCGGCCGGGAGAGCGGCGGCAGCCGCTGCCAGGTGCAGAAATCGACGTCGTGGAAGTTGCATCGTGATTCCCCTCGCCGCACTGGCCGATCATTCCGGCTTGATGCCCTTCTCGTCGATGAACTTCGCCCAGTTCCTGATTTCGCTCTCGAGCCTCGAGCGCAAGACGTGGCCGGGAGTGAAATCGGGCGTGATGTCGAGGTTCGCCAGCCGGTCGCGCACCTGCGGGTCGGACATGACCGTCGCCATCGCTTTTTCCAGCTTCGCCTTGACGGCGTCCGGCATACCTTTCGGACCAAAGATGCCGAACCAGAACCGCAGTTCCACATCCGCCCCCTTCACCCCGGCCTCCGCCATGGTCGGAACTGAAGGCATCGCCGGCGACCGTGCCGCGCTCGTCACCGCCAGAGCTTTGATCTGGCCCGCTGCGACCAAACTCTTCGTTGCCTGAACCGACGTGATCATCATCGGGACATGCCCGGCCAAGACATCCGCGATGCCTTGGCCGCCGCCTTTGTAGGGAATGTGGATCGCCTCCATGCCGACGGCGTCCTTGAACACCTCGAAGTTCAGGTGCGCGACGCTGCCGACACCGGCCGATGCGTAATTCATTTTCCCCGGCACGGTGCGTGAGTAAGCAACGAGCTGATCGACAGTGGTGGCTGGGATATTTTTCGAAATGATCAGGGCCGAGGGCGACGTCGCTATTCCGGCGACCGCGTCATACTGTGTGAGCGGGTCGAAACTCGATGCGGCCTTCTTGTACAGAGCCTGGCTCATGGCGAGCGCATTTTCAGCAAGCAGGAGCGTATGGCCGTCCGGCTCCGCGCCTGCCACATGGTTCCAGGCGAGGTAACCGTTCGCGCCCGGCCGATTTTCGACAACCACGGCCTGGCCGAGCACCTCCTTGAGTTCATTCGATATCTGCCGGGCAAGAGTGTCGGTCGCACCACCTGGCACGAATGCCACGATCAGGCGCACCGGACGCACCGGATAGGTTTGTGCGCTCGCGAGTCCTGGGAGAACCAGGAGCGGGGCAGCTCCCGCTGCCACCTGGAGGAATTGACGACGCCGAAATTTCATGGAGTGCCTCCCGGACATGGCCGCGGGCGCTTGCAAATGCGGCCCGTGCGCCGGAAGGTACACCACTTCTCCCGCTTTGACACCGGCCCCTTCCTGCCCCGCAGGACAGTGTGTAGTCTGTCAGTAAGCTGCCACGAGCACGTGCCGAAGTCCTTATGAACGGCAGCGCTCACGCCGCCGGCAGGGTCCTGTCACGCCGTAGTACCTGGAGGAAACAATGCTAAGATCGACCATAGCCATGGTTGTCGCGCTCCTGTGTTGCGCTTCTGCCTACGCCCAGCAGACGCCGCGCGGCCAGGCCGGCAGCTTGCGAGAAATCATTCCCGGCCATTACATATTCAATTCCGGCGATCTGAACAGCGGGATCATCGTCACCAACGAAGGCGTGGTCGTGTTCGATGCGCTGGATTCCGAGGCCGTGGCGCGGACCCAACGGGAAGCGATTGCCAATACGATCAAGCAGCCTGTTCGTTTCCTGGTTTCCTCGCCGTACCATAATCCCTTTTCGAAGGGGAACGGCGTTTACGCCGACGCCTGGAAGATCGGACACGAGAACTACCGGGCAGATCTCGTCCGACAAATGGAACAGGACAAGGCCTCGCCGGAGGAGCAGAAGGCGCGCCTTCCCGATCAGACCTTCCGGGACCGGATGACGCTCTACCTCGGCGGCAAGGAAATTCAGATCCTCTATCTGGGCCGCGCTCACACGCGCGGCGACAGCATCGTCTATGTTCCCCAGGATAAAATCGTCTATCTGAGCGAGGTCTTTTCCGCGGGCCAGTTTCTGTTCATGGGCAGTGGCTACGGCGTTGACTGGCTCAAGACGGTGGAGGCGGCCTTAGGCCTAGGGGCTGAGATCTATGTGCCGGGACATGCCACTCTTCCCGCAGACCCCAAGCAAAGCCGGGAGGAGTTCACCCGTTATCGACAGATGCTGGCGGATGTCCGCGACACCGTTGCGCAAGCGATCGCACGCGGCGTAACGGAGGAGCAGGCTATCGCCACGATCCAATGGCCGCAGTATGAAAAACTGCGGGGCTATGAGGCCCAGAGGCCGACCGCCATCCGGCGGGTCTATCGGCAA
>Ga0209488_10001740_pt1 | contig 18448 bp, 15 predicted proteins | sample Rivendell_Oct201_8_FD_188349 | JGI IMG/M metagenome (GOLD analysis project Ga0209488, IMG submission 188349) | Vadose zone soil microbial communities from the Eel River Critical Zone Observatory, Northern California, USA -... | ecosystem: Environmental > Terrestrial > Soil > Vadose zone >...
TGTTGTTGACAAATGGGTCGCGGGTAAATCCTCGCGGCCCGAAGGCGGGGTCGTAACACCATGGGTATTTCCGAACTTTGTATTCGCCGGCCGGTCTTCACAACGTTGGTCACCGCGACGTTTATTGTGTTCGGTGTCTTTGCTTATCGCCTGCTGTCGGTCGCCGCTCTTCCGGCCGTTGACTTCCCGACCATCCAGATCTCGGCGACATTGCCCGGCGCCAGCGCAGAGACCATGGCAGCTTCGGTAGCCGCGCCGATCGAAAGGCAGCTTGCTACCATCGCGGGTGTCACTGCGCTTACCTCGACTTCGTCGCTTGGCATTGCGCGCATCATCATTCAATTCGACCTCAATCGAAACATTGATGGTGCGGCGCTTGACGTGCAGACGGCTTTGACGGTCGCCCAGCGCCGGTTGCCGGTCGAAATGACCGTTCCGCCGAGTTTCAGGAAGATCAATCCAGGCGACTTCCCGGTCTTGATCCTGGCTGCGAGTTCCGAAACCCTGCCGCTGTCGACCGTCAACAATTACAGCGAAATCGTCATCGGTCAGCAGATTTCGCAACTGCCGGGCGTCGCCCAGGTCGAGGTCTATGGCCAGCAGAAATATGCTGTCCGTGTGCAGGTCGATCCCGTTGCGGCGGCAGCGCGCAACATTTCGCTGGATGATATTCGGCGTATCTTGGTCTCTGCCAATTCCAATACCCCGGTTGGAACGCTTTATGGTCCGCAGCAGAACGTAACGCTGACCGCGACTGCGGCGATGCGGAGCGCTGAGGAATACAAGAAAGTCCTCGTCGCGATCCGTAATGGCGTCCCGGTCCGGCTCGAAGATATCGCTAACGTTATTGACAGTGTCCAGGACAGCAGAAACGCAAACTGGTACGTCAACAAAGACGTGAGTTACCGCTCCATCCCGCTTGCGATCTCCCGGCAACCTGTGGCCAATTCGATCGCGGTTGTCGACCAGATCTATGCAAACTTTCCCAAATACCGCGAGGCGGTGCCGGCGGGCATCAATCTGAATGTCCAGAACGACCGCACGCAATCCATCCGTGAATCGGTCGCGGACGTTCAGGAGACCTTGGCCATCGCCGTCGGGCTGGTTATCCTCGTGATCTTCCTGTTCCTGCGCTCAGGATCGGCAACCCTCATTCCGGCGCTTGCGGTGCCGGTGTCGCTCATCGGTACCTGCGCGGTGATGTACGCGTTCAATTTCTCGATCAACAACATGACGATGCTGGCCTTGACCTTGTCGGTCGGCTTCGTGGTCGATGACGCCATCGTCATGCTTGAAAATATCGTGCGTTACATCGAAGGCGGCATGCGGCCGTTCGAGGCGGCCCTCAAGGGCTCGAAGGAAATTGGCTTTACAATCGTCGCGATCACGTTTTCTTTGATCGCGGTGTTCATCCCCGTGCTGCTCATGGGCGGCATGGTCGGCCGCGTATTCCGCGAATTTGCCGTCACCATTGCGGTTGCGATCATCATTTCGGGTTTCGTGTCGCTGACACTGACCCCGATGCTGTGTGCGCGAGTGTTGCGTGGACACAGTCACGGCGAGAAAAAGCAGAACATCGTGCTGCGGATATTCGAGGCCATGTTCAAGAGCTGGCTTGCTGCCTACGAGTGGTCGCTCGACCGTGTGCTCAAATACAAGTCCGTGACCATGGCGATTACGATTGCAACCCTCGTTGGCACCGTCGGGCTGTATATTGTCATCCCGAAGGGCTTCTTCCCGATCGAAGACACCGGTTTTCTTCAGGGCACCAGCGAGGCCGCTACGGAAATTTCGTATACGGCCTTAGTGGAACTACAGCAGAAACTGATCAATATCATTCGGGTTGACCCGGCCGTTGAATATATTAATTCGCAGGTTGGCGGTTTCGGACCGATCGGGGGCTCCAACTTGGGCCGCATGTCGATCAAGCTCGTGCCGCGCGCGGAACGCAAGGAGACCGCCACACAGGTGATCGCGCGCTTGCGCGCGGCCGGAAATACGGTTCCGGGAATCAAAGTTACGTTCCAGGCGGTCCAGAACATCAACCTCTCGCCACGGGCTTCAAAGTCGCAATATCAATACACGTTGACCTCAAGCGATCCCGAGACGCTCTATACCCTCGCGCCTGAAATGCGTGACAGGATTGCCAAGATACCGGGCCTTCTCGATGTCGAAACGGATCTCTCGATCAAGAATCCACAAATGACAGTGGACATCGACCGTGAGAAGGCCGCCATATACGGCATCTCGATCGATCAAATTCGCCAGGAGATGTTCAACGCATTCGGTAGCCGCCAGGTGGCGACGATCTATGCACCGGAAAACGACTACCAGATCATCCTGGAAAGCAAACCGGAATTCCAGACGGATGTGACGGCGCTTTCCAAGATATATCTCAAGACCGGTACCGGCCAGACGGTACCGCTCGAAGCTGTCACGAAGGTGACCGCGACGGTCGGGCCGCAACTGATCAATCACCAGGCCAATCAGCCTTCAGTGACGCTGTCCTTCAATTTGGCGCCCGGGGTCTCTCTGGGTCATGCGGTTGATGCCATCAAGATTGTCGAGAGCGAAGCGCGCCTGCCGGCGATCGTCAACACGGGGTTCCAGGGCACGGCCGCCGTGTTCCAGGAATCGCTCAAGGGGCAGGGCATTCTTGTCCTGGCCGCGATCTTTGCCGCCTACGTGCTGCTCGGCGTTCTCTATGAGAGCTTCATCCATCCGATCACAATCATTTCCGGTCTGCCGTCGGCCGGCATCGGCGCGCTCCTGACCCTAATGCTGTTCGGCATGGATCTGTCGGTCATCGCCATGATCGGCATCGTGATGTTGGTCGGCATCGTGAAAAAGAACGCCATCATGATGATCGACTTTGCGATCGAACGGCGCCGCGCCGGCTTGGGTGCCGAAGCGGCGATGCGGGAGGCGGCGCTGTTGCGCTTCCGCCCCATCATGATGACGACGTTCGCGGCCATCTTTGGCGCATTACCGATCGCACTCGGATCGGGGGCCGGCGCCGAGTTGCGTCAGCCCTTGGGTGTTTCGGTGGTCGGCGGGCTCCTTCTCTCGCAGCTCCTGACGCTCTACATTACGCCGGTCGTGTACATCTATCTCGACAAGGTCGACCGCATGCTCAAGCGCCGCCTCGACCCGACGCTGGAAGAGGTGGAGGAGGAGGCCGAACCGCAGCGGCCAAGGGCGATCGCCGCCGAGTAGCGGGCACGTGGTGAGATTGGAAAAGGGCGGCCTCGATGGCCGCCCTTTTTGTTTCTAGTGCCGTAGGGTGGGCAAAGGCGCCTGGCACAATGGTCGAACAAACAAATGATCTACGTGGCGCCGTGCCCACGCGCCCCGACGTGAGTGTTGTCCGCAGTCGCGTGGGCACGGCGCCACGAAGGGCCGTTGCATGATCGACCATTGTGCCAGGCGCCTTTGCCCACCCTACCAGACGGCGAAAATTGTCCGCTACAGCGTAAAACTCGTGCCGCAGCCGCATGACGCCTTGGCGTTAGGATTGTTGATGCGGAACGAGGCGCCGATCAGGTCATCGACGAAGTCGATTTCGGAGCCGTTGAGGTATCCAAGTGAAGTCTGGTCAATCAGCACACGGGCGTCCGCCCGCGCAATGAGGATGTCGTCGGCGGCCTTTGCGTGGTCCATGTCGAACTTGTATTGGAAGCCCGAACAGCCGCCGCCTTCCACACTCACGCGCAGCATGGTGCCATCGGGCTCGCCTTTGAGGATTTCGCCGATGCGCCGAACCGCACGTTCCGTAACCGTGACGTTTTCCATCGAATCGTTCCAATATGCCAAGCACGGGAACCCGACTGTAGTCTCTACCCGATTAAGTAAGTACGCGGACAGAGTTGGTCAATTGGGGTCATGGTAGCCTATCCGGGCGTTACGGTCGAAATCACAGGGACATAGTTCACAGGAACAGTCATGGCGGTCGAAGCGCGGCGCGCACGGGCGCTTTTTGCATCAGATCCGGAAAAAAGCCGCGGGCGGCTTTGCCCGGAGCCGCCGAGTGCCACCCGCAGCGATTTCCGGCGCGATTGTGACCGCATCATTCATTCGACGGCCTTTCGGCGGTTGGCACATAAGACGCAAGTTTTCGTCTTTCACGAAGGCGATCATTTTCGAACCCGTCTCACCCATACGCTCGAGGTCACGCAGATTGCCCGGTCGCTGGCGCGCGCGCTTGGTCTTGATGAGGATCTCGCCGAGGCGCTCGCGCTCGGCCACGACCTTGGGCATCCGCCGTTCGGCCATGCGGGCGAACGGGCGCTCGATCGCTGTCTGGCGACCTGTGGGGGCTTCGACCACAACGCCCAGACATTGCGCGTCGTAACGGCGCTTGAGCGGCGCTATGCGGCTTTTGACGGCCTCAATCTCACCTGGGAAACGCTTGAGGGCCTTGTCAAACACAATGGCCCGCTCACCGATCGGGAGGGTCGCGCGATCGGCCGCCATCGCGAAAGGGGCCTGCCGCACGGGATCGCACAATACCAACGGGTGCAGGACTTGGAGCTGTGGAGCCTTGCGAGTGCCGAAGCACAAGTCGCAGCTCTCGCGGACGATATTGCGTACGACGCCCATGATATCGATGACGGGCTGCGGGCCGGATTGTTTGCGCTCGGTGATCTTGCCGACGTCATGCTGCTCCATGACATCATGGAGGAGATCGCCAGGACCTGCGCGGGGCTCGACACCACGCGCTCGACGCACGAATTGATGCGGCGGCTGATTACGCGAATGATCGCAGACGTCATTGCCGAGACCGACAACCGGTTGCGTGCGCTCGGTGCGCGTTCCGTCGCGGACGTGCGCGCGGCAGCCAATCCGGTCGCCGCGTTTTCCGCCGCCATGGCGGATTCAGATCGTACCATCAAGGGGTTTCTCTATCCGCGCATGTACCGGCACCCGCGTGTCTCGCGCATCATGGGGCAGGCCGAAGAGGTCGTTGCCGATCTCTTCGAGCGCTATTTGTCCAAACCCCACGACATGCCAGGGGAACGGCACCACGGCGCAGATGATGGGGCGGGCCACTTGCGCGCGATAGCGGATTTCATCGCCGGGATGACGGACCGCTATGCGCTGATCGAGCACGCACGGCTCTTTGATACCACGCCGGAATTGCGTTAATCAGCTTGAACAGAGCGCAACAAATCCGCATTGCGGATCGCTGTCCAGAAACACCAAGAGGCCGCATACGTGACCGCGAAGAACATTTTCAGCGTCGTACTCGACAAGATCCATGCGGCCAACGAGGCGCTCATTGCCGCGGGCATTCTGCCGCCCGGCATCGATCAATCCCGGGTCGTGGTCGACCCACCGCGGGATGCCACGCATGGCGACATGGCCACGAATTCCGCCATGTTGCTCGCCAAGGCGGCCGGCCGAAATCCGCGCGAAATTGCACAAGCGCTGGCGGCCGAACTCGCCCGGGATGCGCTTGTCCTGAAAGCGGAAGTTGCGGGTCCGGGCTTCGTCAACATCACGCTTACGCCCTCGGCCTGGGTCGATGCCTTGCGTGACGTGCTGGAAGCGGGTGCAGCCTATGGGCGCAGCACGATCGGGCAGGGTGAGCCGGTCCTCGTCGAATATGTATCTGCCAATCCGACCGGGCCAATGCACGTCGGCCATTGTCGTGGTGCCGTATTCGGCGATGCGCTTTCAAATCTGCTGGTGGCGGCCGGCTTTGCGGTTACGCGCGAATATTACATCAATGACGCGGGCGCCCAGGTCGAAATGCTGGCACGGTCGGCATTCCTGCGTTACCGCGAAGCGCTCGGCGAAGCCATCACCATACCGGAGGGCTACTATCCGGGCGACTATCTCAAGCAGGTCGGCGAGGCGCTTGCCGTCGAGCACGGTTCCGCCTTGAAGGACAAGCCCGAATCCGAGTGGCTTCCGGTCGTTCGCAATCGTGCGATCGACATGATGATGGCTGGTATTCGCGATGACCTCGAGCGGCTCGGCGTCGTACTCGACGTCTACTTTTCAGAGCGCACGCTCACGGAGGGTGGCGCCACGAAGGGTGGGGGCATGACACCGGTGGCCGATTCCGACCAGGTCAAGGCGCTGATTGCGGAACTGCGCGCCAAGGGGCTCGTGTTTCAGGGGCGGCTCCCGCCCCCCAAGGGGCAACCGATCGAGGATTGGGAGGACCGGGAGCAAACGCTGTTCCGGTCCTCGCAGTTCGGTGACGATATCGACCGGCCGTTGCTGAAATCCGACGGTGGCTACACCTACTTTGCATCCGACATCGCCTACCATCGCTCCAAGTTCCACCGTGGTTTCAAGACCATGATCGATGTATGGGGCGCGGACCATGGCGGCTATATCAAGAGGATGAAGGCTGCCGTGAAGGCGGTCAGCGACGGCCAGGCAGAACTGGACGTCAAGATTGTGCAACTCGTGAAGCTCCTGCGGGCCGGTCAGCCGGTCAAGATGTCCAAGCGCGCCGGCGAGTTCGTGACATTGCGTGAGGTCGTGGACGAGGTCGGCCGTGATGCGGTGCGGTTCATGATGCTCTACCGCAAGAACGACGCGGTCCTCGATTTCGACTTGGCCAAGGTTATCGAACAATCGCGCGACAACCCGGTTTTCTATGTCCAATATGGCCATGCACGGGGGCATTCGGTCTTCCGCAACGCGCTTGAGGCCTTCCCGGATTGGCGTTTGGGGGGTGCGGAGCGGGCGCAATTTCTGCGTTCTGCGCCGCTGGACCGGCTCGATGACCCGGGCGAACAAGGGGTGATGCGGCGTTTGGCGCTATATCCCCGCCTTATCGATGCCTCGGCGGAGGCCCACGAACCCCATAGAATTGCCTTTTATCTGTACGAACTTGCGAGTGACTTTCACGCGCAATGGAACCGGGGTAAAGATACGCCACATTTACGTTTCATTATCCAAAATGATCCACAAGTTACTCTTGCGCGTCTTGCGCTTGTACATGGGGTGGTAACCGTTCTCGCGTCGGGCCTTGGATTGCTTGGGGTTGGGGCACCGGACGAGATGCGCTGATTGGGGGCGCCGGTACCGGAAAACGGGTTGAGTATGGCGGACGAAAACACACGTCGGTCCCATCAGTCGCATAATCCCTATTTGCATGGGGGACAGGCGCCGGGTGCGAGCCGCAGGCCCTCTGATCCGCTGGCAGAGCTGGCGCGGCTGATTGGCCAGTCGGACCCCTATACGGATCTGGGGCAAAACGTCTCTGGGCGGGACGGTCCACCGCGGCCTGAGGGGGAGCCGATGGACTGGCGCAAAACCGTTGCGGCTATGCCTCCGTTTGAGAACCTGCAGCCCGGACCGGATGAAGCGGCGGGCGCGCAGCACCATTCATCTCACCATGCCGACTTCGAGCGCGGCCGCGACCCCTATTATCCTGACCCGATGGATTCGCCGCATTCCGGTCGACCTACGGATGACCGCGGTTATGACCGACCCTTCCCGGCGGAACCGCAATTTCCGCAATCGGGCCATTACCAGTCTGATCGCGATCCCGACCCCTATACGGCTAGTTCCCATGAGGCTGGACGTCGCCCTGCCGACCGCTACGATCCCGCGTACGATGATGCCGGTTACCATGACCCCGCGCAGCGTGATGGGGGCCAATATGATACCGGGCGCTTTGATGGCGGCCATCGTGACGGCGCTAATCCACTCGACGCAAACCGACACGACGGTAGTCGACACGACGGTAGTCGACACGACGGTAGTCCACACGACGCAAGCCGACATGACGACGATATGAGAGCACAGGCAGGCGGGCCGTTCTACCAGGAAGGTTCGCCGCTTGGGCCGCGCGACGGCGCCATGTACGACGATCCCCCGCGATCGCGTGGCCGTAATGGGCTCATTACGGCTGCGACGCTGGTCGCTTGTGCGGTGGTTGGAACGGTGGCCGCATACGGATATCGAACCTACGTGGGGGGCGGAACGCCAAAGAATCCGCCCGTCATAATGGCAGAGACGACGCCGAGTAAGGTTCCGCCCGCGCTTGATTCGCAGTCGAACAAGGCGATCCAGGACCGTGTCCGCGATCAGGGCCAGGGTGAACGCTTGGTGAATCGCGAGGAACCGCCGATCGATATTCGCGGTTCAGCGCCGCGCCAGGTGCTGCCGTCGCCTTTTGTGCCATCGCCGTCATTCGGAAATCCGCCACTACCTGGTGGCGGCAACCAGCCATCCGGTGCCGCGCGCGGTGGTCAGCAGCCGCCTTCGAACGCGGGCGGTGTTACCGAGTCAAAATCAGTTCGCACGATCCCAATTCGTCCGGATGGGACGGACTTGAGCGGCCGTCCGGTTACAGGATCGACCGCCACGACGGGGACGGTGCGTCCCACGGCGGCACCGAAAAATGCCCAGGCGGGTCGCGGGGGCCCGGTTTCGCTTGATCCGCAAGCTTCCAATAGTCCGGCGAACAGCCCAACTTCGCGTGACCGCGAGTTCAATTCGGCCGCATCAAATGTGCCGGATCAGCCGCGGCTGGCTTCTGTGCCGACCAACGTGGCGCCCTCCGGCGGTCAAAGCGGGGCGATCATGGTGCAACTGTCGTCGCATAAGAGCGAAGGGGAAGCGCAGTCTACGTACCGCGCGTTGCAGGCCAAATATCCGGACCACCTGGGCAGCCGCTCGGCTACAGTTCGGCGTGCCGACCTCGGCGACAAGGGTATCTATTATCGCTCGATGGTCGGCCCATTTGGCTCGTCCGAGGATGCATCACGTTTCTGCAGCAATTTGAAGGCAGCCGGCGGCACTTGCATTATACAGAGGAATTGATCGTCGGGCGCTTGACCCTCCGGATCGACGCGGGCTAATGCGCGGCGATGATGCCACGCGCTTTCATCACCGGCCTTACTGGCGCGACGCTCACGGCTGAGGAACGTTCGTTCCTGCGCGATGCGCGTCCATGGGGCCTGATTCTGTTCAAGCGCAATGTCGAAACGCCAGCGCAGGTAAGCGTATTGACGGCTGCCTTTCGCGATGCAGTCGGCGCAGATGCTCCTGTCCTGGTTGATCAGGAGGGGGGCCGTGTGCAGCGCCTCGGGCCGCCGCACTGGGCCGTCTACCCGTCAGCTGCGACATATGGCCGGCTTTATGATCGTGACCGTGAAGCGGGTTTGAGTGCGGCGCGCCTTGGCGCCCGGCTGATTGCGGCAGATCTTCTGGCCCTCGGTATTGATGTCGACTGCCTGCCGGTTGCAGACGTGCCTGTGGCCGGCGCCAGTCCGGTCATCGGCGACCGCGCCTACGGGGATACGCCTGCCAAGGTTGCAAACCTTGCGGGCGCTGCGGCGGCGGGTCTTCTGGAAGGAGGCGTGCTGCCGGTCGTGAAGCACCTGCCGGGCCACGGTCGCGCAGGCGCAGACAGCCATGAATTTTTGCCCGTGGTCGATGCTACAATTGATGTCCTGGACCAGGCGGACTTTGCCGCGTTTCGTCCGCTCGCGCACCTGCCCCTGGGCATGACCGCTCATGTCGTCTTCAGTGCGCTCGATGCCGGCGCCCCGGCTACGACATCTGCAGTAGTACACAGGGTAATTCGCGAATCGATCGGATTCGATGGATTGTTGATGACCGACGACGTTTCGATGGGAGCGCTGTCGGGCTCGATTGGAGAGCGCACGGTCGCTGCGTTCAAGGCGGGCTGCGATGTCGTTCTTCATTGCAACGGCTCTCTCGACGAAATGCAGGCGGTCGCGGCCGAGGCGCCTGTGCTTGCCGGAGAAGCGGGTCGACGAGCGGCGGCGGCGTTGCGCTTGAGGCAGGCGATGGGTGACTTCGATGTTGAATCTGTGCGCAGCCGGTTGGCTGCACTACTTGAGTGTGACGGCGCGACCGGCGCCAGGGTGACATCATGACTGCGGACGTCGCTAAACTCGATACCGAATTCGCTCCGGAACTGGCGCCCGACGAGCACGCCCTGGTGGTCGATGTCGATGGCTTCGAGGGACCGCTTGATCTGCTGCTGATGATGGCCCGTCAGCAGAAGGTCGACCTTGCCAAGATCTCGATCCTGGCGCTCGCGAACCAATATATTGCCTTCATCGAGGATGCGCGGCGGTTGCGCCTTGAACTGGCGGCCGACTACCTCGTGATGGCGGCTTGGCTCGCCTACCTCAAGTCGCGGCTGCTGCTGCCGGACGCGCCGGGGCCGGAGGGCCAGAGCGCGGAGGATATGGCGAATGCGCTCGCGTTGCGGCTCAAACGGCTCGAAGCCATACGCGAGGCAGCAGACAAATTGTTTGCGCGCCCGCAGCTTGGCCGCGACGTATTTCACCGTGGTCAGCCGGAACACATCGCCCACATCAAATTGCCGGAATGGTCGGCGACGATCTACGACTTGTTGTCGGCCTATTCGCAGCAGCGCCAGAAATTGGCGTTGTCGCACGTTCGCTTTGCCAAGCGAGCGGTCTGGACCTTGGCAGAGGCGCGCCAAGCGCTTGAGCGTATGATCGGCCAATCCCCCGACTGGGCCCCGATCGATGCCTACTTGCTCAAATATATGGTGGAGCCATCGTTGTGCGCGACCATATTTGCGTCGAGTTTTGCATCTGCACTCGAACTCGTGCGCGAAGGCATTGCCGACATTCATCAGCAGGGAGCGTTTGCGCCGATCTATATGCGCAAACGCCAAGCCGAGACACCGCATCCGGCGATCTCCAGCGTCGAGGGCACGCCGCCTGCCGCTCCGCCGCCGGCGGCCGAGCCGCGAGAATAACGCATACCTGACACGTAAAAAGAAGAGGAGGCCGCAACGATGGGTTTGGCCAAGATGCAGATAGTACCGTTTGACGACGCGCCGGAGGAGGGCGAGTCGGAGGTCGACATGCGAGCGCGGCCTGAGGAGTTGCGGTTGCTCGAGGCGATGCTGTTTGCCTCCGCCGAGCCGCTTGCCGAGAAGGAGTTGGCAGAACGCCTGCCCCAGGGAGTGGACGTGCATGCCGCGCTCGTTCGCTTGCAGCTGGAATATGCCCCGCGTGGCGTCAATCTCGTGAGCGTCGGCGGCAAGTGGACCTACCGCACGGCTTCCGATCTCGCCTGGTTGCTGAGCAAGGAATCAGTCGAAAGCCGCAAGCTGTCGCGCGCAGCGATCGAGACGCTGGCGATCATCGCCTATCATCAGCCCGTCACCCGGACTGAAATTGAGGAAATAAGGGGCGTGAGCACCTCCAAGGGGTCGCTCGATGTTCTGCTACAGACGGGATGGGTCAGGCCGCGGGGGCGTCGCAAGGCTCCTGGGCGCCCGGTGACCTATGGGACCACAGATGCGTTCCTGTCACATTTCGGGCTCGATGGTGTTGGCGATCTGCCCGGCCTTGATGAACTCAAAGGCTCGGGATTGTTGGATGGCCGACTTCCCGCCGGATTTTCTGTTCCGCTTCCCTCTGACGATCCGACGCTGCGCGAAGACGAGGATCCGTTGGAACCGGGCGATCTCGATCTTGGTCTCGCACCGCCGGCAGAGCGCATAGCGGAGGATTCCGGTGAAGAGAGTTCGCAACCCAAGAACGCGGATGGCGAGAGTCCAGCCGTCGAGGATGCCGACGACGAGAGTGAGCCTCGTAACCCGGGTTGACACGTCGCTTCAGCAACCGGGGTGCAACCGCGTGTGATTGCCGGTCCGGGTCAGTTTCGATATGTTCGCCCTGCATCGCCTAAAAAAACCGCGATTGCTGCTGCGCTGTTTGGTGTGGCGGCCGCCCCAAAATGGACCTGGTTACCCGATGGCATGGCTGCCGAAGGGAACGATCTTTGCACCCCTGACGGCGCTGCTTCTGGCGCTCGGGCTCGGCAATGCTTTGGCCGAGCGCCGCGTTGCGCAGGCCGTCGGCAGTTCCAGTTTCGAGGAAGCCAACCCTGCTGACGATGCCAATGATGTGGCTGCCGCCCTCTTGAAACGATTGCAGTGCGATCGTGAGCGCGCGGAATTGGATGTCATCGGCAACGATCTTGCCAGACTGCAGACCTATGCGCCGCGCACGAAATGTGCGGAGGCACGCGACTTTGCCAATGCTCGGATCGCATCGATCGTGATAGCGAGTGAAAATAGGTTGTATTTGGGAGTTCAGAGCGACCCAAAACCAGTCCGCACGATTCCGATACGTCCTGACGACGGTCCAGTTGCCGACACAACCCCAACCGCAGGGACGGCGGGAGAAGGCTACATGATACATTTATCATCGCAAAAGAGCGAAGAGGGAGCGCAGGCCTCGTTCCGCTCGCTGCAGGCCAAATTTCCCGACCAGCTTGGTGGCCGCTCGCCCACCGTGCGGCGGGTCGACCTGGGCGACAGGGGAGTTTTTTATCGCGCACTGATCGGCCCGTTCGGGTCGTCCGCGCAAGCAATGGGCTTCTGCAACGGTTTGAAGGCAGCTGGCGGCACTTGCATTATACAGAGAAATTGAGGCTTGGGAGGACCACTTGGGAGGACGAGGAGCAATGCTCCAGCGTTAACCAAACCGCGGACTTCCCGATCTGGCTACAAATCGCCTCACTTCATCATGTAATAACAGCTTGTTTTTACGAGCCGTAGCGCTTATTTTCTCCTTCATACCTGAAGACCAGGGGCCCGTGTGGCCCAGTGGGCCCGTGCGGCCCCGTTGTAGCTCCCAGCGACGGAGGAAATACGCATGGGTTCAATGAGCGCGTGGCACTGGATCATTGTCTTGGCCGTCGGCCTTCTGCTGTTCGGCGGACGTGGAAAAATCTCCGAACTGATGGGCGACTTCGCCAAGGGCATCAAGTCCTTCAAGAAGGGCTTGGCCGAAGACGAAAAGCCTGAAGTCGAGCCGCCGGCGAATACCGAGCCGCCAAAGAACATCGATCATCAGCAGGCTGGCGGTGCAGGCGCCAGTGTGGCGTCTGGCGCAGCCGCGGACCGCAAGGCCGGCTAGGCGTCCGGGCATGTCCGGCCGCGCAAACGCGGCCGGTATCGCACCCGCTGCGGCCTTTTTGCAAGCCTAGTGCGCGCCTTGAGCGCCGCGGCAATCCGTCCACTGTACGGGTTTCATGGTCGGCTGCCTTTGCCAACCGTATCACCCGTGCCCCGTTGGAGTTGATGCACCAATGTTCGACCTCGGGTGGGGAAAGCTACTCCTGATCGGTATCGTTGCGCTGGTCGTCATCGGGCCTAAGGAATTACCAGGCGCGTTGCGAACGCTCGGGCAATGGATGACGAAAATCCGGCGAATGGCGTCGGAGTTTCAGAACCAGTTCCATGAAGCCATGCGCGAAGCGGAACTCGCCGATCTCAAGAAAGACGTCGATGAAATGGCGGCTACGGCGCAGAGCTACGCGAATATCAACCCGATGGATGACCTCCGCAAGGACATCGAAAGCGCCATCACTCCGCCGTCTGAGTTCGATTCATCTTTGTCGAAGCTGTCCAGCACGGCATCGACGACATCCGACGACACCTTAACCGACACCGCGGCATCTGCGCCCAGCCATGACGCTGCCACGAACACGCCTGCGGCTATGCCGCCGGCGGCTTCGCCGCCTGCGGTGACGCAGGCGGATGCGGAATCCCCGGCGTCATCGGCTCCGGCTACGCCGCCTGCGGCTGCGCCGCCTGCGAGCGCCGGCACTTCTACAAACGCCGGCAGCTCTTCAACCGCCGGCGCTCCTACAAGCGCCGGCAATCCAGACCCGGGGAGGGCGGCGTGAGCCACGAAGATATCGAGGCCACGAAGGCGCCCTTGATGGAGCACCTGATCGAGCTGCGGTCGCGGCTCATCAAAGCGCTGCTCGCCTTCGCGGCCATGTTCATTATTTGCTTCTTCTTTGCAAAGGAGATTTTCAATTTGCTGATCTGGCCGGCCGCTCTGGCCGGGGGGCCGGATCTCAAGTTCATTTATACGGCGCTGCTCGAATATTTCTTCACGCAGCTCAAGCTTGCGATGTTCGGCGCTGCCTTCCTGGCGTTCCCGGTCATGGCGGCGCAGATTTACAAATTCGTGGCGCCCGGTCTCTATCGCCATGAACGCCACGCGTTCCTGCCCTATCTGATCGCGACTCCGTTCTTTTTCGTGCTCGGTGCCGCGGTCGTCTTTTTTGCGCTCATGCCATTGCTCGTTAGGTTTTCACTCGGCATGCAACAATTGCCTGGTGAAGGGGCGGCCCAGATCTCCTTGTTGCCCAAGGTTGACGAATATCTTTCATTGATGATGTCGCTTATCTTTGCATTCGGGATCGCTTTCCAGCTTCCCGTGATCCTGACGCTCCTGGGGCGAATAGGCGTCGTTTCGTCGGAACAGCTCAAGGATAAGCGCCGATATTTCATTTTCGGCGCTTTCGTACTTGCAGCCGTGCTGACGCCGCCCGATGTCATCAGTATGATGGCGCTCGCGGTCCCCTTGATGGCGCTTTACGAATTGTCGATCTGGTCCGTGCGCTTCGTTGAAAAGAAGGCGGCCGAAGAAGCTGCGGCAGGCGGCACCCCTGAAGGCGGCGCGAAACCGGCGGAATGACAGTGGCGAACGGGCGTTTCCATTGGCATGACTTGCTGGCCTGACGAACCTTCCGGCGCCCTGCTATAAGCCTTTCCCGATTCTTGACTGGGCGGCCTGTCATGCATGACATCAAATGGATTCGCGAAAACCCTGAGGCTTTCGATCGCGCCTTGGCGCGGCGTTCCCTGCCGGGGGTGGCCGGGCGATTGATCGGGATCGACGAGCGCCGGCGTGCGGCGATCCAGAAGGCCGAGGTCGCTTTGGCGCGGCGCAACGCTGCGTCGAAGGAAATCGGTGCGGCCAAGAAGAGCAACGACCAGGAAGCGGCAGCCCGCCTGCTCGCCGAGGTGGCGCAACTCAAGGAAACCATCCCGGCTCTCGAGGCCGAAGAGAAAAAGCTTTCCGGCGAACTCGAAACCGCGCTGGCGCAAATCCCAAATCTTCCGCTCGACGACGTGCCCGACGGCCAGGACGAACACGCCAACGTGGAACGCCAGCACTTTGGTGCCCGGCGTAACTATGCGTTTGCGCCCAAACAGCATTTCGAACTTGGCGAAGCGCTCGGGCAGATGGACTTCGAAACGGCGGCAAAACTTTCCGGCGCGCGCTTTGTGGTGCTGTCCAAGGGGCTGGCGCGGCTCGAACGCGCGCTCGGGCAATTCATGCTCGACCTGCACACGACCGAGCACGGCTATACGGAAGTTAGTCCGCCGCTCATGGTGCGCGACGAGGTGATGTTTGGTACCGGACAATTGCCGAAGTTTCGCGACGATCAATTCCTGGTGATGGACACGAAATGGCGGGAAGAGCGCCTCAACGAGATTCTCAAAGGTCTTGATCGACAGGTCGCGGAAACGCAAAAACCTCCCAAGGCCGTCGTGGATGCCTTGATTGAAAGCGCGCCGTCGGAAGAAATGCTCTGGCTCGTCCCGACCGCCGAAGTGCCGCTGACCAATCTGGTGCGCGACTCCATTATCGACGAGGACGCACTGCCGATGCGGCTCACCGCCTGCACGCCTTGCTTTCGGGCGGAAGCAGGCGCCGCCGGGCGGGATACGCGCGGGATGATCCGCCAGCATCAGTTCACCAAAGTGGAACTGGTCTCCATCACGACGCCCGAGGCGAGCCGGGATGAGCACGAGCGCATGCTGTCCTGTGCCGAAGAAGTGCTGCGCCGCCTCGACTTGCACTATCGCGTGATGACGCTGTGCACCGGCGACATGGGCTTTGCGGCGCGGAAGACCTACGACATCGAAGTGTGGCTGCCGGGGCAGAACATGTATCGCGAGATTTCATCCTGCTCGACCTGCGGCGACTTCCAGGCGCGGCGCATGAATGCGCGCTACCGCGGCAAGGCCGACCGCCATATGCGCCCGGTCCACACGCTCAACGGCTCGGGCGTTGCGGTCGGTCGCGCGCTCGTCGCGGTGCTGGAAACCTATCAGCAACAGGACGGCTCGATCGCCGTGCCCGACGTGTTGCAGCCCTACATGGGGGGCCGCAAGGTGATCGAGCGCTAGATGCGAATTTTGATTACCAATGACGACGGTATCCACGCCGACGGGCTCGACGTCTGTGCCGAGATCGGGCGGGCGCTTTCCGACGACGTCTGGGTGGTGGCGCCGGAATTCGATCAGTCAGGCGTATCGCATTCGCTATCGCTCAATGATCCGCTGCGCCTGCGGTCGGTCGGCGAGCGGCGCTTCGCGGTCAAAGGCACGCCGACCGATTGCGTCATCATGGGCGCGAAACATCTGCTCAAGGAACGGCGCCCGAATTTGGTGTTGTCAGGCGTCAACCGCGGCCGCAATACCGGCGAAGACGTCATTTATTCCGGCACAGTGGCGGGCGCGGTCGAAGGGACCATTCTTGGCGTTTCTTCGTTTGCGCTGTCGCAGTCCTATAATTCGAAGAGCGGCGAGCCGCCCTTCTGGGAGACGGCCGTTCGCTTTGCTCCCGATATCATTCGGCGCACGCTTGCGGCGGGAATTCCACGCGATGTGCTCATCAACGTGAATTTTCCAAATTGTGCGCCCGGCGACGTCAAGGGCATCGCCGTTGCCAGCCAAGGACGTCATCACCAGGAGCGCTTGCGGATCGACGAACGCAATGACGGCCGCGGCAACGCCTATTATTGGATCGCCTATGTTCCCAACCGCAGCCACCAGGGCGAGGGTGGTACCGATGTCGCGGCCATGACCGACAACCGCATCGCAGTAACGCCGCTGCGGCTCGACATGACGGACGAACCGTTCATGGAGAAGCTTGCGGGTGTTTTCGCGTAGGATGGGTAGAGCGATAATGCGTTCTTCACGCATTATTGCGAAACCCATCATCTCCCGCGCGGTAAGGCGATGGGTTTCGCAAAAAACACGCGTAAAGAACGCGTTTTTTTGCTCTACCCATCCAACCTAAGCTTGCAGGCGTTTTCGCGTAGGATGGGTAGAGCAAAAGCGCGTCGCAAGACGCGCGACTGCGAAACCCATCATTGGCCGCTCGGCGAGACGATGGGTTTCGCGATAACGCGTGAAGAACGCGCAATCGCTGTACCCGTCCTACGGAATCGACATGACGGACGAAATCCCGACTCAAGACGGCGTTGGTCGCATGCAGTTCATGCTGACCATGCGGCGGCGTGGCATATCCGACGCGGCCGTCCTTCGTGCGCTCGATGAAGTGCCGCGCGAACATTTTGTCCAGGACCAATTTGCACAATCCGCCTATGCGGACCAGGCGCTGCCCATCCCTTGCGGGCAGACGATCAGCCAGCCTTTTGTCGTCGCCTATATGACCGAAAAGCTCGAACTACGGCCGGAGCACCGCGTGCTCGAGGTTGGAACGGGATCAGGTTACCAGGCGGCCATCTTGTCGCGGATCGTGCGTGAAGTGATCAGTGTCGAGCGCTACCGCACGCTGGCGGACGAGGCGCGCGCGCGGATTGCGGCACTTGGCTACCGGACTGTCGAGATCCTGTTGGGCGACGGCCTTGCCGGGGTCCCCTCGCGCGCGCCATTCGATCGCATCATCGTGACCGCCGCCGCTGAAACCATTCCGGACGCACTCGTCGACCAGCTTGTCGACGGCGGTGTTATGGTATTGCCGCTTGGGCCCCAGTTGGGGGTGCAGCATTTGACAAAGTTAACCAAGATTACAAATGGGCTTGAACGCGCGGAACTGATTGCGGTGCGTTTCGTGCCGCTGGTGGCGGGACAAGCCCGCGAATTGTAAGGACTTTTGTGCGGTTTCGTTAAGGTTGAACGTTGGTAGTTGCTTAAAGTCTTGTTTACTCGCGAGGTGTTAGCTCGCCCGACATTGTAGAGGGGCGTGCGAGTGAATCATGAATTTCATCGTCGGGGGGATGCGCCAGGGGCCGCGAGTGATCGCGCTGGCGGTTATGGCAGTCGGCATCGCCGCTTGCAGTGGCGAAACGACCCGCTTTAACGACAGCCCGTTTCCTTCACAGCAGCCGGAAGCCAACGGACCGGTTGCGGCGGCGCGGGCGCCGGTTGCCCGCTATGAGCAACAGCCGTTGCCGCCACCGCAAGGAAACTATGGAGGGAACCCGAACGGTTACGGCGGGAACTACAACGGCAGCCCCAACGGCGGCTACGGCGGGAATTACAACGGCAGTCCCAACAGCGGAAACTACAACAACGGCTACGGTGGAACCCAGAACGGCAGCTACGGCAGCCCTCAGAACGGCAACTACGGTGCTCCTCAAAACAGTAACTACGGCAGTCCTCAGAACGGTAACTACGGTAACGGGCAGAGCGGCAACTACTATCAGTCGCAGTCCGCGGTGCCCGCAGTTGCGGGCGGAGGCCGTGGCGTGGTTTCCTATGCGCCGGCAAATGCATCTCCCGCTTATGCGTCCGGCGCGAGCGCGGAGTACACGGGCTCTGTCGATGTGCCGCCGCGGCCCATTGCACTCACTCCTGCTCCAGGCCCGCGGTCACTGGCGCCGGCAAGCCCACCAGCGCCTA
>Ga0209488_10001741_pt1 | contig 18447 bp, 19 predicted proteins | sample Rivendell_Oct201_8_FD_188349 | JGI IMG/M metagenome (GOLD analysis project Ga0209488, IMG submission 188349) | Vadose zone soil microbial communities from the Eel River Critical Zone Observatory, Northern California, USA -... | ecosystem: Environmental > Terrestrial > Soil > Vadose zone >...
AAGCACGATCCGTGTTTTATGTATCCGACGGCGCATCTGTGGATGCACGATGTCCTTGTTAAGCATAACACCCGACAGGACGCGACAATCTTCAATCTCGCCGCGAGCGTAGTGCTTGATGTCGACCGTGCGCACGCCACCCGCGTCGTCCACCGCGACGGTGCGGACGGCATCGAGCGCGAAGCGGTACATCAGGTCCGCCCAGCGCATGACGAACTTGATCCCAATCGAGGTCTCGATCAGCGCGAGCATCTGCATGTCGTCACCCGCGTCGATCGAGAAGGAGATGCGCGAGACGATCTCGAGCGCGGTTTGTAGCGGTTTGTAGGCGGAGATGATAACGACTGGATGGATGTTACACTCAAGCTGCGACAGGGACTGGGCGAGGATCCGCCAGCTGTCGAATACGTACGCGTAGCCACGCAGGAGAGCAGGAAAGTAGAAGAGAAGATAAGGTCATTATCTCTAAAGCCTGGTACGGGCGAATGCGAGCAGCGCAGCATACCCAAGACAATCACGCTCGTCGTCCCATCTCCGCATTCCTCGTCCTGCATCCGGCTGAGCTCGATCATGTTTTTTGCAGAAAAAGGAGCAAACGTAGATCTCGCAAAGAATCGCATTTCCGTCGTTTGTGAGGCTAAGGGTAGGAAACCGTAGCTTCAGGAGGGCCCTTCGTGAAAGTTCTCATCAGGCTAGCACCCACATAATGCCACGCACGGGATCGAGGATCATTTTTAACATGGATTTGAGACCTAGACATCTTCAAACGACATCGACAACAATCTGATTTATTATATGGCGTTCGGTAACTCGGGGGCGAGTGGCATCTGAGTAGTACATACCTTGCTGTGATGTCTGGGTTCTGACCGTTGACACGCCGCTTGGGTGCGGCATCTGCCAGCTAAACATTAAGAGCAAGCAGACAGATTAGGGAGCGACCGTGCACATCGCCGGGTCCCTTTGGCACCGAGGGCTACTACTTCTTCCATCCCATTGCGGAACGCCTGTGATTGTGACGCGCCTTTGTGGAAGCACGTGATCCTTTTTCAAGCGCCGCGTTTGCGCCGCGGTATGATTGAGATGCTATACCCATCGGACACACGCAGAGCAGCAGCGGCCCTTTCCTTTATATCCATGAAATAGGCAATAACGGCTATTATGAACATCGCTTGATAAGAGCGAAATCTACCGGGCGACCTCAGAAATCGAACGCAACATATTCCATACTCACTTGCGGCATTAGTGTGTAAACCAAGGCCCCTGCCGTGTTTGCGCCCCAGAAATTTCTCTCTTCGGAGGTTCTTTGCCTCGCGGAGAAAATTTTCCCATTTTGAAAGACATGATCAGTTTGTCACTCTCGTCATGGCCTTGGTGATTTCTCTCAGGAAGGCCTAACTTCAAAGATCAATGGAAATATCTTCCAGGAAGCAACGACAACTGATATTGTACTTCCATGAACCAACTTTCAAATATTATGGAGCCATTGCATAGTGGTGAGCACGATGGTGATGGGGTTGTAAGAGGTGGATTACGCATGTGGGATGAATGAAGTCCAATGTACAACATGGTAAGCTGCAGGAGGAAGCGATCTAAGACAAAGGAAAGGGAGTACAAGCAACACCAATCGACTGAATATATAAATGATTGTTAGTAATCCCGAGATTGCCCCACTCAACCACCCGGCTGTTTCGAAATCGAAAACGTTGTAAAATCCAAATAAGAGGAAGGAAATCACAAATGGGACAACAGTTATAGAGAGTGAGGCTAGACGCCAAAGAGTTCGCTCTAGGCTAGAAGGGAAGATAAATGACCACCCAATGCAGTGAATGCCACCGAAGGCCGACGCGATGGCGGCCACAGGAACCAGCAGGGGGAGAACATCCATCCAGGGCAAGCCCCAGTTGTCAGGATGAAACGTGCTGACCCTCCTCGGGTTCTTGCACGAGTTGAAAGTTGCAGTTGCGAGGATTTCTGTGGGTTTGGCGAGTGGCCATACGATAACGCGCCATGTCCACGGGATTTCAGGCGCTTCGTGAATAAATGGCCCATCGGCAATTGCAGTCGGAAGCTTGGAAAAAGAATCTAGAAGTGCCTCCCAAAATCCCACCATAGCTTCCACATCTCCATCATCTAGGGGTTGTTCAGTTATCCGTTGCTTGTAGACCCGCACCGCTCGTTGCACATTTAACGGCTTGTGCCACCACAACAGGTAGATCACGAAATTTAAAGCCGCGAAGGCAACGGTGATGAGCTCCAACTCGGTAATCGGTAGGCGTTGGACAACTCGTGCGATGGACTGCGTCACAAACCAGCCAGTTTGCAGGGTAACCACCGCTTTAGAGATGGCGTCTCCCTTGCTCCTGTCTTCGATCTCCGCTTTCGATATCTTTGGGAAATCATCATTTCCCGTTAGAGAGTAGGATTGTAGCTGTGTAGGCAACAGCACTCGGACGGGTCGGTTCCCATCGTACTCCATGAAACCACCCATAATCGCAAAGAAACCGTGAGTGATCGTCCATCCCTTTTCTGTCCCAAATGGTCACTATTGGTGTCACCCTCAGTTTGGAGTACTCGCCTTTGTGTTTTTCTGCTAGTTTCATGGCAGCCAGTCGTTGTCGTAGTGCCCATGCGATGATTGCTTCTGGCATGATAAGTGCGGCAAGCATAAGCCCGACCCGTCGCACTGCAATCCTTGGCCATCGCTCCTCAGGACTTGGAATATTTGGGTGCACAGACGCCCAGGTGCACAGGAGGATGGTGAATCCGCAACTGCGTATAATGTCCCAGAGCGACCTGCACCCATCGGGATCGTCGCAAGAGGCGGCTTGAAGTTGGTCTCTCGAGACAAGTGTTGATGGTATCGCAAGAGGGGATGCGCGGGTGGCTGCGAGGATTGCAAGAATAATGATCATGGTGGTACGGAGATGAGAAGGGGAAGAAGAATACGAGGAGCTGCAAGGGGGAGAGGGGGGTTATAACGCTGTTATCACGGCAGTGCTGCCCTGCCTCGTTTTGACCATCTATAGTGAAATGGGCGCCTAGAATCTTCGCATTTGTTTTTCAACCAAAGCAACACAATGCAAACGCCGACACCGAGTTGCACTGTTTGCAGCTGGTAAAGTATAGTAGATGACTTGAGTTCGTTTCACAGAGCCCAACTGAGGGTAGTTCCAATCCGTCAGGTGTACTCTCTCTCTTGCAAGTCATCGAGGAACTCGCGCAAGAAAAACTTGAATGATGAATGACGGGTCATGCTACAATTCGTCACTGCTAGTGAACACGAAAGATCTTGATCGACTAAAATCATTCCTGTACAGGCTCTTCTGGAGGCGCCCCCTGCTCCTGCTGTCGTTCCTTCCGCGTCGCTTGGACGACGTCATCCACACGCAATAAGACACGCGAGGCCTGTAGTAAAAGCAAAAAGCGAAGATATCAATAAAAGGAACGGGATTCAAGGGGGAAAAAGAAAAGCTAAACGCGCACCTCGATAGCCGTTTTGAAGGTTTGGATCTACGGCATGAAAACGAACGGTGAATCAAGGAAGGTCAGCGACGTTCACAGCATTATGCGCCGTGACACAAAAGTGCCGCAGTCGGGGAGACGAACGGACCTTGACGCTGGCAGATTCATACAACTTGTATTTCTTCATGTCTACAATCTCGCCTGTTTCTCCATCGATACCCCACGAATGTTCTCCGTTCGCATGTTTTGCCTAGGAGAAACATTAGGGAGGGAAAAGGGTAAAGGATAAGACGGGAGGCAGAGTTCGAAGGGAGAGCGAGATACGCACGCGGAGCGCCGTGAGGGCGCGGATGGCGTTCCCACCCGCATTCTGCACGAGCGTGCGCGGTATCACCTCGAGGGCGTCCGCGACCGCACGGAACGGCCCTGCCTCGACGCCCGTCACAGCCCGTGCACGCGCGTGCAGGCCGACAGAGATGGCCATCTCGACCGCGCCACCGCCCGGCACCAACGTCGGGTTGAAAACGACGTTACGCGCGACGGACATCGCGTCGGCCAGGTTGCGATCGATCTCGTTCAAGATGTCCTTGGACGGCCCGCGGAGGAGGATCGTACACGCTTTCGGCGTCGTGCACTCTGTCAGGAACGTGAAGTATCTTGTAGAAGTGAGCGGTGTTGCTAAGGGAGGATGAGGAAAGCGGATTTTACTCATCGCCAATCTTTTCGATGTTGAATAACCCGCAACGTGTTCCGACGTCTGACTCTCGTAGGTCTTCTACACGATTCACGATTGTGGCACCTACTGCCCGAGCGATACGATTGTTGTCTGACTTGCGAACCCGTCGGAGCGCAGAGACGTTCGCTTTAGAGAAGAAGTACTGCGCATAATCTGTTCGACGTCGACGCACTTAGCACCATATCCGACTATCCTCTGCAGAGAGGCCGTGACGAGGACGTACCTGAGATGCCCTTTTCCGTGATAACAAGATCGGGATTGAACTCGAGGATGCGGTCGACCATCGCCTTGACCTGTTCCTCCTCGATCTCATTGATCCGCGCAAAGTCTGCCTCCTTCGAGATCTCAATGTTCGTCTGACTCTCGCCCTTCTTGTACTCGAGCGGACAGTCAAGAAGCACGATCCGTGGTTTATGTATCCGACGGCGCATCTGCGGATGCACGATGTCCTTGTTGAGCATAACACCCGACAGAACGCGGCAATCTTCAATCTCGCCACCGGGGACCTTCTCGACGCGGGCGTAGCGCTTGATGTCGACCGTGCGCACGCCACCCACGTCGTCCGCCGCGACAGTGCGGACAGCATCGAGCGCAAGGCGGCACATCAGCTCCGTCCAGCGTACGACGAACTTGGTCCCAATCGAGGTCTTGATCAGCGCGAGCATCTGTGCGTCGTCGCTCGTGTCGATCGGGACGGAGATGCGCGAGACGATCTCGAGCGCGGTCTGTAACGCTTTGTTGTAGGCGGAGATGATGACGACTGGGTGGATGTTGCGCTCGAGCTGCGACAGAGACTGGGCGAGGATCTCGCCCGCTGTCGAATGCGTATACGCAGCCACGCGGGAGAGCAGGGAGAGTAGAAGAAAAGAGAGAAGAGAAGGGTTGTTATCTCTAAAACGCGGTACGAGCGAATCCGAGCAGGATGGCGTACCCAAGACAATCACGCTCGTCGTCCCATCTCCGCATTCCTCGTCCTGCGTCCGGCTGAGCTCGATCATGTTTTTTGCAGCAGGGTGAGCAACGTCGATCTCGCGAAGAATCGCATTTCCGTCGTTTGTGAGGCTAATGGATAGGAAAAAATTAGCTTCAGGAAGGTCCTTGGTGACAGTTTTCGCAAGACCAGTACGCACATAATGCCTCCCATAGGATCGAGAATCATTTTTAGCATGGATTTGGGACCGAGACATGTTCGAATGACATCGGCGACAGTCTGATTTACGATATGGGGTTTAGCTGTCTGGGGTGAGCGGCATCTGAGTACTCACTTTTGCAGCAGTGATGTTGGAGATCTGAGCTTTCCGCCCAGAGTGCCGCTCGGGTGCGGCATCTGGACATTGCAGAGTAAACCCCGTTGGAAATTTACATATGTGATACTGATCTTACTCATTACAAATACTGGGGTCTGGCCGCCGAAGGACATTTTTGTGGTAGCGTGTTGAAGGGATTGAGAGCGAAGTGAGTGGATGGGGCAAGTCGACGACGCGTAAAGAGAGGTCAGCACGGGCCCGCTACGCTCTCATGACTTGTCAGGCAGGCCAAACATAAGTCTCTATTTCGTTCAAGAACAAGGACTGACTATGAAGTGGAGGAGAAAGGTACAGGTGTAAGCCTAAGCGCAGGCTGGGTATATATATATATCAAGCATTGAGTGATCCGAGTCGTACAACAATACGTCAAGAAAACACGAGAGATCAGTTATCCGGAGTATCATCATGATGGGCATGTCATTAGAAGACCAGAGAGCAAATCCTTGTATCGTGAATCATGAATCAGCGATGCTCGTGGAGGTACACACCAACGACGATACCTTTTCTGAAGCCGTGTCGGAAAAGAGCATCACAGTCGGCTCGCCATTACCAAAAACAAGCGCGAACGCGTGAGGAATCGATTCTAATTCCTCGAACCCTTCGTACCATTCTTTGACGTTGGGTTCTGTGTGTTTGAGTACGATAACGTCCGAGGGAACTCCGCCGACGTCCTGTTGTCCTCGTCAATAGACCATCCCTCTCGAGCCAACGATTTCCACTGACCTTTTCCCGGCTGTAAAGCCTCAGCACGGTATCAGTCAATTGAAAGTACCGTCTCCGCCACGCGATCGACCCCGAGCTCTGCACCGTTACCCACCCGCTCAAAAGCACGCTATCTCCACCCAGACGACTCTCCCGCCGCCTCTTGGTAGCCGCCACGCGTGCGGCCTCCCGCCGCTCGATAGCCCTCCGCCTAAGCTCCCCCTCAGCCCTCGCCTGCTCCTCACGCCTGCGCACCTCCTCAAGCCTCCACTCCTCAAGCTTGCGCGTCGTCTCAGCGCGCCTCTCCGCGCCCCGGCGCAGACGTTCCTCCCGCTCGCGCGCACGCCGCTCCTCCTCGACGTGCTCCACCTCCTCCCGCGCGATCCGTGCCGCCACCTTGCGCGCCAGGTCCAGCTCCAGTTGCTCTCGCCGCTCGCGCTCGGCCTCCTCGGCCTCCAGCGCCTCCGCAGCGCGCTGCGCCTTGATCCGCGCTTGCCGCGCTGCCTCCTCTCGTCGCATCGCGCGCTCCTCTGCCTCGGCTCGCCGCCGCTGCGCCTCGCGCTCCTCCGACCGCGTGCGCGGGTCGCCAAAGTTCGGCGGCCCGCGCATCGTGAGATAGGTCGCAGGCTCCGAGGCCGTTCGGGTAACCGGCCCGGGAGCGCTCGGGAGTGCCTTTTCGCGGTGTTGGGCTTCGGAAGAGGAGCGAATTACCATGGGAGGTGGGCTGTGGGCGTGGAGAGATGTTGGGGGTGGTGATGGCATTGCGTCGAGTATGGCGTCGACGGTGAGGTCCTCGAGGCGTGAGACGGTCACGCTTGCTTGTCGACCCTACATTCATCACTTTTTGGTGAGTTTGGGTGCGTGTAGTCATGGGGAACACGGACCCTAAACCAGGACTGAACAGTACGAGAGGCCATGGATGTGCGTGCTGTCTCGCAGCTGGTCAACATTCCAGAACTGTGACAATGAGGTAGGTGGGCACCTTTTCGTAGGCCAGATGTGCCCTCGGGGATGTAGGTGATTGTTGCGAAAGCGCTATCGCCGTCGACAGAGATACGGCAAAAGGCAAAGAATACGGATTGTTCTGACTGTGCGATACATTGCCTCAGTTCGGATAAACCTTGAGAACCAGCCGCGGAGAGCTTTAATCCAGGGGACCACTGCGGGGATAAATCGCCGAATTGTCGCCTTATTGTTCATAATCTCGAAATCTATAAAGAGGACAAACCTTTCCATAAGTTAGAGCGAGCCTAAATGAGGATAAGTAGATCAGCTGGGAGAGAGTGATACGTAGGTGCTATATTACCAGTCAAGAGAACCGTGTTGGACGACGCTTCGATAGGCCATCCGAATATCAGGATCGGATGACTCTGTTCCCGACAGATCAGAGTTGCGAGAGATCATAGAGACCATAGGCGGCGCGGATTGCTCGCCTTGATGAGAGGGGGAGACAGTCAGAGGGTGGAGGAGAGGGTGATGAGTGTAAGTTGGCCAAGTGCACGAGCCTGAGGACCGCCTGAAGATCGTGGATATTTTTGATGATTGGATCATTCAAGCTATTCAAGGTACGATACGTTCGAACAATAGAGCTATCTACACACTTACCCCTTGACAACAACCGACCAAGGAGCCCACAACAAGACGCTGTACAAACGATACTCTGCAGTACAGTATATAGTAGTACACGCGAAAGGACATGAGCCTGAGGTGAGTCCGTAACCTGGCAGCTAGCTGGCAACTCATCTAGCCGAGCGTTTATCAAACAATTTAGATCTGCGTGAGCCCATCACTCATGATATCAACGGCGAAAGTAAGCCTCGCCATGACGTGGATTCCTGAGGGGATCATCCGCATCGACACCCACATCCACGGCACATTTCTTCCATGTTGCCGTCATCCTCTGGTCGATCAGGATCAAAAGTCCATCCAACACGTCGTATATTCAACATGAAGTCCTTGATTGATAGAAAACGACCCTTGCAATTCAACGGTGCACGTGTTTTAGGAGGGTAACATGTCGAAGACTGTGGGGTAATCTTCGTTTCACTTGTGAGACGGGCATGACGGGCAGGTTGCATGCTGGCTAGCGCCTGGGGTAGCACGGGTCCGCAAACGCAGCAAACGGCCGCCGAGATGGGTGTCTGTGTACCCACGAAGCGGAGCAATACCAGGGATTGACACGTGGCAAAAGGGATGCTCGGACATGTTCCCCATCATGTCTTCCCAGGTACCTCAACCAACCCCACTCAATGTCGATCAGCCCGTCTACCCCGGGCCCCTCCGTAGCCCGATATCATCAGCAGTGAGAGAACATTCCAATGGGGATGCGACGGGTACGAGGACCAAGAGCTGTGATGGGGAAAGCGGGAAGCACGTTCTGAACTATTGGCCAGTCACGAGCGTTGTAGCAGTAGCACAGCCCGATCCGCAGCGTGATCCTGGGAGAAACACACCCTTGATCGGTCTCGGCTGGAAAGGCGTTGCCATGTCTTCCAATGACTCTCCATTTCCCAAACATGAAGATCTATTCAAACGTCCCCGAGAGTTGAGCCTTAATCAGAAATCTTTGGCAGAAGGAGAGCGCCGGTATCGATGTGCTTGGCAGCAGAAGGCCCAGTAGCCATGCGGTACCCCAGGAGGAGAAGACACACTGGCCCTCGTTGCTAGGACCCTTTTACAGTAACGCTTCGACGGAGGGATGCAAGGTAGCTGTGGGTCTCAATTGTCATCAACGCGCAGCATACAATTGAAACGAGGGTTCCGCCAGCAGCTAGGTAGGCTGTGGTATGGTAACACGTTGTAGGGGATGTGGTGTTGACGGTATCCGGCTGACCCGCGGGGCTCGGAGAACGAGCTTCTCTTCTCTTCCGTGCCGTGGCCCACGCGACGAATAATAAAACACTATTGTCACAAAACAGGCGGTGGTTGCCATCCAATGGCTTACAGCTTTATGGTTCTCGGGCCCTTGTTCATTTGGTCCCTGCACTCTAGCGCTCCACTCCTGTGCGTGTTCGTAAATGTAACAATGCGACACGACACAATCACGCCACTTACCGGGCGCTACGCGGTCCCACCTCCTCACAGAATCTCAGCCGCGTTTTATAAAACCCGTTCTCACAACGGTCTATGCAGAAACTCCATCTCCCACCTCTAGAACTTTTTTTTCCCACCTTCTCACACACATACCCATACCCATACCCATAATGGCTGGCCCAATTGTCATTTTCACGCCTCCAACGCCCATCACCTCCAGCTTTGCCCCCATCTTCCGCGAGGAGCGCCCTCGGTAAGCACCCATCCTCAGAAAATCGCGTTTCCGACTGACCAACCCAAAAAAATAATCTCCCTTGCATTACATTACCAACCAGTCCAAGACACTCGCGTTCCACGATCAAATACATCGAGCGCCGTCTGATACGCCTATGGAAGCGCATGACAGGCAACATGCGCCGCAACGAGCGCGCCTCCATTCTGCCCGAAGGCTTCGTCCTCATGAACGCCGCTGCCGCGCGCCGCAGGAGCATCTACCTCTTTTCCAAGTGATCGCGATCAGGTGCAAGGTGCTCCCCCGAGCTCTCCGGGTTCGTGGCGAATCCACAGAGCCATTCCCTGCCCTCGTCCATCCCCCTTTCCATTGTAGGGCGCGCTGCATTGATTTTTAGCCACCCCCGAGCTCTCCTTCTCTTCGCTCCGCAGACCTGTAACGGTGGGATGGCATACGCCCCGTCGTAGTTTATGATCTGAAGCTGTCTGTTCAACATGATACTTTTCTCGGATGAACACTTTACTTATTGTAGACAGTACAACGTAATTTATAACACCTACTGTATTGACAGGTCGGATCCTTAATATTCATTTCACTGTATTCCACCAAGTACTTTGTCGCGAATGGGGCAACACCACACTAAAACCACCTGGAATTCCCAGATGGGAACCAGCCGAGGCACGCAGAACGTTTCCCATTTATGGCGCCTATTGAACCACCTAGATTCGAATCTACGATGCGAGTGAGAATGTTGACCGAGAGACGAGGAACGCCAGTTCGTTCGGCTTACACAGCCAACGCCACCGCAGCTGCTGTACGACGCTGATCATCTAGACCCGACCATAGCGCGCAGGCGATCGTTTTCGACCTCTAGCGCGTCCCGCTGATGAATAATCGCAGACATCTCCGGTAACACCTGCTACAGACAAAGAAAGTAGGACATGTCAGCACATGACGCCGAGCGGGCGGCTCTCCCACAAACAAACAATGCACTTCAGTTGCATGTGGAGGAGCCAACAACGGGCGCTGCCGTACCGAATGTCTGCCAATGGCCCTCCCCCGCAACGTGGTTCCCTGACGGGTGCTCCTCCCAACGCCCTCACGCAGGCGACCGATGATCTTGGCCATATCCATCACGAGCTGTCCAAAGAAGGGTGGGAGACAGGGGGTTCTCATCAATCAAGATAGATCAGGAGGGAGTGTCATGATGATGGGAAACATACGGAATGGCCTCGACGCGTCGCGCGGCCATCGGGCGACTCTGCCTCGGTGCTCGGACCGTGGGGACGGATAGCGTCGGCAATTGACAAGAGTGATTCCTCGCGAGTGGGCGGCGGCGCGCGAGACTTGCGCGCTGCTCTCCTCTCCCGCTGCTGCGTGAGTAAGAATTGTTCCTTGTAGCTCTGCGTGGAGCACGAGGTATGATAAGGCCGAGAAGCTAACGAGCCCTAACGCAGAAAAGGTACATACGGCTACAACTGTATTCGTCACTTTCTTGCTCGGAGAAATACCCTGCGTCAGCGCAGCACCGAACATTCTTAAATCTGCCGGATCAACACCATCATCCAACAACTCTTGGCGTCGCGAAGCGTATCTGGGGTCCATGAAAATAGATAAGTAGTCGCATAAGCCCAACCAAGCTACATGAAAAACCCAAGCGGATATACCCACTTCTGTCTGGTCTCTTCCAGGACAACGACATATTCCTCAAATGGGTCGAAAAATACAATGTTCTCGTTAGCCTACAGAATGCGAACCATGCGGAGAGGGGGGATCGTTGATGACAATAAGTGATGACAAAAATCGAAGGAGGGGCGTGGGAACGTACGAGCTGTATGAGTCGCTTCGGCACGTCTTTCTCCACCTGCGGTCCTAGCGGAACGAACGCGCTTTGGTGCTCTCTCACTGCGCAAAAGCACTAGCGTCAGTCCAACCCATCCCAGTCTAGTAGAGACAAGGGCGCCGTACTGAGGTCCAGGATAGCAGAGAGGGGAATACGCCCGCCTCCGTAGCGATAATCTTGGCAAAGTTCACTCAAGGCGAGCGAGACACCTGCATGGCAACGTTTCCATGAACCCCGCCGGCGAACGCAGCAGCAAGCACAATAAATAATACGCACCGCGCATGTAAGACCAAGATACTTTCTTCGAGCTGGCGGCCTGTTGCAATGGCGTCCCTTGTGTCTCCGAGTCTTCCGTCACCACCGCCGCCGCCGCCTGCGCAGAGGCGCGCGCAGGGGCGGCACCATGCGAGGTGGCAGCAGCGCCGCGCCGGAAGCCAGCGAGAAGTGAGCGCAAGATTGGGTTGACGGTCGACTGCAGGTAGGCGAGGAGCATCCTTTCTAGGGTACGTCGAGATGCCGCCCAGCAAAAGGCGACGACGGCGCGGAGACAGAGGAAGAAGACGCGCGATTCCGTTCCTTCCACGGAGCTGGCTGCGCTGCTACCGGTTGCGGGTGGAGAGGAAGTGTAGAAAGCTGGAATGGGGGTGGCCTCTGTCGTCGTCGTTCCTGTGACGGTGGTATTGGTGGTGGTGACGCCCATAGGGACTGGCCGAATGTGATGGTAGGGGGTATAGGGAAGGTTGGTGGTGATGACACCTTCTAGCAATTGGCGGCAAAAGGTTTTAAATGTCAAGCCACCAACAAATAACGTGCTTAGGGTGCAACCACAACCAAGGGGATAATGTGTTGTGGATCAAAGAGCACATTGTGAGCGATGTGTCAGGAACGTTTCCCTCCACTTCCTTAGGGGAAGTTGGCCAAGTGAAAAGAATGTGTAAATGTCCAGCAGAGAACTTTAAACTCAGCAAGTCACTTCGTCAGAAACTAATAATACAACACGACGTGTTGGAAGGGACCAGCCCACGATGCTTTCTAGCATGCTGCCGATATAAAAATATGCTAGGCTAGTCGACAGCCATTCACATGACAAAAGCGTCTGCCCAGTGTCTAAGGACGCCCTCCCCGATCTTGTGGGACTCGCCATTGCGCATGATGATCGCCGCGTGTGAGTTGCGCAAGTCTGGGAGGTACGCACGTTCTTTCTTGAGTTGCGGCAGTGAATTTAGAGCTGCCACCATCTTTCTCTGGGATTGAGTAATGCGCGGGATCTTCTTGGAGATGGGCTTGCTCTCCAGTGACGGTGTGGGTATAGGACCCTCACCGATATCAGCGATGACTCGGATATGCTCGGCCTGGCACTCGGGCTGCTCAAAAATATGAACAAGTCGCTTGGTAGATGCAGCGTCCTCAGACTCTAGCAGCTTAATGCGCAAGCGAGAATGAAGAGACGCGATGGAGAACCTGACCACCATAATGCCAACGAAGGTAGGGTAGACAATCGGCAGGAGGGCGAGTGTAACCTGTCAAAGGGCCAAATAAATGACTTGTCCTCGGAACGTTCAGGTAGGTGCACGCGTACGATGTTAAGTGGAAAGAGACGGAGAAAGCGTGGGGTGAGGGGTGGCTTGTAAGATTTGAACCACTTCCACGATAGGAGACGGGTAGTTTTAGGTTTTGGGGATGGAGTGTCTAGTATTGTAAAAGATTTAATGACTGGGAAGTATATCTTGTTGTAATCTCTAGATGGAGAATAAGTATTCATATTGAAGGATTGGGGAGGAGCATACACTGCAAGCTCGTGAGTAGGATGTATAAGGAATGGGTCGTCGACATCTACATATGCGGTCATGTAGGGAACTAGTAGGTCATTGATACTGAAAAGACAATAGATCAGCGTGCCAGTCGTGGCCGAAGGTGATGGGGACTCACGCATTCGCATATATACGAATATGAGAAAACAACTTGAGGCATTTGAAGAACAATCGTTCTGGAAGGGTAATCAGCATGCCAGTACAGACTAATGAGAAGTTTCTTGCCGGGATCTGCCATGACTTCTAACAGGGATATCCCTGTGTTAGACCATTTATCCAAGCCGTAAAGCTGCTTTCCCGTTCTACTGAGTAACTTGGGCCCGAGTAGTGAGCTGAGTCTTGAAAAAAATGAAGGATAGGCGAGTAGCCCAATGTGAGGGGTAGCTATAGTATTGAAGTTGACGGGAGTGACAGTGGCAAAGAACTTCCGTTGATGGAGGATGCTGAATAGACATTTTAATTTGAATGACAAGGGCAAAGAAACGACAGGACATACCCGACCACATAACGGGCAACTAATCCTCCAAAGCTATGCCCAGTGATCGAGAAGCGAGTTACCATCTTGCCATCCTTCTCTAACTTCTCGGTTTCCTGAAATATCTGTAGGAGGACGCTTCAGAGAGAAGTAAGACAGTGATGAATACGATTGCCCACCTCTGCAGCCACCCGCTCACCCCCCCAGTCTATGCCATCAAAGGTACTCTCAGCCTGATTAGTCTCTGGAAGTAGTACATGGAGTGTCGCCCCATCCGGGCCAATGGATGACTCATTGATCCGTGTTTCCCTGATGATGCGGTGCATAGAAGTGAGGTTTGATGGATTATCCCACATTCCATGAATGAGGACAAGTAAGTGGACATTTCGCGTTGATCGGGTGGACCTGACAGGGATGGACATATTGCAACAGCTCCGAGAGCTTAGCTGATAAGACCTTTGGACGCGAGCCTGAGCTCAGTAGTGGGATCCATATCGCTCGCATTTATAGATGTAAACCGCCAGTAACGGGAGGATCCGGGTACTGCGAGAGGCATTGCTGGCAATAGCCTGAGTGCAAGCTGGCTCTGGCAGGCACCGCCACCGTTCAGGCTCACACGCCTCTTCCGCTCACCTCCCCTTTTCTTCACTTGCCACTTCCCGTCCAGACGGGTTCGGCTCGCTCTCTCATTTCTGCCCTTTGATATACCATAAATTAGACCCTGCTATCATCGCAATTTCCGACAACCCCAAAAACTAATCGATTGATACCATAATAGACTACCCCCATCCATGGCCCAACCTATCTTTGATGAGCACCCCCTACAGGATTACCTCAGACGTCCGTTATTCACATATCCCACATGCTTTCTCATCACCTTCTAACCTCTTTCACAGAATCGGGTGATGTCTTTGAACATATCCCGGGTGCTTTGTCCGATCTTTTAGATCCTTTCTTGGAGGATGATGTCGGTGATCCGGATTATGACCTCAGGCTGTGGTCTTGGTTGCCAGCGCCCGCAGTGTGCCTCGCGAAGGTGAGTCCCCCAATTCTCGTTTTCCCTTCGAGCGCGTTACGTCACTATATCCGGCTGTTGTAATCATCCTCCGTGATACTGTGTCATCCCCATCCAGTGCCAGCGTCCTCGCGACCTTCATTTAGCTCGGCCTCGCTGTAGACATATTCACCATCCACCCCCCATTTCATGACCGCGATGACCACAACGATGTCTCTAATACTAAATATCTTCATCTTTCAGTGCCTTAACATTGTCGTGACCTCGGTACAGAACGAGCAGTCCACCATTCAGGGGTTTACCGAGCGTTTCAAATACGACGTCATATCGTCATCCCTTCTCAATTCCTCTATCACCTCTACTTCAACCCGACGGTGTTCATCTTCCGCCCACGAAGATGCTCTTTCCGATGACCCAGACCCGAATCTCACGATCCGACCTCTTCCCCGGCCGTCTAGCCACCACGTGGCACATCACAACCGCTCGCGGTCACTCGTCCATCTTTGCTTATGTCTACTATCCCTTTTCTTTGATTGTTTTTTGCTCTACGTTTTAACTGCAACCGCCCTATATTATTTTGAATCGTACATCATTGCGTCTGGACATCAACCGGACTTTATCTCACCCGTATGCACATTTCCTCTACTTTGTCCCATCCCATGATAACGTCGATCACCTAGACTATTGGCGCGCTTAATGATCTCATCGCCGCAGCTCGCCTATGGGACTCTGCTGTATACGAAGCTATCGACCTTCTCGAACTCGAAGAGAGCATGTGCGTGGCAACTGCCTAATCGTTTGTCCCGATACCGACCCTTTTTTTATTAGCGCACCCTCTTCGCCGCCCTCTTCGCCGCTTCGTGTGGCTCTCCATTCTGCCCTCCAGAGTACACAGTCACAGTCCGACAACGTCAGACATGTCCTTGTTGGACTCACCTCGCCCTCTTCACTCGCTCAACTCTCTGAGATGTATGCGCCGCCTTCACCTATGAAACCCCACTCCCCACTCCATGCGCGCTCGGGTTCTGCTACGGCAGTATCTCGCGTCGCTGCCATCTCAACTCCTCTGTCAGAAAAGCGTGCGACGTGGAACGGTAGCGTATCATTCGGCTATGCTGTTCTTGCTGATGCGGGCAGTCCTTCTCGGCAGTCCTTGAAGCGGTGGGAGAAGCGCAGATCGGACGTGTCTGCGTTGCTCCTGCGGCCAAGTGGAACAATCATGAGCGCGCCTACCACCCCACAGCCGGGAAACTCGCTTCAGGGTGTTGAAGAGGAAAATGCCAACCCTTTGGATCTTTCCAGTCTCTCTGAACAAGAAGTGGATGCTGATGCTGTAGTCCCACCCGAGGAGCGTGGAGAATTCGCGTCTGCCGCTCTAAAATTCCAGCGTCAGAGGCGCAATAGAGGTATCGAAGCACTCCTTCCTTCTACCCTCTCACCCCCTCCCAAATACACCTCAATCAACCCTCAACCTCAGTTCTCAACCCACATCACTCGTTTCGGGAGCAAATCTTCGCATTTTACCCCAACTTCCCCCCGTACCCCGCATTCTGCCTCGCGTTTCACGACAATGCAGATCCCCCGCCACCCTCTTTCGCTACATTCGCTGACTCTCGCGCTCAACGGCGCGCTCTCCGCGCGGCGCTACGCTGCATCTCATCTCTTGGCGTTGCGCTTCGAGAGTGGAGGCACCCTGGATGACAACGAGAGAGGGAACGAGAGCTACTGGGAGGACGTCCGTACAGTCATGGCACTCCTGACCAGCGCACTTGCCAATGCGACTGCGCCTCTCATAGAAGCTCTCGACGCCGTCGAGCGTGAACGCTTGCGCACGGGGAATCCGACACCCAGCACGTCACATTCACGGTCGTCCTCATTTGAATCCCCCTCAGGAGCCTCACCACTCCAGACGGCGCAGGAGCGACGACGACGGCAGTCATACAGGACATCATCACACGTCGCGTCCTTTGCACCATTGCCGGGCCATCTCGCGCGCTTCGCGGCGCACGTTGATGCAATCATGACTTCACTGAACGATGCGCGGGAGCACCTTGAATCCTGCGTCGCGTCTCTACGCAAAGGCGACACTGCCACGGTCAATGCCGCCGCAACCCACCGCAACCCACCGCATGACGCGGATGCGCCTGCCCTGCACGCATACGAATGCCTCCGCCGCGAGCTCGGTCTTGCGTTGCGCGAATGTGAGCGCGGGCGAGAGCCGCTGCTCGAACTCCTCCGCCCGCCGCCTGCTGATGAGGACGACGACGAAGAGGACGAAGAGGACTGGGTGCAAGCGTTGGAGAGCTCGGACTCGGACCCGGACGTAGCGCATACACGATCATCCGCGCGGACGACGAGCCCGGCACTCGTGCTGGAGAAGCAACAACAGGACGAAGAGGACGACGCCTCACACACACGCGATGTGCTCGTCGTCGGGCTCGAGCACCTCCCGCCGCCCGGCATCGAGCAGGTTTTCGAGGCAGACGTTGATGCCGACATGGACGACGCAGCGCATCGTCTTGCGCGCCCACGCTCGAAACTGTCTCGCGCGGAGCGGATTGCTGCCGCCAAGGCTCGGCGCGCGAATACTGTCACGTCCGGTCTGGGCTTGTCGGTGATCCCCGATGGGGACGATGCCCTCGCCGGCTCTGGGGAGAAGCAGTGGGGGGGACCTGGAGGGGACGTTGTGCAGGAGCTCAAAGATGTCATTTGGAAAGTGGGCGAGCAGCGCCGGCTGCGAGAGAAAATGCACCTGCAGCGGGAGGAAGAGGAGGTGGTGGGACGGCAGGAGCAGGAGCAGGAACAGGAGCAGCTTGTTGGGGAGGTCAACCCCGCTGTGATTGCCGAGGTCGGTGATAGCGATAGCCCCGTGACCAGGGGAGAACTAGCGACGACAGACGGCGTGTTTGCGTCGCCACCATCGCCACCTCCCGGTGTCGCTGCCACCGTCATAACTTAGTTGTCCATCTTTAGTTCTCTTTTCCTTGTGGGCGGCGCGGTGCCTCGCTTTATTACATATGTATCAGTATATTATATTCTATACCGATGGCGTGGGTTGTATACCCCTTGACCACAGATTGGATTGATCCTAGCAAGCTACCGAGTAGTTCTTAATTGATCTCATATCTTTGTTTGGATGGATGCTATCGTCAACCTTTGTTTCTTCTTAAGGTGACCCCTGGTAGGATGACGTGATGTTGCTTCTAAGACTCGATGCTCATTTGTTGGTTGTTACGATGTCGTATCCGACCTAAACTGGGAACATTGTCGTCCTCGTTATCCCCGTCCAGCGTTGTTGAACCGCGCGGACTGAAACAAGATAGAAGACAAAGCTCAGCTGACTCAGGCTGGTTGATATCCGACCGTTACGCATGCACGCACGCACACCATACCGTGATATGAAAACCGTGATTGGAAAATTCAAAGCAGGAGCATAGTACACGAAAACATAACATATCAGAAACGAACGAAGGATGGTGGAGACGCGTAGAACCGAAAGCGTTGATTGATCAACAGGATCCGTCTCCAGAAAGGAAAAAGGGACGAGGGGGCTCGGAATACAATATCACCACAGGTGCTAGCCAGCGCACTGTTTAGACCGACAAGTAGAGGGCAAGATAAGGCGATGGGACGATAAGCACGACCAAGAAAAAGAGCACGAGAATGTGGATCGGGAGTGGAACAGGATTACATTACGGGAGAGAGAAGGTAGAGAAGGGGGCGCACCAGTGGGGGGAAGGAAGGGATAAAGTCCACATTAGGAAAATATCCATCAATCAGCGCTCAGCTCTTTTACTTGTCTATTTTTCCAAAAAAAAAAAAAAAAAAAAA
>Ga0209488_10001742_pt1 | contig 18446 bp, 15 predicted proteins | sample Rivendell_Oct201_8_FD_188349 | JGI IMG/M metagenome (GOLD analysis project Ga0209488, IMG submission 188349) | Vadose zone soil microbial communities from the Eel River Critical Zone Observatory, Northern California, USA -... | ecosystem: Environmental > Terrestrial > Soil > Vadose zone >...
GATCGGCCAGAGCAACGTGAACAGATGAGGCTTCGCAAAAGGAATCAGCAGGACTGCCCCTGCCAACCACGGGCGCCGCTCCTCGAAGACAAAAAACAGGACGATGCCTAGTAGCAATACCAAACCCAGTTGCCCCGCCACCAGACACGCCGGCACTGGAGCGAACAGATAACCAGCCAGCAGGAATACGGTTGGGGGTCGGGCCCCGTCGCCATAAATTCGCCACGAAAGGCGCATCGAGACAAGCAACGACGTCAGCAGCACGGCCAGCCACAATACCCACGCCCAATACACTGAGAGCCATCCGAGGGGCAGAACCATCCACAACGACCAGGGCGGAGTACGCAAGACGAGTGGTTTCTCCGCATGATATCCCTGACCGCGCTGCAGAGCCAGAACGCTTGGCGACGAGTAGGGATCTTGATGATCGATGAGCAGACGGGCGGCGGCCCAATAGGCAATCGAATCGCGGTCGGCGAGGCTGGCCCGCATCTCGCGCTGGCGCGCAGCCAGAAACCACACGAGCAGTGAAAGCAGCGAGAAAGCTGCCACAATTTTCAACGTCTTCATGGTCGGTTTACTTATTCAGACTCACGGGCACACTCGGTCCTTGCGCACCATAAACAAAAACCGCCACTCTGCCGGAGACGAGAGCATCCGGCACGCGCGATAATTCCGCGCAATGTAATCGGCCACGGGATCTTCCGCAACGGCCGTCAAGGGAGTTCCCGGCCAGGAGCGTGCCACCTTCTCCGAAAAATTCGGCTCGAATAACACGCTCTCCACCTGGCGCGAGGCCAGCTCGCGGACCATCTCGTCGGCCTGCTCCCGGGTATGCATGCCCGGTTGAAAGTAGTCGTAGCGGCCCGGACTGAACGTGGCAGTCAGATAGTAGTAGAGCGGCAGATACGGATAAACCAGAACTGTAGCGCCTTGCGGCAGCTGTGCCTGGAGATAGTCCACCACGGTGTCCTTCTCGCGCGTGGTGACGGTTCCGCGTCGCGTCGCGAGGCGCTCCCGGGATGAGGTGGTTGCAGCCAGTAGAGCCATGCCGAACGCCAGCAGCGCGATCACCACGTAGGCGGCGAGAAAAGGCCGCACCGATCTGGACAGGCGGCCGGGAACATCGGTGCCATCGAGAAGCCACGCCACCACCAGACAATTCAGCGGCTGCAGGTACATGAAGTGGACAATGTCGGCCCGGGTGATGACCATGGAGAGCACGAGCCCCAGGTAGACGGCGGCGACGAGGATGTAATACGCGCTTCTTCCTTCGGCAGAGCGCCCGCGCGCCGCGCGAACCATCCAGTACCCGAGCCAGCCCAGGGCAACCACCGGCAAGGCGGGAATCCAGAAGCACGGACTGACTGCCACAGCTTTGACCAGCCGCCCCGGCAGAGAACCAGTGCCGAATAAAACATGGCGGGTTTCATCGGACCAGTTTTGATAGCCATAGGGCACACGATTCGCCTGCGAGTAATGCCGCAGGGGCCAGAGCCAGTCCGCCAGCATGATGGAAGCCGAGTGCTGAGATGCAAAATAGGCAAACGTGACGGCGAAGGGAATTGCGAAGCCGATGATCAGAGCGAGGAATTCAGCACGATTCAGCCAGCGCTTGCGCCCATCGACGAACCAGATCGCCAGAAATCCCATCCCCAGGCCCAGGCAAAGCCCTGCTCCCTTGGACTGTTCAAACAGCACAGTGAGAGAAGCAAACAGTCCCACGGCGAAGGCCCACTTCCACGTTGGTTTTTCCAGCACGCGGACCGCGCAGTAGAGAGCGAAGCAGGCCCACAGTGTGCTGTCCCAGTTATGCAGCACGAGGAAGCGGTAGGGCAGAGTGGTGAGTGTGCCCAGAGCGGCGAGCGTTAATGCGATGTTACGCGAGCACACCCTGCGGGCCAGCAGGTAGGTCACCACCGAAAGCAGAGCTCCGGCCAAAGCCACCACCGTTCGGGCTACGGCCAGCGAACTCCCAAAGATGCGGAACACCAGCGCCAGGGCATAGTAGGAGCCGGGAGTATAGAAGGAAAAGAAATCGCGGTAAGGAACCTGGCCGGCCAGAATGCGCTGCGCGCCCTGCAGCACGATCCCTTCGTCGGGATCCATGTCAGTGTGGTGCCGGAAGATGCAGAGATAGAGGAATGAGAGCAGAAATAGAGCCAAAACGAGATAGCGTTCGGGGGGGAGTTGTTCGGTACGGTCGCGGCCGGCTGCTTGACCTTGCAAGCCGGATCCCAGTTCTTGCCCGAATTCGCTGGTGCCTGCTGCCATCGAGTTCACTCGCACCAGGTCAGGCATGAGGTTCCGCTATTCTCTGTTTATGCCAAGTCCAGTCATGCCAATTCCACGTCCCGACCTTGTCGCGACTCGCGGCGTTCACGAGAACAAACAGGAACACCAAGGCGGGCAGGGCTACAACGTAGAAATGGTTGGGCAGGTAAGAAAAGCAGATCGGAGCTGCGAACATCAATGCCGCCGCGCGCGCCAGCCGACGGACCTTCTTGTCCCCGGTAGCCTCTGCCGGCAGGTTGCGACTTAGCGTTATGGCGACCGGAAGGAACAGCACGCTCAGATCGTGGATCAGCAGATAGTAGCTTACAACCGTGCTGACGGAAATGGCAATGAGCAGCTCGTCTGAGCGATACCGGTCGCGAGCGAGGACGGCGCTTGCGACAAATACCAAGGCCGAAGCAGAAATTGTGGCTATCTGTACGAAGAATCCGGACATTCTGGTGTGCGCCAGTCCGAAGACCAGTCCATGTAGGTTGGCCATTTGCGCGATCGGCACGGGATACCTGAACTGATTTTCCAAGGAACCGCTCCAGGTACCCATGGAGAGGAGCGAACGCGCGTAGGCCTGCGCCTGGACAGGGCCCGCGACCCAAATCGACAAAAGCATCATTGAGGCAACCGCGACCACGAACCCCGCAGAAAATCTCCACCGCCGCCAAACGAGAAAAAGTAGGCCAAGTGGAAGTGCAATCTGCAATTTGAAGACTCCCAATCCACTCAAGGTCCCGGCTTCGAAATCCCTGCCTCGGTCGAGTAGGGTCAAGGCCAAGGTCATCAAGACTAAGAGCAGAATCGAGTCCTGTCCCTGCATCAGCGCCGCTGCCAACGGCAGGAAACCAAGAAAGATGCCGACTGGTAGCCACGGGTGAACTTGAGCGAGATTCTCCAAGCGTGCTCGCAGAAGGCGAAAACAAATGGTCAAAAGGCCAATGTTTATGAGCAAGAACGTGAAATATGCGGTGCGGTAATTCAGGAACGAAAAAGGGGCAAATAGCAATGCCTCAAAGGCTGGGCGAATGAAGGGCAGTGGAACGTCTCCTGGACCTACGGCTAGGCGTTGAAAATGTAACTGAGCGTCAAAGTTATATAGCTGCTGTGCGTGACCGGATCGCACCATGTATCCCGCCGTGTAGAGTTGGCGAAAGTCAGCCCGGCCGCCCAGGAAGGTCGGAAGCAAGAAAATCCACGTCCACAAATGGATTCCAATGAGATAGGCGGTCACCCCGAGCGCCAGGCCTTTGACGTAATAGGGCGGCACAGGCTTACCCGCGGCATCGGTCGCTTGCTCGTTTGAGGCACTCTGCATTCGACACCCTTGTTTATCTGTCGGCACGCGTGGAACCGTCCTCATTGTGTGCGTCAAGTGCAATCCGCCGACCAGGGCAGCGAGCCGATAAGAATGGATTCGAGCAGGAGCATACTCAGGTTTTTCTGGTTCGAAAATCCTCCGCAGCACTCCTCGCTTAAGGCGCAAGGGGCCCAGACCTGCTGTGGCGGATGGTCTCCGTTCGTTGCGTGAGACGCTTCGCCAAGACGATCGAAATAACAGCGAGAAGAATTCCACCAAGAACATCGACGAAGTAGTGCCAGCCCGTAGTCATGGTGGAAAGAATGACCATTCCCGAGACCACTGCAACGGGGATGCGCAGCCAGCGAAATCCCCAAAGTGCAGCTGCGAAGAAAATGGCCCAAGCGACATGGAATGATGGAAAGCAGACTACTCCTGCCTCTTGCGAGCCGAGCACATAGGTACCCGCAAGACGCATCGCCAAAAGCGGGGCTTCGCAGAAGGTAGTCTGCGCCTCGCTCGGCGGAAAATGAAAATAATGCCATGGGCCAATCGCGGGAAGAAGCGCGAACAGAGGGATGCCAATTGCGAAGGAGATTAAGTTTGCGGCCAGAAACTCTTTGGCGTATTTCAATTTCCCAGCAAGCATCGGCAAGAGCACGGCTAGCGGGAGCAAAATTACAACCCATGCGTAGCTCTTGTTGAGCATGCTTCCCAGCCAATGGTGGTTCGCCCATGCCATGATTGCAGGCACGCTGACTCCAAGATGCTCATCGGACCTGCCGAAGAACGAATCCTGAAGCGGCATGCGGAGCCGCACCGCAACCTGCACCAGAATCGGGATGATCAACTTTATCAACAACGACCAAAGTAGCGTCAGGGCGCAATCCAGCAAATCCGCGCGACCCTTCTCATACCAATAGGCCGGCAGTGGCAGCAACATCGCCGATAGCACCAAGGAGATAATCGCCCATGCGCCGAGGTCCGGGAGTTTGATGCCTGTAAGCGCGCAGCCCGCAAGCGAGATGATTAGAAGGGTCGAGATGGCCAAAGCCATCCACAGATGGAAGCCGCCGATAAAGGCCAGAGCGCGCGAAGCTCTGGTTTGGGCAGGGGCTTGCGCCACGAGCGTGCTCATTCATGCTCTCCAATTCGCTCGCGCGAAGAGATTTTCTTCTGCTGTTGCGGCGTTTGGGTTCTGACATTGGCCGGGTGCCCGATTGCAGTCCGGGACACGGGGTGGTCCTGCTCCGCATAGGAGGCCAGCTGCGTGGGATTTGCATCCGCCTCCAGCAGCCAGACGCGGCGATCGCCGTAGTAGCGGAGCAGTTCGTCGTTCTGCGCGGCTCCCATGTCGCGTGCCCACACAACTTTCGCATGATCGACGTCAGCGCCGTTGCAAACCCAGTCCCGCAATGGATCGTGATTGGTTCCGTAGCGCACGAGCACAAGCTGGCCTTGCGGAAGCGATCCCAGTTGCGCCTCAATCGCGGCGCGCCCCGGGCCGATAGACCTCTCAGTACCCGGTTCTGGTGGCGCTGCGAAAATTCGCACCTGTGCTGGGATCAGAAGCACGCACATTACGACCACCGATCGCGCCAGGAACAGTCCGACGGGGCGGCCGTCCCAACTCCACAAGCGCAGATGCCGTATACATTGCACAACCAGCGCGACGATCACGGGAGCGATGGGAGCGACGTAGTGAATATTGAAGAATACGACAAGCAGGGAACCGGTAACGCCCGCCGCTCCGGCGATGAGCAGGAGCCGGACCCGCCGGTCTCGAATTGCCCAAGGCAACCAAAACAGGGGAGGCATCAGTACCGGAGAGATGTAGAAGATCCACATCATCGCGATTTTCGTGCCCACCTGCGTCAGCGCACCTGCTATTTTCTGTGACTTTTCGAACTCTTGGAGCTCCGGCCCGACGTAGAAATCGCGAATCTCTTTGTGGCGATACTCATGTTCGGGATACGCAGTCTGCCAGTAAAAATACCGCGCCACCGCGTAGGTTTCGCGGTTCACCTGCTGCGGCATGCGCAAGGGACTGCCGGTGACTTTCCAGAAGTAATAACCGGTGGCCGCGCCGGCGATTCCGAGCACTAGCAACATGGGAAGCGCTGTCTGGCGGATCCACACTCCCGCGCTCACTTTCTGCTTGGTTGCCCGATTTGCAATCCAGAAAATCAGGCAGCCGCCGGCCGCAATAGTCAGCACCAGGCCTTCGTAGGCACGGGTGTTAGCCAGCATGGCGATTCCAACCGCCATCAGAATGGCATCGCGCACGCGCCGGTGGCGCACGATGCGCGGCAGAGCGCCCAGCACCAACGCTCCGCCGGTGGCGGCCAGAGCGCCTCCCCAATAGCTGTTGTCCCAGTAACTGAACACGCCAAAGCGCAGCACTGGCAACATACCGCCCAACAGCGCCCACGAAGGCGGGAGCCAGGCTTGCAGCATCCAGCAGATGGCGGCGCACATGATGCCGGCGCTCAGCCACACTCCCCAGAAGGGATGCCCGAAAACGACCTGGCCAAAAGCGAGGACCAATCCCTGCAGCGGCGGATACATCGAGGCATAGGTCGGGTGAAAGATGGTGTGGAAGGCTTCCAGATGCACCCACATCGCCGGCGTGGGATTGGCGAGGCGCGCGTGGGCAAAAGTGTCGCCCGCAAGCAGATGGCTGAACTCGTCGATGTCGTAAGGATGAGGAATCGGCACCCAGGGGAATATCAAAAGCCGCATAGCCAGAGCGGAGAAGCCGCAAAGCAGCACGCTGAGGGTGCGGCGGCGGGCGACCGCGGCCAGCGCGCGCTCCGTTTTGGCGAACCACGCCGCGCCCAACTGCGGATAGACCAGCGCCAGCAGCAGCGCGATCGACACCATCAAAGTCTCAAGCCCGATGTTGTGCTCGAACATCCTTACTCCAAATCTCTATCCAAATCCTCGGAGTTTCGCATGGCAGAGCTAGTGAACCGCTGCCTTGTGAGGTCACGAATACCCGATGATGCTCCGCACGTGGCGCTCCAGCCACTGACCCGCCGACTGCAGCGATTCCTTAAGCGAGATCGGGCTCCACTCATACTTCTCCTGCCAGACTCCCGATTCGTTCCAGATTGCTCGCAGCCTGATCCAATAGTGGCTGCGCAGGGCCGCGTCATGAGCAACGACGCCGGCGTCCTCCACGGTGACCGCAAATTCCTCCGGCGGTTCATCGGGCAGCCGGTGAGCATAGCCGTACTTCCACTGGATCTGTGCCACGGCGCACTTCCAATAAGCTCGGGCGGCCTTCTCTTCCGCAGCCTGCCTGTCTTTTGGAACGTAGGAGGCGTCGAAGAATGAGGCCGGCATTTGCGCGCGCAAGCGAAACTCGGAACGGAAGGAAGCGTACGCCAAAACACAGAGCACCACGAGGACAATGCCAACGATGTCATGCTTGCGGTGGAGTGCCATCTTGATTGTGTGCGGCTATCCCGTCCGGCTTGGGGCTGTCCGGAGGCCAAGTTCATGGGGTCGTGGTTCCGGCGATGCGCGGATTTCCGGTTCCGATTATGTCTTTCCGCTGGGCGTCGATGTTGGCGGAATAATCCTTTGTCCTTTCCAACAGAACACTGATTCTGTCGCGGTAGAGGACCTTCCATCCCGGATCGCGCTCGAGCACATACGTAAGCGGTTCGTCGGGAGGAAATAGAACGTAGCGAATGCGGTACTTCTCCAGCAGCGGCTCCGACCGGCTGAGAGATAACAGGTCCAGATAGTCCTGAAGTACGCCGCTGTATTCGAAGATATCGACGCGGCTGTCCAGAAAGATCTTCAGGCTCGGATCCCTCCAGTTGATGTACCCACCCCAGAGGTAAAAATTCAGCATCGGCCCCTGAGGCGGATGTGCCTCGAGATAAGACACAGCCTGCACCGGGTATTGCTGCCCCACCGCAGCCTGAAGCTGGGCATCCCGCGGCCAGAAATACGCGGCCGCGCCGATCATCAGCAGGATCACAAAAGCGTTGAGCACCGGGGTGTCTACTTCCCGCCGATAGCGCGGCACGAAATCCAGAATCTTGGCCAGCAGAGGCGCGACCACGATGCCTAGCAAGAACAGAAAACGGCTGTAGGTCAAGCCGCTGTACAGAGCAAACGTAAGCAACCCCAGCTCCGCCAGAGTCCAGCGGCAGGAGCGTAAGAGCACACTGATCACTAAAGTGAGCAAAAGAACCAAAACCAGCTTGCCCCGCAGGTCGTGGAAGTTGACCGAAATCCATTCCGCGACGTGCTCAATGTTGAGTCTCTGCCGGAAAGCGAGGTCAAAGGGATAGAAGACCAGCCGCGAACCAAATGGATTCACGAACAGCGCCGCCACACTCGCGCCCCAGATCAGCAAAAGCTTCTTGCGCTGCGAAGCTGTCCATGGCTCCGCCGAAACCGCGCCCCAGTTTCCTCGGACCAGTCCCGTCCCTATGACGATCGAAAACAGAATCAAACCGATCAGCCAGGAACCGTGAGTGTTCGCCCACAGGCAGAAGAGAGCGGGAATCACCCATACCAGGCGGCTGTCTTTCTGGCGGAAGCGCTGCAGCACGATGAGCAGCATCACCAGATACGCATAGCCAAATAGGATGGTACGCGGACCGAACGAAACTGAAGCGAGAAATACCGCGTAACAGCAGGCCGCCACCGAAGCTTTGTAATGTCCGCTGTGGTGGTACGAGAGATAGAGCAATCCCATGAAGATGAAGCTCAGAACCGATAACGTGACCACATCGATTCCGCGCAAGCCGAGGCCGCGCCATCCGAAGTAGTAGGGGAGCTCCCCCAGCCATTCGTGATTGATCCAGGGATGCCCTGCAACCGTGAAGGAATACATGTCGCAACGCGGCAGGGCGTGGTGTTGAATCAGGTAATCCGCGTTATGCAGATGCCACCAGATATCCGGATCGGCAACGCTGCCGCGGGCCAGCACGAAGACGACGGCGAGGACGAGCAAGGTGAGCACGACCAGGAACGAAACGGCTGGACGAATCCGTTCGCGCCAATCCGATCCGGCCGGCGATGGGCGATATTTTTCGTCCACTCCGGCTGTGACTTGTCCCGGCGGCGGCTCAAGTTCCACGAGACTCAGCGATCGAACACACGCCACGTCAACCGCGCCCCTGGGGTCCACAGACACACTCCTCTCAGGGCAGGTGGAGCAATTCCGGCACCAAAGCCTGATTCATTCCGCCGTGTGTTACCCCGGCAAGGCGCGTGAGACGAGAGGAGATGCAGCCTGCACCCAGCCTCTTCCGTGTGTTTCCTTCCAGCAGCAGCCTTAAAAGCGACAGTGGGCTGCCCCGGGTGTAGCCATTTGTATACTCTGCGAAGATCCGCCTGCCTCCAACTATCACCTCCGATCAACCTTTACATTAATAATGACCCGGAAGTGCCAGAGCTACACACGATCGAGCCATTTACAGGGGATCGACAATCCTCCAGGATTAAAACCCCAAACGCTGTATCGCAGGGAAGTGGTTGAAAGGTTCCTCTAGCAGTCGGGCCCCAAATACGGACATCTGACAAGCCTGATCCCCCTGAAGGCTGGCCTTGCGATACAGGTAGCGGGTTTTTCCGAAGCACGCCAAGTCAAAAGTTTAAAGGCGAACAATGTTGTCCAACACAGGTTCCGCGAGAAGAAGCATACTTCTTGTTGATCGCGACGAAGCCTTCAGCCGAGCCCTGCAGCAGGTGCTAGGGACCGAATACTCCCTTCGGCACGAGCCTTCCCTGAGTGGAGCGCGAGCCCGGTTCGACACCGAGTATATCGATTGTGTCTTACTCAACCTCGATCTGCCTGGCGGCGCGGACCCGTCGCCCTCTCCTGTCGAGCTATTACGCACTGCCGTCGAAAGGACGGTACCTCTCCCTGTCATTACATACAGTTGGGAGGCACGTGGCAAAAGGGCCTTGGAAGCATTCCAGGAAGGCGCCTTCGACACTCTGGACCAACCGCTGGATGTCCAGCAGCTGAAGTTTGCCCTGGAGCGAGCTTGCCGCCGCGTGGCTTTGCTCCGTGAACTTACTGAAGCTCAGCGGCTGCTTGAAACCGGCCGCATTGAAGGCCTGCTGGGCAACAGCAAGAGCATGGAGAAGGTCAGCGAACTGATCCGGAAGGTTGCCGAAGTTGCCACCACCGTGCTCATTATGGGCGAGAGTGGCACCGGCAAAGGCATTGCCGCGCAGGCTATCCATCGCTTGAGCGAGCGGCGCAAAAAGCCTTTTGTCGCCTTCTCCGTCTGCAATTTTCCCGACTCCCTCATCGACGACGAACTATTCGGCCATGAGCGCGGGGCCTTCACCAACGCCGGTCAAACTCGCCGCGGGCGATTCGAAGAGGCCAACGGTGGCACGATTTTCATCGACGAAATCGGCGATTTGGTGCTTCCCTTGCAATCGAAACTGCTGCGGGTGTTACAGGAGCGAACCGTCGAACGCCTCGGGTCGAATGTTTCACGCCCGGTGGACGTCCGCGTAATCTGCGCCACTAACCGTAATCTGGAAAAAATGGTGGCGGAAGGCGCCTTCCGGGAGGACCTGTATTTTCGGATTTCGGTGGTTGAGATTCAGCTACCTGCCCTCCGGGAGAGAAGAGAGGACATTCCGCTGTTGGCGGAGCACTATCTGCGCCTGTTTGCGATGGCTCATAACAAAAAGGCGCGCGCCTTCACCCCTGGCTTTGCGGCCGCACTCGCCCGCCACGACTGGCCCGGGAACGTGCGTGAATTGCAGAACGTCATTGAACGCAGCGTGGTATTGGCGAACGGCAACGAACATTTGGGCGTCAGTGACCTGCCCGAAGAGCTAAGGGAGTTGACCATTTCCGAAGACGCCTGCGTCGGCACTTTTCATGACGCGCTGCAAGGCTTCAAGAAGGAACTGGTGCGGGCCGCTTTGCGGGCCAATGGCGGCAACAAACTGAAGGCAGCCAGCGAGCTGGGTATCAGCCGCTGCTACCTGCACCGCATGCTGAATCAGTTCGGCTTGGTGGAGAAAGATACCGACCAAGAACAAGAAAATGAGGGACTCTCAGGCCATGAGGGGACAGGCCGAATCGAACCGAATTCCGCCCACTCTGGTGGTCCCGAGATGCTGAAGGCAAGCTGATGAAAATCCGCAGGTCCATGCCCATGCAGCACGACTCCGGCCAGGCTCTGATGGAGACGGTGCTGATTATGCCGGTTTTGCTGGCGGTAGTTCTTAACGCCATCAACTTCGCCTTCTTCTTCCTGATGGCGCTCAACATCACGTCCTCGGCCCGCAGCAGCGGCACCTATTCCATCATGGGAGGGGCAACCCCGGCCACCATCAAGTTGCCACCAGCTGGTCCCGTGACCACCACAACCTCCGTCAGTTACATCGCTTATCAGGATCTGACCGGCGCCGTCTATTCGCCCACCACCACCAACACTGGAGTGCAAGTCTGTTCCCGCTCCGTCGGCGTGCTCAACGCTGGCACGGCGACCCAGCAATCGCAATGCTCCCAGCTCGGCATGGCCGAAAGCTTTGCGCCAGCCGATCCGGACCCGGAGCTGAATAGCGCGGGCACGGTTCCCGCCTTCCTTTTGAATCGTGTGGACGTGGCTTACCAGTTCACGCCGCCGATTCCGTTGATGCCTTTTAACATTATCGTTCTCGCCAGCCCAGCCTGTACCTCTTCCGGCGGAGTGGTAACTTGCTTGTTCTACCGTCACACGGAGATGCGGGCCATGAACTAAACGTATGCGCTCAGCATCCCAACGCCGTCTTTTCGTTCCTCGATACCCTCGCCCTTCCGCCCGCGGCCAGGCGACGGTCGAGTTCGCTCTGGTAGTCGTGCTGCTGATGATAATGGTCTTGTCGATCCTCGAACTGATTTTGCTCATGCACACCTACAACGTGCTCGCGGACTCAGCCAAAGAGGGCGTGCGCTACGCCATCGTTCATGGGGCAAATAACCCCCAGGGAATTACGTGCACTGCTTCGTCTTGTACGGCTCCTGATATAACCAACGGGCCTGCGCCGCCAGGGACAGTCGCCGGCTACTGTAGCGCAGGCGGGACTTGTTACGGAGTCGTCAAGACCTACGCTCAGTATTCGCTGCATGACATGACCGGCATGACGGTAACGGTGAACTATCCCGATACTGCCAACCCGCCTGCTAATCAAACTCCCAACCGGGTCCAGGTCGTCGTGACTTATCCGTTCAATCCGCTGTTTGGTATGGGTTGGCCTACGGTCACAGTCAACGCGGCCGCTGAGGGAAGGATCATGTATTGAAAAGATGTTGCGCGAAGGAGTATCCGCGATGAACAAGAACCGTGCAAAAGGAATGAGACGACGAAGAGACCGATCAAGAGAAGCCGGCCAAGCCACACTGTTTCTAATACTCGCACTCGGGATTTTTCTGTTGGGCGCGCTGTGTTTTGCCTTCGACATGTCGAACATGTGGTTCCACCGTCAGGCTGCGCAAACCGCCGCCGACGCGGCCTGCACCGCCGGTGCCATGGACCTTCTGGTCGACGCGCAAGGAGGCGCCACTGGCAATCAGGGATTTACTCCTGGCACAAATTACAGTTGCAGCACCACTTCGACCGACAGCGTCTGCAAGTACGCGGCTAATAATGGCTACGCCAGCCCCAACAGTTCGCCCGGCAACGCGGTCAACGTAAGCTTCCCGACTTCGGTTATCGGGGTCACTGCGCCGCCGAGTACGATCACTTCCCATCCGTTTATCCGGGTGGACATCACCGATCATGTTCAGACATTTTTCCTGGGCCTGTTCAGCGGCGGCACCTCCAAGGACGTCCTCACATTCTCGACTTGCGGGCTGGTCCTGGCCAATGCTCCGATTCCCATTATCGTGCTGCATCCGACCCTGACCAGTTCTTTGAGTGAATCGGGCACGCCTGTGATTAAAATTCTTGGCGGTCCTACGAAGAGCATTCAGGTCGATTCGGGTGCCACAACCGCCGTAAGTATAGGCGGAAGCTCGAGTATCAACTTAACCAAGGGCGGGCCCAACTACGACGGCAGCAGCTTTGGCACGTATGGTGGACCAGCCACTGCGCCAACCGGATTCACTACAGCCGGCTCCGGGACCTGGATTTCTCCCGCCGCGCCAATTAACGATCCGTACGCTCAGGTGGCGGCGCCAACAACGGTACCCGGCCCCCCACAACTCCCGACTGACCTGACTTACGGCCCTTCGGGTAACGCCTGTGAATGGAGTGGTAGCGGCAGGAAGGTCTGTACCGGGAACCCCTGCACTTTGACTGATATCCAAAAGGGATGGTGTTACGTCAGCCACACCATACACGGCTGCCCCGATCTGGGCGCGACCACACCTCCAACTCCCGCCAACGGATGCCAGCTGTATACGGCTGGCTATTATCCAAACGGTATTACGCTGGACGGTTCGGGAGGGGTGAATCCTGTCGCCATTTTCGATCCGGGTCTCTACTACCTTAATGGGGGCTTGGCGCTAAAGTCAGGTTCGATGGTCCGACCCGGCACTGGAACTGGTGGAACTAACGACGGAAGCCAGGGGACAGTCTTCTACCTTACGGGAGCCGGTCAGACGTGCAGTGGACAGTCGGGCCTGGTTTGCGTCGGGTCGGACTCAGGTAAGTCCGGGCTTGAAGCGTTCACGACCGCGAATGTTAAATGCGCGAGCGGACCCGCTCCCGACCCTCGCCTTGGTCTTCCCACTACGCTCGACGGCAACGTGTTGCTCGCCCCATGCACTGGCACCTATGGCGATCCCGCTGGTCAATACCGCGGATTTCTGTTTTTTCAGGATCGCTCCAGCCAGGTTGGAGGGGGGTGGGGTGGAGGTGGCGGGTTCTTGCTGGCTGGCTCCATGTATTTTCATATGTGTAACGCATCGGGAACAGGGACTAACTGCTCAACGACCGTGTGCACCAGTATCGGTAGGTGCGCCGCCGGCAGCAGTTTCGGTTCGAACTTTGCGCTACAAGGCAGCTCCGGATCGGCCAGTTACGTCTTGGGTCAGATTGTCACCGACACGCTGAATATGGGTGGAACCCCGTCCATCAACATGTCGCTTAACCCCAATTCCTCGTACAGCACCCTGAAGGCATCGCTTCTGCAATGAATTTCGCGAGGCGGACGCCTGGAGGATTTTCGACAACGCGCAGGACAACATGTCAATGAACGCGGATGTTCTGGAAATTTTGTCTGCGCCGCGTGCGCGGCTAGTCCGGCTCGCCCCTCCGCCCCTCACTTATCGTGAGGTCCAACAGGGACACCATCCGGGGCGGGGACTCGGGCTCTCGATCCTGTTCCATTTGTCCGTGTTCTTGCTGATCATTTTCGGTCGCTGGCTGTCCGTGCACTCGCATCATGTGGTGACCCGGCGCACCCGGCCACCTGTCGCTTCTGCTCCGGTCGCCCTGTATTTGCCGGTGTTGGGCGGAGGCAGCGAAGGCGGCGGCCGCGCCGGCGGCGGATCGAGTGACACGGCCAAAGCTTCCTCCGGGCTGCGCGCTCGCAGCCGTCGCGGATTCGCTTATCCCGCAGCGCAGCCCATGGTCTCCAGCCCGCCACGCGCCACCCTCGGCATCCAGACGATTCTTCAGCCCGCACTAGAAAACCCGCCTTTGCTAAAACGAGATATACCCTTGCCCAATATCGTAAGACCTGCGGCCCCGTCCGTCGCCACCGCAGCCCAAGAAGTAATTGTGGTCAAGAGTGGCAGGCTCGCTCTTCCGCGCAGTCCTGACACTTCGGTTGCAGCCCCGAAAATAAGTTTGCCGGTGGCGAAGTCAAGCGGCATCGCGAACCTGGCAACCATTAAGCCGACTCTCCCAGAAAGACCAGCGTCCCCCAGTGCGCCCCGGCCGTCCGAAGTTTCCGAAACGGCTGCCGCGCGGCGGCACCAGGAAGGTCTACTGGTATTGAACGCCATCCCCCCGCCGCCTGATTTGCACCCCAACCTCCCGCGCGCGGAAGCCCGCGGATTGTTTGCGGTCACTCCCGCGGAGGTGACGGTGATCGCCGAACCCGCGGCGGGAACGAAAGGCGGAGAAGCATCCGCTCCGGCGGCGGGAACGGGTACGCAAGTTGATATCGCTCACGGCGATGCCCTCGCCGAAGCCGCCAGCGGAGGCAACGAATCCGGCCACGTTGCAGGCGGATCAGGGAGCGGCAGCGGCGGTCGATATGGCAGCGGGCACGGCGCTGGTTTGAATCCAGCAGGCACGGGCACAACCACCGGTCGCGGCACTGGATCAGAACCCGGCGTTGGAGAAGGATCCGGCGCAAGCCGCGGCAGCGGCGCGGGCGCTGGCACCGCACCGGGCACGGGCGGATTTCCCGGCATCGCAATCCAGGGTGGCCGCTATGGCAGCGATTCCGCTTCAGGGCTGCATCCCAGCGCTGCACCGCGTCAGCAGACTTCCTACAACCTGACGATTGTATCCACCGCAAGCAGCGGGGGCGGGCTGCCGGATCTCGGCGTCTTCCACAACGAAAAGGTCTACACCGTGTACCTCGACATGAAAGCGGATGATGAGGACCCCGCTCCTTCATGGATTCTGCAGTATGCAGTCCAGCAGCCTCCCTCGAGTCCAGGAGGGATTTCGACCAGGATCCAGGGCACGCCCACGCCGCCCTACGCTATGCTGAAACAAATCCCCGAGTTCGCTCCCGACATTCTCCGGAAGTATGCGCACAAGGTAATCATCGCCTGTGCCGTCATGAATGCCGCGGGCAATCTGGAACAGATCACCCTGCAGCAGAATCCCGGCACTGAATTGGCCTCGCCCTTGGTCGAAGCCCTGAGCCACTGGATGTTCCACCCCGCGCAGATTGACGGCCAACCCGTTCCCCTTAAAATTGTGCTCGGCATTCGCCTGGCTCCCGGTCGCTGATGTTGCACTCGGTTGCATAACTGGCACTCGCCACTTTCGTTCCGGAAACTAATGGTTGCGCTTTAGCCGTTCGTTTGTAAACTGAGGCTGATGCAATCGTCTTTGCCCGAACTTTCTAGTGGCGCAGAACAGCGAGCGTGGAAGGTAGCGGTCACGAGAGTGCTGCGCTCGCGATGGACATTCGCTGCGCTGCAGGTTCTCGATCTACTCACCACCCTGGCGGCGTTCCACGGTGGAGCGTTTGAGGTAAACCCCCTCGTCGCGCATCTCACCGTTCAGTTCGGACGCTTTCGCGGCGTGCTCATCAGCAAGCTGATCGCAATCACTATTGCAATGGGAGTACGACGACTCGTCTGGGTGGTGAATCTGTTCTACTCGGTCGTAGTTGGCTGGAACGTCATCGTGATGACACTTTTGTATCTGAAACGACATTAGACGCCATCAGCGCGCCCTAGTCTATTGATTGTATGATTTGTTTTGGTGCTCGCAATGCATTGCCCAGGACGTTCGCGACCCACGCTCAGAACGGACAAGAAACGCTAGCCGCTAGCCTGAGATCTTAACCTCTCCGCCCAGACGTAGCGGAGAAGAGCAGCCCTCTGTGTGACGCTCGCTGAGCGTCCCCCGCTCATTGTGTTTTATACGGTTTAAGCGTGAGATCTGCGCGCAGCGATCGCAGCGCGGGTAGCGCGGGGGCTGTTGCCGCCGGGGAACTTGGCAGGCCGAAGGCATAAAGATTTCCGCTACGGTCGGCGGTGTAAACTACTCCGTTCACGACAGCGGGGGCACCGACGCCGCCATTCGCCATGGCATACTCCCATAGAATATTGCCGCTTGCGGCGTCGATTGCGTAGACCAGGCCGCTGAAACAATCTCCCAGGTACACAATCCCATTCGCCACCGAAGGTTCGAGGCACGTGTCGGACCCAAGGTTGATGGCCCAGCGATAATTCCCAGTGCCGGTTTGCACGGCGTATAAATCGTTGGATGAAAAGAAATACAGCACGGAATTAGCCACCGCCAACTCAGGTTCATAGTCGTAAATAATGTTTACAGGCAGACTCCATGCTGGTGCTCCGCTCTTTGCATAAAAGGCAAATAACTGTCCCTCGTTGCTCGAAGGAAGAAACACCATCCCGTTGGCCACGATGGGGGATGCGCCCTGATTGTCGCCGGTAAAGGACTTCCAAAGGAAAGCCCCGTTTGACGCATTCAGCGCATACAGGTATCCATCGGTGGAGCTGATGAAAACCACTCCATTGGACACGGCGGGAGAGGAATATATTGGACCTCCGGTGATATTAACCCACGGGATAAAACCGTCGGAAAGAAACATCGCATAGACGTTATTATCGCCAGACCCGAAGTAGCAAAGCCCATTCGCGATTGCCGATGAGCCGACTATGATGCCTCCGGTTGCAAAGCTGTGCGAAACTGTCCCGCTGGATGCGTTCAAAAGGTAGATACTGTCGTCGCCAGATCCTACGCAAACTTGCCCGCCCCCGAGTGCTGGCGTGGCCGTCACCCCGTTCTGTGTGGCAGTGTCCCAAATCAGCGCGCCAGTCCCCGCGTTCGTTGCGAACACATGGTCGTTGTTCCCGCCAAAGTAAATGTCATTCCCGAACACCGAGAGAGCAGACTGCACGCCAAAGCCGAAATTGTTCGTGGACCACAGCAGGTCCAGAGACCCAACGTTGCTGGTATTCAGCACATTCTCGTAAGGATTCCATCCCTGATGGGTAGAAGAGAAGCCCTGCTGCGCCCAATTGGTGTGAACGGTAAAAGCGACCTGCGCTCCCGTGCCTGTGGAGCGTTGCACCGCGCTCACAAAGTGCTTTCCCGGGACCGCGGATGCGGGCACCTGGAGCGTCGTTTTCGGAAACGCACCGGTGCCGTCGGTGATGATGAGGAGTTCATCGGTGGTATCGAAAAAAATGTCGACCGCGCTCTTGGCGCTGAAACCGCTGCCGGAGACAGAGGTCTTGGTTGTGGGCGGGCCGCCGGTGGCCGTCAACGAAATTGCCTGACCCGAACTCGCGGCGGCGGATAGCAGAACAACAAAGCAAAGAAGTGAGATTGTTTTGGCAGATTGCCGGAAACTTGCGCGCAGGCTGTACATACATTTCTCCATGGCGACGTAACGGCCGTACCTCGCGGATGGAGTTCTACCGCCCGGTTTTCATCTGCCTGGAAAGACCCAAGCGGTTCCCCCGCAGGCCTAAACGCTGCTTCCGGTTCGGCGCCCCATTACCGTCTGGTCCGCCAGTCTACCATATACGTCAATACCTGCTCGAAAAGGCTTGACCCTCGTGGCTTTCAGCTTCATGCTGATTTGCAAAATGCGGCATAGAAAACGTTTTTGCAGAGATGTTTTGTGATTCCAGCGAGGCGAGGAATCTTGGTTTGACTTGCGAGGCGGTCCGCAGCCGGAAGAGACCGCGCGTGCACAAAAATTCCAGCTCTGGTGCGGAAGTTAGTCGCGGGCCATCTCGTGCCCAATCCCCGGATTTCTATAGTTTGCCCACGATGAATCTGCAAAGCAGGATATTCCGCTTCCGTGACGGGGCAGGCACAGTCCATGTTTTCATTCGATTGTGGTTTGCAATGGTGGAGGCGGCGGGAGTCGAACCCGCGTCCGAAAATGTTACTGGTCAAGAGACTACATGCTTATTCGCGTTCATGCCCCAGGCATTAGGCGTTTCCACCCTACCCAGGACGTTCGCGGCCCACGCTCAGAACGGACAAGAAACGCTAGCCGCTAGCCTGAGATCTTAGCCTCCCTGCCCAGACGTAGCGGGGAAGAGCAGCCCTCTGTGTGACGCTCGCTCACAGCCCAAGGGCAAAGCTGTGGAAAGCGGCTGCCTAATTTAATTAGGCTGCGTATGCCATTTGTTGATTGGCAATTATCATTGTGCCCACGATTACGGGTGTGTGCACCCCGGCATGCCTCTTGGCCGCAAGCATCT
>Ga0209488_10001745_pt1 | contig 18421 bp, 18 predicted proteins | sample Rivendell_Oct201_8_FD_188349 | JGI IMG/M metagenome (GOLD analysis project Ga0209488, IMG submission 188349) | Vadose zone soil microbial communities from the Eel River Critical Zone Observatory, Northern California, USA -... | ecosystem: Environmental > Terrestrial > Soil > Vadose zone >...
GAGCGCCGTGATGTCACGCCCGTTGTAGATGATCCGCCCACCGGTGGCACTCAGGAACTTGGTCAGGAGATTGAAGCAGGTGGTCTTGCCGGCACCATTCGGGCCGATGAGCGCGTGAATGGTCCCGCGCGTGACCCGCAGGTTGACTTTGCTGACGGCCACAAAGCCCGCGAATTCCTTCGTCAGGTTTTGCGTTTCGAGAATGATCTCGCCGCTCACGACGTTACATCGCTCCGCCCAGTGTGGCGGTTCAGAAGTCCGCATCATTTGTGCCGCAAGTCCGAGATGCGGATTTCTGAACCAAAGCCACACTGGATCAACAAGTTGCTGGGGTCCTTCGATTCCGAAGTTCGCAAACGAGGGTGCCGCGAAATGATGCGAACTTCGGAATCGGGACACCAGCCGCCCTTAAAACGTAGCACGTCGGTGTAGTATTCAGAAGATAGCCATTCGCCTAAGGCGAGCCCGTCCCGAGCACGCTGCGGTAGACGGCCGCGATCCGCTCGGCCTCCACCTCGATGCTGAACTCGGCCAGCACCCGCGCGCGCGCCTTCTCTCCCATCGCCCGGGCATGCTCGGGGTCGCGCATCAGCGGCTCGAGCGTCGCCGCAAGCGCTGCCGCATCGCCGGTCGGCACCAGCACTCCCGTATCGCCGTCGACGACCACCGTCTCGGCCGCTCCGGCACGCGTAGCGACCAGCGCCGCACCTGCTGCACTCGCCTCGATCAGGGTGAGCCCGAAGCCCTCGTTGCGCGAGGTGAAGGCATAGATCGAAACGCGCTGATACCAGCGCGGCAACTCCGCAATGGGCCGCTCACCCAGGATGCGGATGCGCTCGGCAAGGCCAGCCGCGCGCACGCGCGCCTCGAGCGCGTCGGCAAAGCCGCGGTCATCGATGGCGCCGACAATAATGGCCGTGTAGTCCGGATATTTCGGCAGCAGCGCGCACATCGCCTCGACGAACAGGTCGGTGCCCTTCTGCGGCCGCACGCGGCCAAAGCAGCCGATGGCGTATCGGCCGGGCAGGCCCGTGGACGCAAATGCTGCCGCCCGGTCCGCCGGTGGGCAATAGACTTGAGTGTCGACGCCATGGTGTACGACGGTCGCCGGCCGCTTGAGATAGGACGCCGACGCCGCGTTGGTGGCGATCACGCCATCCATGCGCGCGATCAGGAAGCGCGTGATCCAGGTGTGATGCCGCTGCGCTGCCGACGTGAAAACGAGCTTGAACGGCCAGCCGAGCCCGCGCAGCGCCAGCCCGATGAGCATCTCGTTGTTGCGCCGCGCATGCCAGATTCGCGCTCTGCGGCGTTGCGCGCTCCCCCGCAACCGGATGATGTCGCGCACGCTCAGCCGCCGAATGCCCTCCGGCGCATCGGTGCCAAACCATGCGGCACCGAGCAGGAGGGCAAGACGCGGCGCCACCATGCGGTTGGTCGCGGTTACGCCTGAATAGCGCCAGTGCAGGTTTGGAACCACGACCGTCAGGGCGGAAAGCTGTTCAGAGTCCATGGCGCTCGCGTCGAACCGGGATTGCCCGGCGCCCAGAGAGCATGCATTAAGCATAGTTGCGGGACGAGCGCATCCGAAACTGCGCCTGCGCTCGATCCCGGTAGCGCTTGGCGCGGGGATATCACGAGGATCGATGACCATTCTGGTGACAGGTGGCGGCGGCTATATCGGTAGCCACATGGCGCACGCGCTGGTGGACGCCGGCGAGCCCGTTGTCGTGGTCGACAATCTCACGACCGGGTTCCGCTCGGCATTGCCAGAATCAGCGACCTTGGTGGTGGGCGATGTCGGCGACCAGGTGCTGCTCACAAACGCCATCAAAACCCATTCGGTCACCGAGATCATCCATTTCGCCGCCTCGATCGTGGTGCCGGATTCGGTGCGCGACCCGCTCGGCTACTATCGCAACAACACGATCAACACGCGCGCACTACTCGAAGTGGCGGTCGCGACCGACGTGCAACGCTTCATCTTCTCCTCGACCGCAGCCGTCTATGGCAACCCGCAACGCGTGCCGGTCGGCGAGGACGCGCCGGTCGTGCCGATGTCGCCCTACGGCAATTCCAAGCTGATGAGCGAGATCATGCTCAAGGATGCCGCCGCAGCGCATAAGCTCAACTACGTGATCCTGCGCTACTTCAATGTCGCGGGCGCCGATCCGCGGCTGCGCACCGGGCAAGCCACCGTCGGCGCCACCCATCTGATCAAGGTCGCGGTCGAGACCGCGCTCGGTCTGCGGCCGCAGATCGAGGTGTTCGGCACCGACTACGACACGCCCGATGGCACCTGCATCCGCGACTACATTCACGTCAACGATCTTGTGCGTGCGCATTTCGATGCGCTTTCGCACCTGCGGAGCGGCGGCGCGAGCGACACCTTCAACTGCGGCTATGGCCACGGCTATTCGGTGCTCGATGTCCTCGGCGCGGTGAAGCGCGCGAGCGGGCGAGATTTTGCGGTGCGACTTTCGGCGCGCCGGCCGGGCGACCCGGCCTCGATCGTCGCGGACGCGAGGCGCATCCGTGCGCAGCTCAACTGGACGCCGCAATTCGACAATCTCGACACGATCGTGGCGCACGCGCTCGCCTGGGAGCGCAAGCTCGCCGAGGTGCGTGCGAACAGCGCCAGCGCTCAGCGCTGATTCCAACTGTTTCTTGCGCCGTGCCGAGCCCCGCGCAGGCCTATCTCCGTCATCCTGAGGTGCCCGCGCATCACACGACGCTAGGTCAGCCCGATCGTAGGCCGGTCAAACAGGCCTTCAATTCGGCTTGCCGGCGCCCACGACCTTGGACCACTTGTCGATCTCGGTCCGGATGAAGGCGCCATATTCGACCGGCGTCATCGGCATCGGCTCGGCGCCGAGCGCGCGGATGCGCTCCACCACGTCGGGGTCATTGAGCACTTTCACCAGCGCCGTGTTGAGCGTCGCGATCACGTCGGGAACTGTTCCGGCTGGCGCCACGATGCCGAACCAGCCGTTTGACTCGAAGCCCGGCAGGCCGGATTCGGCCAAGGTCGGAATCTGCGGCAGCCGCGGGAACCGTTTGGCCGACGAGACCGCAATCGTCTTGATCTGGCCAGCCTCGATCTGCGCCATCCCGGACGGCGGATCGATGATGCCGAGCGTCACATGATTGCCGACGAGATCGGTCACCACTGGCGCGATGCCGCGATAGGGCACGAGCTGAACTTTCGTTCCCGCCATCTGATTGAACATCTCGGCCGTGAGATGCATGAGCGTGCCGTTGCCGCCATGGCCGATCGAGAGCTTCTCGCCAAGTGTCTTCGCCTGCGCGATCACGTCGCGCAACGACGCGCCCTGGAACGACGGCGCTGCCGCCAGGATGAACGGCGATCCCGCAAGACCCGAAACCGGCGCGACATCCTTGCGCGGGTCGTAGGGCATCTTTTCCTGTAGCGCCAAATTAGTCCCGAGCGCGCCGGCGCCGCCGAGACCGATGACGTAGCCGTCGGGCGACGCCTTGGCGACCAGGTCGATGGCGAGCATGCCGCCAGCACCCGCGCGGTTCTCGATGATGATCGTTTGGCCGAGCAGCCGCTCCAGCCCCGGCTGGACAATGCGCGCCATCGCGTCCGAGCTGCCTCCAGGCGGAAAGCTGACAATGAGACGGATTGGCCGCTCCGGATAAGCGCTGACAGCTGGGCTGCCGCCCACGGCGGCCGAGATGCAGGCCACGATCATGGTTGCGATTGTCCGGACCATGCCGCGCATCCTCGTTCCTCCGATAAATGGCCTGGCGCCCGCGCGTCGACGCTTTCCGTACGATCGTTGTCCCAGACAATCATAGTCACAGGCGGCGGACTTTGCTACGTCTCGTGGTGCATCCAGCAGGCAGGGAGATCGACCACGTGACGGAGACAGCGACCAAGCCCGTTCCGGGCGGCAACACCGTGCTGGTCGAATTCGAGAACGGCATCGCCTGGGTCACCATGAACCGCCCCGAGAAGCGCAACGCAGTGAGCCCGGCGCTTGCCGCCGAAATGCTGCAGGTGATGAACGCGCTTGAGATCGATCCCCGCTGCAAGGTCATGGTGCTCACCGGCGCCGGCGATGCCTTCAGCGCCGGCATGGACCTGAAAGAGTTCTTCCGCGAGACCGATGCGATGTCGCCGCCTGAGCGCGAGCAGATCATCCGCACCAATGCGCAGTGGCAATGGCGCCAGCTCATGTTCTATCCGAAGCCGACAATTGCCATGGTCAATGGCTGGTGCTTCGGCGGCGCCTTCACACCGCTCGTTTCCTGCGATCTTGCGATCGCCGCCGAGGACGCGACCTTCGGGCTCTCCGAGATCAACTGGGGCATCATTCCGGCCGGCGTCGTCACCAAGGCGGTAGCGCAGGTGATGAGCCAGCGCGATGCGCTCTACTACATCATGACTGGCGAGACCTTCGACGGCCGCAAGGCTGCGGCGATGAAGCTCGTCAACGAGGCGGTCCCGCGCAGCGAGCTGCGCGCGCGCACCAAGCAGCTTGCCGAGACCCTGATGGGCAAGAACCCGACCGTGCTGCGGGCCGCCAAGACCGCCTACCGGCGCGTGCGCGACATGTCATACGAGGACGCCGGCGACTACCTGATGGCGAAGAACGATCAGGCGCGCCTGTTTGATCCTGAGCAAGGCCGCGAGCAAGGCATGAAGCAGTTCCTCGACGACAAGTCGTACCGGCCCGGCCTGCAGGGTTACCGGCGCGAGGGCTGATGGCTGCGGCAGCGAAGATGAGCGGGCTCGCTCGCCTCATGCGGCCGCGCGCGGTCGCGATCGTGGGCGCGACGCCAGAGCCAGGCACGATCGGTGGCGCTGTGCTCGGCAACCTCGAGCGTTGCAGCTATCAGGGCGACATCCATCTGGTCAGCCGCCGCGCCAAGGAGATCAACGGTCGGCCCTGTGTGGCCGCTATCGATGACCTGCCGGACGGCATCGACGCCGCCGTGCTGGTGGTGCCGCAGCAGGCGGTGGTTGACGCTGTGGCGGCTTGCGGCCGCCGCGGCATCGGCGGCGCCGTCGTGTTCGCGTCGGGATTCGCGGAGCTTGGCGATGATGGCCGCGGCGAGCAGGAGCGTCTCTTGCAAGCTGCGCACGCCGGCAACGTGCGCATTCTCGGGCCTAACTGCATCGGCTTCACCAACTTCGCCGATGGGGTGGCGCTGACCTTCGAGACCATCGCGCCGGAAGCGATCGCCGACCGCCCGGCTGTTGGCGTGGTCACGCAAAGCGGCGCGCTCGCAGGCGCCTTACGCATCGCGCTTTCGGCCAAGGCGCTCGGCGTATCGCACGCGGTGTCGACCGGCAATGAAGCGGACCTCACCGCCGAGGACTTCATCACGTTCCTGCTCGACGATCCGCAGACGCGTGCTGTTGCGCTGTTCCTCGAGCAGATCCGGCGGCCGCAGATGTTCCTGTCGCTTGCCGCACGCGCGCGCTCGTTGCGCAAGCCGATCATTCTGCTGCACCCGGGCAAGAGCGCGCGGGCGCGCTCATCGGCAACCACGCATACCGGCGCGCTGGCCGGGGACTATGCGGTGATGAACGCGCTGTTACGCCACGAGGCGGTCGTGCTGGTCGACACCATCGACGAGCTGATCGATGCGGCCGATCTGCTGGCGCGCGCAGCGCCGCCGACCGGCGGCGCCGGCATCATCACCAATTCGGGCGCCATCAAGGGCTTCGCGCTCGACTTTGCCGAAACGATAGGTCTCGACATTCCGCCTCCCTCACCCGCAACGCGTGCGGCGCTGCAAGCGGCACTGCCGGCCTTCGGTTCGCCCGACAATCCGGTCGACGTCACCGCGCAGGTGATCAAGGATCTCGGGATCTGGACGCGGGCCGCGACCGCGCTTGTGGCCGATCCTGCGATCGGCAGCCTTGCCATGCTGGCGGTGCCGGGCGCGCCCAAGCAGGCGGTCAACAAAGGGCAGGCCGTGCTCTCCGTGATGGTGGCTTCGGGCAAGCCCGCCGTCGTCGCAGTACTCGGCGACGAGTCGCCGATTCCGGCCGAGTTTTACAGCATGTTTCGCGAGCGGGGCATTCCGGTGTTCCGCTCACCCGAGCGCGCGTTGCAAACGCTGGCGCACGCGACCCGCTATGGCCGCGCCTTGGCACAGGCAGGCGCGAGAGCACCGTCGATCAACGCACCACCGTTGCCGCATGACGGCACCCTCCCGGAATATGTGGGCAAGGCGTATCTCGCCGCTCTCGGCGTCACGATCCCCAAAGGAAAGCTCGCCCGCGATCTCGCGGCCGCCAAGGGGATCGCTGCTGAGATCGGTTATCCGGTTGCCTTGAAGGCACAGGCGAGCGCGCTCTCGCACAAAAGCGACCGCGGCGGCGTGATCCTGGGCATCGCGAGCGTTGAGGCGCTCGCCGCCGCATGGGATGAAATGCAGGCCGCGATGGCGGGCATCGCGCTCGATGGCATTCTGGTCGAGTGGATGGTCAAGGGCGGGCTGGAGATGATCGTCGGCGCGCGCCGCGATCCGAGCTGGGGACCCGTGGTCATGGTCGGGCTCGGCGGCATTTTTGTCGAGACGCTCAAGGACGTGCGCCTGATGCCGGCTTGGCTGCCCAAGGAGCGCATCGTCGAGCAATGCTATCGTCTCAAGGGCGCCGCCGTGCTGCGGGGTGTGCGCGGCCGCCCGGCCGTCGATGTCGAAGCGCTGGCGGATGTCGTGCTGCGCGTCGCGGCGGCGATGATGGCGCAATCCGAGATCACCGAGATCGACATCAATCCGCTCACGGTGCTGCCGTCAGGCCAAGGCGCGATCGCGCTCGATGCGCTGATCGTCGCGCATAATGACGCGACAGAGCCTGACGGAACGATGATCTACACAGCTTGGGGGAAAGATGGGCACGCAAACACCCTTACAGGGGGTGAGAGTCCGCCGCAGTTCCAAGACGAAGACAACTCTGAGCTAATCTGGAGGATCGAGGCTGATTCGTGGAACCAAGCCATGCAGAAGTACTATGCATTGCAGGGTTGGGGACTTTACAAGCCCATGGCGTAGCTCGCGCCGAAGCAAAGTTAACTTCAAACGCAGACTCTACCGTCAAGTAAAGTTGCCGCGCGACCCCCAGCCTTTTGGGCTTGAAAAACCCGGACAGGGCGGGCAAGGCTGCCTGGGTCGAGGCGTGCACGGAACTCCGGATGGCCGAAAAGGCGTCGTCTAACCGCATTGATCCGCATACGGCAGCCGCGCTGGTTCGCCGTCTGCTGACGGAATACGGGCTTACCCGATGGCAGCGCTATGTGTTCGCCTTCGCGCTGATGGCGCTCGGCGCGGCGTGCACCGCGCTCACCGCCTACCTGATCCGCGATATCGTCAATGAGGCCTACGTCGAGAAAAATTTCCCGGGCGTGGTCCAGATCGCCGTGCTGACGTTCCTGCTGTTCGTGATCCGCGGACTCTCCCACTACGGCCACGCCGTCATTCTCCTGCGCATCGGCAACAGCATCGTGGCGGACAACCAGCGCCGGATGTTCTCGGGGCTGCTGCAGCAAAACATCGGCTTCTTCTCCGACCATCACAGCTCGGAATTCGCCGCACGGCTGACCGCCGGCGCGCAAGCCGCGACACAGGTGCTCAACCTGCTGATCACGGCGCTCGGACGCGATCTGCTCACCCTGCTCGCGCTGCTCGCCGTGATGATCTCGCAAGACCCGATCATGTCGCTGGTCGCTTTCGTGATCGCGCCGCCGCTCGGGATCGTCATGCGCAAGCTCACCCGCCGCGTGCGCACCGTCGCGCACAATCAATGGGCGGGCGGCGCGCGCATCCTGGAGACCCTGCAGGAGACGCTGCAGGGCATGCGCATCGTCAAGGCGTTCACGCTGGAGGACGCGGTGCGCACGCGCTTCCACAGCCACGTCGCCGACGTCGAGCGCGAATCCAACAAGATGGCGCGCGTGAGCCAGCGCGTGCATCCTTTCACGGAAGGGCTCGGCGGGTTCGCGGCCATGCTGATCATGGTCTATGCGGGCTACAGCACGATCTATGGCGGGGCAACGCCGGGCCAGTTCGTGTCTTTCATGTCCTCGCTGCTTCTGGCCTATGAGCCGGCGAAACGGCTTGCCCGCCTCAACCTCGATCTCAATGCGACGCTGGTCGGCGTGCGGGTGCTGTTCGAGATCATCGACCGGCCGCTCACCGAGCCGGAGGACGACACCCGGCCGGCGCTGACGCTCAGCAAGGCGCGCGTCGAGTTCAGCCATGTGACCTTCGCCTACCGCGAAGGCGAGCCGGTGCTGCGCGACATCTCGTTCGTGGCTGAGCCCGGCCAGGTCACCGCACTGGTCGGCCCCTCGGGCGGCGGCAAGTCGACGATCCTCAACCTGATCATCCGCTTCTACGAGGCGCAGGGCGGTACGATCACGATCGACGGCCAGGACATCGCCGCGGTCGCGCGGCGCTCGCTGCGCCAGCAGATCGCCTTGGTGGGCCAGGACACTTTCCTGTTCCGCGCCTCGGTACGCGACAACATCGCCTTCGGCAAGCCCGGCGCGACCGAGGCCGAGATCATCGCGGCGGCGAAAGCCGCGCACGCCCACGACTTCATCATGAGCTTCCCGAATGGCTACGACACGGAGGTCGGCGAGCAGGGCGTCAAGCTCTCCGGCGGCGAGCGCCAGCGGGTCGCGATCGCGCGCGCGCTGATCAAGAACGCGCCGATCATCCTGCTCGACGAAGCAACCGCCGCGCTCGACGCCCAGTCCGAACGCCACGTCCAGGAGGCGATCGCGGAGCTCTGCCGCGGCCGCACGACGCTCGCGATCGCGCATCGGCTCTCCACCATCATGCACGCCGACCGCATCCTGGTGATCGACGGCGGCCATGTTGCGGAGTCGGGCCGGCACGACGAGCTGCTGCGCAACAACGGGCGCTACGCAGCGTTCCACAAGCTGCAGTTCCAGCAGCATGAATTGGTCGAGAGCGCGAGCACGGTGCCGGAGCGCATTGCGGGATAATCCTGGTGCCCAATCACCACCTCGCAACCTTCAAATGCTTCCCGCATTAACCAGCCGGTCATGATTCAGCGCCAATCTGAGGCGGTTTGAATCGAGGACCCGCCATGGGCCGCGCCGCGCACGACACCAACCGCCTGCCCGTCCACTGGTCGCCGTCAATTGCGCCCGACCGGGAAACGTCGCTGGCCGACATGCTCGACTGGATCGACCGCCAGTGCCCGGCCTCAGGCGCCGAAGCGTTGCGGCATCTGCGCGCAGCGTTCCCCGACAGCCCGCTGGCGCTGCGGGTCGCGGCCCTGAGCACATTGATGCGCCGCTACGGCAGCGAAAACGGCTACAGGCCGAGATAGGCCCGCCGCACGCGATCATCCGCCAGCAGCGCCTCTCCATTGCCGCTGAGCGTGACGCGGCCATTCTCCAGCACATAGGCGCGGCGCGCCAGCCGCAGCGACACCGCAACATTCTGCTCAACCAGCACGCACGTGAGCCCGTCGCGATTGAGATCGCGAATGGTGCGAAGGAGCGCCTGCACCACGGCGGGCGCGAGCCCCAGCGACGGCTCGTCGAACATCACGAGCTCGGGCGCGCCCATCAGGCAGCGGCCAATCGCCAGCATCTGCTGCTCGCCGCCCGAAAGTGTGCCGGCCGCCTGCCGCGCGCGCTCGGCGAGGATCGGGAACAGCGCATAGACCCGCTCGAGGTTATTCGCGCTGCCCGCCCGTGCGCGCGGCAACATCGCCCCCATGGCAAGATTCTCGGCCACCGAGAGCGTGGGAAAGACCTGGCGGCCTTCCGCAACCTGGCCGATGCCGAGATCGCACACACGATGACTCGGCCAGCCCGCAATGTCGGTGCCGCGGAACAGAATGCGCCCGCGCGCGGGCTGGTGCATGCCCGCAATCGTGCGGATGAGCGAGGTCTTGCCGGCGCCGTTGGCGCCCACAATGGCGACGATGTCGCCTTGCGTGATGTCGAGCGTGACGCCGTCGAGCGCCTGCGCGTCGCCGTAAAATACGTCGAGAGACTCCACGCGCAGCATCACAGCGCCTCCGCGCCGAGATAGGAATCGATCACCGCCTGATCACGCACCACCGCCTCGGGCGTCCCCTCCGCGATTGCGGCCCCGTGATGCAGGACCAGCACACGGCCGGCGAGCGCCATCACGGCGCGCATGACATGCTCGATCAGCAGAATGGTGATGCCGTGCTCGCGGTTGAGCGTGCGCAGGATCGCGACCATGCGATCAGTCTCAGCCGGGCGCAGGCCGGCCATCACCTCGTCGAGCAGCAGCAGTTTCGGATCGGTCGCGAGCGCACGCGCGACCTCGAGCCGCTTGCGGTCAGGCAAGGTCAGCGCGGAGGCGAGCTGATGGCGCTTGTCGTAGAGGTCGAGCCGGCGCAACACGTCATGCGCATGCGCCCGCGCAGCCTCGACGCCCGATCGTCGCAGCAGCGCGCCGACGAGCGCATTGTCCTCGACCGTGAGTGCCGGAAACGGCCGCACCAGCTGGAACGTGCGGCCGATGCCGAGCCGGCAGATCGCGTCGGGCGTCAAGCTGTCGATCCGCGTGCCCTCAAACGAGATTGCGCCCGCGTCGGGCGCGAGCACGCCGGCGATCAGGTTGAACAGCGTGGTCTTGCCGGCACCATTGGGCCCGATCACCGCAAAGATTTCGCCCGCGCCAACCTGAAAGCTCGCGCCATCGACTGCGGTGAGCCCGCGGAAGCGCTTGATCACCTGATCGACGACGAGCAGGCTCATCGGCGATGCTCCGTGAGCCGCAAGACGCGCGCGAGCCAGGGCCACACGCCCGCCGGCCTGAGCACGATGATCACCATGAGGGCAAGGCCATAGAACGCAGCCTTGACGCCCGGCGCGTTGATGCCGAGCCGATCGGTCAGCGCGGTGAGCACCTCGCCAAGCGGGGTGAGGATGAAGGCGCCGACCACCGGCCCGAACACGGTGCCAAGTCCGCCGACGATCGGCGCCAGGATGATCTCGATCGAGCGATTGATGTCAAACACGCGGCTGGGGAACAGGTTGTTGCTGTAGAAGGCCGTGAACACGCCGCCGACCGCGGTTAGGCCTGAGGAGATCAGTATCGCCGCCATCTTGGCGCGGAACACATTGATGCCGAGCGCGCGCGCCGCCTCCTCATCCTCACGCACCGCAAGCCACTGATAGCCAATCCGCGTGCGCGCCAGCCAGGCGGTGAGCGCCAATGCGCCGACCGCGAGCGCCAGCGCAAGGTAATAGAACATGAGCGTGCCACCGCGCAGGTTCCACCACTGCCCGGTTTCCTCGACGCGCAGGAAAAGGCCGCCGGCGGCGCCTGCATAGTCGATGTGATCGAAGCCGATGCGGGTGAACTCGGCAAAGGCGATGGTGAGCAGCGCGAAATAGACACCCGCGATGCCGAAGCGAAAGCCGAGCCAGCCGATCGCAGCCCCGAAGGCCGCTGCGATCGCGACCGCGGCGAACACGCCAAGCCACGGCCCGATCCCGAGCTTGAGCCATAGAAGCGCGCTGACATAGCCGCCGAGCCCGACGTAAAGCGCGTGCCCGAGCGAAAGCTGACCCGCAAAGCCCATCATCAAGTTCCAGGCCTGCCCCACATAAGCGAAATAGAAGATCAGGATCAGCACCGACATCAGATAGCGGCCGGCGAAGAGCGGCGCCGCGAGCAGCGTCGCCAGCAGGGCGACGAGCAGCACGCGGGCACGCGGATTGAGCGCCTCGATCATGTGCGTCGTCCCATCAGGCCCTGCGGCCGCAGCGCGAGCACGAGGATGAGCAGCGCGAACGACACCATGCTCTTCATCGACGGCGCGATGAACAGGCCGGCGAGTGCTTCCGACACACCGATCAGCACGCCACCGACGAGCGCGCCCGCCATCGAGCCGAGCCCGCCCAGGATAACAATGATGAACGCAATGAGCGTATAGACCGGCCCCAGCTCGGGCTTGGCGTCGGCGATCGTTTCCATCAGGGCGCCGGCCGCCCCCACGCAGGCAAGCCCAAGCCCGAAGGTGAGCGCATAGAGCTTGCGCACGTCGAGGCCGACCACGGCGGCACCGACCAGATTGTCGGCGCAGGCGCGGATCGCGGTGCCGGTTGCCGTGAAGCGGAAAAACAAAAACAGCGCCGCCGCCACCGTGAGCGCCGCAGCTGCCGCGTAGAGCCGCACCTTGTCGACGATCACCGGGCCGACGAGAAAACTGTCGAAGCCATGAGGCAGTCGCACCGGCCGCGCGTCAGCCCCGAAGATCAAAAGCGTTCCGTTGACAATGATGATCGCAAGCCCGATCAGCAGGATGAACTGCTCATGCTCGGCACGGCCGACAAAGCGATGCACCAGCGCCAGCTGCAGCCCATAGCCGATGCCGAAGAACGCCACCGCGATCGGCACCATGGCGACGAGCGGATCGATGCCGAACAGCGTGAACAGCAGAAAGGCCGCATACATGGCGGCGACGGTGAACTCGCCATGCGCGAAGTTGACCACCCGCACGACGCCGAAGATCACGGAGAGCCCGAGCGCCATCAGCCCGTAGACGAGCCCGGTGAGCACGCCCTGAACCACGACTTCGAGATAGATCGACGGGTTCATTCGTTTGATCTCATAGGAGACACAAACGAAGCGTCTGCGATTCCCACAAGGGGGGACGGAGCCTGCTGCGGCAAGAGGCCCCGGCGGCGATCAATGGCAATGCTCAACTCCGCCCCTGCCAGCCGGGCATCGGCAGCACCGGCGTCATAGTGGCGGCCGCAGCCGGCAACACAACGGTCGGCGTGCGATTGCGGCTCTGCACCGCAGCCGACGGAATGCCGACATTCTGGCCCTTGCCGTCGAATTTGATCGGCGGGCCGATCATGACGTGGTTCGCGATGTCGGTGGCGCGGATCGCCTGCATCAGCGCGGGCCCGTTGGTGCTGCCGGCGCGCTTGAACCCATCCGCCGCAACGAGCAGCGCCTCGAAGGTGAAGCCCGCATTGAAGCATTCCACCGCAAAGCGGAAATTCGGATGGGCGGGCTTGTAGGCGGCCTCGAGCGCCTGACCCATTTGCGACTTCGGATCAGCCCACGGGATATTGTAAATCGGATAGTCGGCAAGCGGCCCGAGCGCCTGGTAGAACTCCTCGTCATACAATCCCGGCGAGCCTGGCGAGATGATCCCCTTCGGCTCGAAGCGCTGGCGCACCATGTCGCGCACGAGCTTGATGGCGTCGGCCGCGCGCGTCACCGTCAGCACCAGATCGGGATTGAGCGCGCGTATTTTGGTAACCTCGACCGAGAGATCCTGCGCGCGCGGGTCATACGCAATCGTCTCGGCGAGCTGGAACGGCAGGCCTGCGCGCGGGAACAGCGCATCCATGGCGGTGCGCTGCGCCGCCCCGAACGTATCGTTGGCGTGCAGGAACACGGCGCTCTTGGCCGTGAACTTGGTGGCGTCGAGCACGTCCTTGATCAGCTTGAGCCCGTTGGTCACCAGCATGCCGCCGGTCGGGAAGTTGCGGACCAGAAACTTGTAGCCCTGCTCGGTGATCGGCGGCGCTGCCGCGATATTGATCGACAGCGGCACCTGGCGCTGCTCGCACACCTGCGCGATCGCAAGCGTACAGGCGGAATCGAAGGCGCCGACGATGCAATGAGCGCCTTCGTTGATCACCTTCTCGGCCTGAGTGCGGGAAATCTCCGGGCTTGACTCGATGTCGATGTGGGTGAGCTCCACCCGGTAGCCGAAATCGGAAAGCACCTTCCCGGCAATCTGCGCACCGCGGTGGCAGCTCTGGCCGGCCTGGGCGAGATAGCCCGAGCGCGGCAGCAGCACCGCGATCTTGAGCGCCTGCGGCTGCGCCCGAACCAGCGCCGGCGTCGCAAGCCAAGCAGTCGTACATGCCGTCGTAGCGGTGGCGCCGGCCAGGAGCCTACGGCGGTTCATTGTATGGGTCATGGTTCGTGCCTCGCGAACGGGAGCAATAATGGTAGGAGTGTCGAAGGCCATGGCGCAAGCGCTCATCGCGATCCGGGAGCTGCGCCGCATGATGGACGAAACGAGGCGGAGCATGGATGAAAGCCTCATTCTGGTCGAGCAGCGTGACGGTTACCGCGTCCTGACGCTCAACCGGCCGCAACGGCTCAATGCTTTCACCGAGCCTATGCACGTCGCGTTGCGTGAGGCGCTCGCCGCCGTCGAGGCCGATGCCGGCTGCCGCGCGCTGCTCCTCACAGGTGCCGGCCGCGGCTTCTGCGCGGGCCAGGACCTCAACGACCGGCTCTCGCAGGGTGGCGACACGGCGGTGCTCGGCGGCGCGCTGGAAGCCTACTATAACCCGCTGGTGCGCAAGCTGCGGGCGCTCCCCTTCCCGGTGGTCGCCGCCGTCAACGGGGTCGCCGCCGGCGCCGGCTGCAATGTCGCGCTCGCCTGCGACATCGTGATCGCGGCGCGCTCGGCGAGCTTCATCCAGTCGTTCGCGCGGATCGGCCTCGTCCCGGATTCCGGCGGCACCTGGACACTTCCGCGCCTGGTCGGGCCAGCCCGTGCGCGGGCACTGGCGCTCCTCGCCGAGCCGCTGCCGGCCGAGACCGCCGAGGCCTGGGGCCTGATCTGGAAGGTCTACGACGACGCCACGCTGATGGAGGAGGCACACAAGCTGTGTGCCCACTTTGCCGCCGCCCCGACCGCGGGCCTGGCGCTGATCAAGCGTGCGCTCGACGAGTCCTGGGGCAACGACCTCGATACCCAGCTCGATCTCGAGCGCGAATTCCAGCGCGAGGCGAGCCTTAATCCGGACTATGCCGAAGGGGTGCGCGCCTTCATGGAGAAGCGTCCGCCCCGATTCGCCGGCCGCCGCTGAGTTGAAAGTGCCGGGAAATCGCCTTGATAGTAAATTTTTGACCCCCGCATTCCCAGATTTTATGTTTTAAAATCAGTATCTTAAGATAGGTTTTTAAACCTGTGTGGCACGCAAAAAATACCTTGGCATCGGCCGCCGCCAGCGGGTACCACGTATCATCACACACTGAGGTGGGGCTGGGCATGGTCAAATCGTTGTTTGCATTTGCATTTCTGGGGCTTTCCATCACCGCTGCAGGGGCTATCGACATGAAGGACTTGGCGCCCTGTCGCCCGGCCGCGGCGAAGCTGTGCGACCGCACCGGGGGCTTGACCATGGAGAACCTGATGCGCTGTGGCGCGACGCTCGCCGCCAACAGCTGGAGGGTGGGCAACAGCTGCCGCGTGGTGCTCCGCCGCTACGGGCAGCTGTGAGGGCGCGTAGCCCGCATTGAGCGTCAGCGAAATGCGGGTGCGGGCGAGCAAGGAGTACCATTGCTCCCGGGTTTCGCCATAGCGCGTCGAAAGACGCGCGTGAACGCGCTTATGGCTCAACCCAGGCTACACACTACAAACGCTTCCTCCTAATTTCGCGGCGGGATCTGAATCAGTTCCGTCAGTTGCGCGGCAGTCAGCGGCTTGTCGAGGAACTTGAGCTTCACCGCGTCGCGCATGATGCCCTCGATGTCCTTGACCGCGTCGGTCTGCATCGCCTCGCGGGTGTGATACTTCGCGATCGTGTCCTTCACCAAAGGTTCCGCGATCTTGGTCTTCTCGGCATAGAGCCGTGGCGCGTCGGCGCTGGTGTACATCCAGTCCACCGCCTCGCGATAGCCGCGCGCGAAGCTCAGCACCGCGTCCTTGCGGTTCTTGAGCGTGTCGGCGTTGACGATCAGCACCCGAATGGTCTGGCCGGCCAGCGAGGTCGCGTCGCTGCCGCGCGCGATGATGCGGATCTTGCCGTCCTTCTCCTCCTGCAGGCCGAATGGCGGCGCTGCCCAGCCGACGTCGATCTGCCCGGACATCACCGCGGTGAGCGTAGCAGGCGGGCTGCCGGTCGCGGTCGGCTTCGCCTTGGTGCCGAGGTCGCTCACGAAGGCGAGCACGATGTTGTGCGAGGTCGAGCCGTTGGTCGAATAGGCGATGGAGTTGCGGTCGGTCGCATCCTTGAGCGACTTGATCGGCGAGTTGGCGCGCACGTACCAGTAGATGTCGCTGGTGCCGGTGAACATCGGCAGCAGGATGCGCACCGGCGCGCCGCGCTCGAACGCGCGCATCACGCCGGCAACACCGACGCCGGCGCCGAAGTCGGCGCTCGCCGCGATCACCGGCTGCATGGTCTCGCCCGCACCGGCGGTGCCAAAGGTTTCCAGCGCCAGATTGTTCTTCTTGAAGAACTGATCCCCGAGCGTCGGCGCCTGGTTCTCCCAGTTGTTGATCTGGCCGATCGCGACCTTGAAGCGATCCTGCGCCTGCGCAGCGGACAGCGCGAGCGGCAGCGCCAGAGAAACCGCACAAGCAAGCCGCGTCAGATGATTCCGTGCCATTGGCTTTCTCCTGATCAAGCGCGTGCACGCTTGCCGCGTGCACGTCCCTTCCGGCGCGATTGTGCCCCTTTCCGTGCCGGAGCGCTACGCGGGGGTAGCAGCCCTGCGTGATCAAGTCGCATCGACCAGTATTCCCAGGTACGGCCGACGACATTGGGCAGGGCATTGATGACACCGGCAAGCCTGGTCTCTCCGCTCGAGAGCGGCACCACCTTCCCGAGTATGTGCGCCTGCAGTTGATACTGCGCGTTCTGGCACATGAAGATCGCGCGCGAAACCAGCTCGCGCACATCGCCGCCCACCACGGTCGCGCCGTGGTGTGTCATCATCACCGCCGGATGCTTGCCGAGCGTGCGCGCAAGCGACCGCCCCTCCTCCGGCTTGACCACGAGTAAATTGGTGTCGCCGAACTCGTCGCGCTGATCCCAGAACGGCATGGCCTCGCCAACCGCGGCGCCAAGATGAAACACCGGCACGATCGGCACGCCGGCGATCGCGAACGGCAGCACCGCGGGCGCGTGATGATGCACCACCGCCATCACGTCCGGCCGCGCCTGATAGATGCAGCCATGAATGACGCGCTCGGCGAACAGCTTCTCGGCCGCAGGCTTCACCGGCTCGGAATCGAGCGTGAACTCGAGCACGTCAGAAGGCTCGATGAGCTGCGGCGAGCGTGAGCGCGGCAACAGATAGCGCTCGGGGTCGTTTGGATGGCGCAGGCTGACATGCCCGAAAGCGTCGAGCACGCTCTCGTTGGCGAGCACGCGGCTCGCGAGCGCAAGCTCATAGCGGACATCATTGACGGAATTGGCCACGGGTTCTCACCTCGGGTTGACTGCGGCGCTCATGCCGAGGCGCAATACGCATGGCGGCGTGCGCTCTGGCAAGCGCCGTCGGCGCAAGCCGGACGATTTCGTTTTTCCAGGATGCTGACGCCATTGCAAAAGTGCTAGGACGACAATCGCAAATTATTGATTGTATTTTGCTATTTTAGCGCGGTGGCTCTAAACGTGGTGGACGTTGGCGCGGTGGGCGGTCCTTGCGACGAACCGCCCACACGCGCGTGTTGCCTCAGTTGACTCAGTTGCAGTAGGCGACCCGCCCGTAGGTCGGATCGATATAGCAGCGACTGTTGTAGGGCACGCCCGCCGGCGGACGCGGCGCATAGTCGACCGCGTAAGGGGGCTGCGCATAGCCCGGTTCGCGTCCGTATAGGGTAGGCGCATAGCCCGGCTCGCGTCCGTAAGGCGGAGTCACATAGGCCGGTCCGACGCCGTGGTAGTAGCCGTGCGGCCTGTGCACGTAGCCCGACGGCGCGTAGTTCGGATCATAGGTCGGCGCCGCATAAGGGTCGCCGTGCTTCGACGGCGGCGTCACGTAGACCTGCGCTGATCCGATATAGACGGCACCCGGCGAAACGTAGACAGACGGAGGCAGATCACCTGCCGACGCTTGCGTCGTCGATAGCGCCGCGATCGTGAGCATGATTGTTCGATACATCATTGTTACGCTCCCTGTTACTCTCAAAGCCCACCAGCACGACGGAGTCTGACTGACGTTTTGGTGAATCGCAAATTAAAGTGTGCGAAATGAATGTCCCATTACGAGACAGCAAGAGATAATCACAACACGATCGATGAAACGATCACAGAACGATTCAAGAAACGTGTCGCGAAATGAACAGATGCAGCAACGTGCGCATTGATCGCGATTTCGCTATGATGTGAGTGCACGGCTCAACGCCAACATCTTCGCGACGTTGCCTCTCTGGCACAGCGAAGAGTTCCAACGGCAAGTGAACGAAGGCAAGAGACCGAAGGCAAGAAACCGAAGGCAAGAGACCGCATGATCGACAGCGTGCTCAAGGCTCTTGCGCTCACCGCACTCGCCAGCATTGCGATCGGCGCCGTGCGCTGGCTGGTGCGCCGGCCGACCGCGCTGCTGGTGGTGCTGATGATCCTCTGCGCCTCGACATTGCTGATGCATTAGCGGACGCGCGAGCGAAGCGGCGCGCATTCGGAACTGCTTGCCCGCTGCCGAAGCC
>Ga0209488_10001746_pt1 | contig 18421 bp, 20 predicted proteins | sample Rivendell_Oct201_8_FD_188349 | JGI IMG/M metagenome (GOLD analysis project Ga0209488, IMG submission 188349) | Vadose zone soil microbial communities from the Eel River Critical Zone Observatory, Northern California, USA -... | ecosystem: Environmental > Terrestrial > Soil > Vadose zone >...
AGACGCCGTGCTCCCGCTGCTGGTCGCCGCGCGCAACGAGGACTTCCTGGGCCGCGTCGCCGTGGCGACGGCGTTGGGGCGAGTGCTCGCCGCGCATCCGGACATGACGGCGACCAACCGGAAGTACGCGGTCGAGTCGCTGCAGCTGCTGGCGAAGGCCACGGCGGCACCGGTGGCGGCCGCGGCCCGTGCGGCGTTGGCGCCGCTGGACCACGCCGGGAGCGATGCGCCGCAGGCGGAAGCCGAACCATTGCCGAAGAGCCCGACGCTGCTGGTGGCGCTGCTGCGCGATGGCAACGATCACCGCGTCGCCAACAATCGAATCGTCGATGCCCTGGTCGGGATCGGCGAGCCGGCGTTGGCGCCGCTGCGCACGGCGTTCACCGACCGCGACTACGCCGCCCGCGGCTACGCCGCTTTCGCGATCGGCCGAGTCCTGCAGCAACTCGGCACCCGCCCGAGCGAGTACGTGCAGCTGCTGACCGATGCCGCCAGCGACAAGGATCCCTACGTGCGCACGTTGGCGACTTCGGCGCAGAAGCTGCTGGACACCGGAACCAAGGATCGGCGATGAAGACGTTTGCCCTGGCGTTGTTGGTCGCGTCCGTCGCCACCGGCGTGGCGCAGCAACCGAAGACCAAGCCGGTGCCGGCCGATGGCGCCGTCGTCGACGGCGAACTCGGCGCCACTCTCGACCGCATGGTCGGCAACGAGATGTTGTTCGGCAAGGACTTCAGCGGCGTCGTGCTGGTCGCCAAGGGCGCCGACGGCAAGAAGCCGATGCGCGCCGACAGCCTGTGGGACTGGGCAGCATCATCGCCCACGTCGACCACGGCAAGTCCACGCTCGCCGACCGCCTGCTCGAGCTGATCGGCACCGTCGCGCTGCGGGAGATGAAGGACCAACTGCTCGACGACATGGACCTCGAGCGCGAGCGCGGCATCACTATCAAGGCGCGCGCGGTAGCGATGCTGTACAAGGCGCAGGACGGCAAGGAGTACCTGCTCAACCTGATCGACACGCCCGGCCAGCAGATAGCGTTCGGGATCCGTCAGGAGCCTGTTGACCGCCGCCCCCAAAAGTGGCAGTTTCGTGTTCCTGGTCCTGGCGGGCCGGGAGGCTCTCGATGACGAAACAGAACGTGCACACGGTGAGACATGGCGACGGTTGGGCTAACCGACGCGACAACAGCGATCGCGTCTCATCTACCCATGAGACTCAAGAGCAGGCAATCGAACGTGGGCGCGACCTTGCGCAGAGCGCCGGTGTCGAGCACCTGATTCACGCTCGTGACGGTCGCATCAGGGAGCGGAACAGCTACGGAAGTGACCCGTTCCCTCCCCGAGGCTGAGCCCCAGTCCAAACGAACGAGACCTGTTACCCAGCTCCTGCGATGCCAAGTTCGCCACGGCAAAGTAGTGTCGCGGAGAGGGCGGAGCTCTTTTTTACTCTTGTGCGACCGACGGGTTGCGGGAGCGAAGAGGTCGGTGCCGCTCTGCGAGCAGAACTCTCAAGGGTGGGATACGAGCTCCAGCCCGCCATCAAGGTCAGCAGGCTTCTTCACTCGTGCGAGAAGTATGCGCACCTTGGCCGTTTCGAGGGGCGTGAAGATGAGCGAATCCAGCAACACATGGATGCCGGAGACAGTCTCCGAAAGGACTTCCAAGATGGAGGCGCGCTTGCATATCTCGTAGCCGAATCGGTTGCTCGAAACCGCCCGAACTTGCCTGCCAGTATTGCCTGGATCATTGACTCTCTCAAGCACAAGCGCGAAGTCGATGTGCTAAGACAGCTGTATGGCCAGTTCCTTATCGTCGTCTCCATATACGCGGATGAAGACGAGCGCACCCAAGCATTATCGCGCAAGATCGCCAAGAGCTGGGGCACCCAAGAGGGTGTAGATGGTAAAGCGCGTGAGTTGATAAGGCGCGATCAAGAGGGAGCGGATGCTGAGCCTTTCGGGCAGGATGTCCGCGGGACGTTCCCCCTCGCTGACTACTTTGTTAGCGCAACGAAAGACCTGAGGAAGCAAGTTGCGCGGATGATCGAAACACTCTTTGGTCATCCTACAAGGAGTCCCTTTCGAGACGAGTATGCGATGTCGATGGCTCGCAGTACGGCCTTGCGATCCGCGGACCTCTCTCGCCAGGTTGGAGCCGTGATCGTGGACGATGATGGTGAAGTCCTGGTTGCTGGATGCAATGAAGTGCCAAAACCAGGCGGCGGCGTCTACTGGGAGGGAGATCCGCACGACAAGCGCGACTTCACGCAGGGGTTTGACCCGAATGCTACGACGAGCCGCGACATGCTCATTGAGCTGTTTCGGCGAATCAAGGATCACGGATGGCTTTCAGAGTCTGCCAGCAAGGCGGGGCCCGAAAAGCTAGCAGAAAAGGCTCGTGGGGAGCGTGTGCTCGAAAAGTCCAGGGTAACAAGCCTTGTCGAGTTCGGTCGCATTGTGCATGCAGAGATGAATGCTCTTCTGCGAGCCGCGTGTTCCGGCGTCCGGATCAAGGGGCTTCGGATGATCTGCACGACCTTTCCATGCCACGTCTGCGCACGCCATCTTCTAGGGGCCGGGCTTTCCGAGGTGGTTTACATCGAGCCTTATCCAAAGAGTCTCGCCACATCACAGTATCCTGACGCTATTACGGTTGGCGAACGTGATGCTCCCGGCTTGCTGAGATTTCGTCCATTTATTGGATGGTCACCGTCTCGCTACACGCGGATCTTCCATTTTGGTGGACGGAAGGATGATGCCGGTTACCTGCAAGTGTGGGACCCTTACCAAGCAGCCCCCAAGGTTGACGGGGCACCGAATGTGCACATGCCAATCGAGGGCGATTTGATCAAGCGTACAAACAAGTTGTTAGGTGAGATGGGTATACTGCGCGTGAAAGCTAAGCAGAGTCAGAAGTCTGTCACCAAGAAGAGGAAAGTCTAATCATGGGCAAGAAGACATTTACCACGGATCAGAGGACCGCTTCGGCCCGATTCCTGTTTCTTGCCCGCAATATCCACACCGTGAGACATCAAGACGGGTGGGCGATCCGCCGCGAGAGCAGCGAATGGGTGCTTTCCGTTTTCTCGACTCAACAGGAGGCTATCAGGCGCGGCAGGGAGATCGCCCAGCGTGAGGGCATTGAGCACCTCATCCACGGGCGTGATGGCCGGATTCGCGAGCGCAACACCTATGGGAGCGACCCTTTTCCCCCAAGGGCGTGAGGCATTCGGGCTCCTGCCTTCAGATCGGTCACCTCACGACTCGTCGTCGGCCGTCTGCGCGTCAACTACCAGAATGAGCCGACCGTACGAGGTCCTGAGCGAGGACTCGTAGAGCGGCTCGTCTCGCTCAGGTGAGTTTGGACACCACACGTTGCGGGCAACCTCGCGCTCCTCGAAGCTGTCGCTACAGCTCGCCGCGGCGCTCTTTGGAGGGATAGCGCCCGTCCACGCACTCCAGCGGTACATCGAGTGTTTCCAGTCGTCACTGGGAGATGGCCACTGAATCGCCCCGTCCTCCTCCCAGAAGAAACACAATCGGTCACTGGTTGCAGAAGCTAGCCGTATTGCGGTTGCCTGGAGGCTTGCCTTGGCCTCTGAAGCAATCCGATCAACCAGGCGAATGTCGAGCACGCGGCCGTCAAGCCGGTCTCGGAGGAGTCCCTTGGGTAGGATGCATTCCGCGGAGAATGTGTTCGCCTCGCGCTCTACGGTCTTGAGGTGTTCTCCGAAGGTGATCTTGTCGTCGTGAAATGCGCCACCCTGTCGAAGCAGGCTTCTGTGAAGAAAAAAGTGTCCCAGTTCGTGACCGAGCGTGAACCGGACGCGTGAATCATCGAGTCCGCGACCGTGAAGGTTCAGGAAGATGGTCGGCTTGCCGTGGCACAATTCGAATCGTCCATCGAAAGCTCTTGAGCTGTCGAGAGTAACCAGTTCAAGGTCCTCATCCTGTGTCAGCCTCAGAAGGTCGGTCGGGAAACGGCGACCCTGAACCTTGTCATGGACAATCGTCTGGGCGATCTCGCTTATCGTCCGCTTCACCGCGACCCTCCTTGCGTTTGGCAAGACGTTCTAGGAGTTGCCGGCGCGCCTCATCCAACTCAGGAACAGCCCCCGAGTCGACATCGCTCGCCCGATTGAATCCTGCCGCGGCGGCCTCGTGGACGCTCTTGGCGATGGCATCCTTGTCGAGTCGAAGCACCGCGTCTCTTAGGTCACGCGATCGTCTAGCGATGTCGTCCGTGACATCCTGACTTTCGGGCTGGAGAAAGGTGGGGAGCTTGGCCCCCGCGGCGATCTCTGCTTCGAGTCGCCTGCGGAACTGCTCCAGGTTCTCCGAATACTCGTTCTTGATGCTCATGGCAGCCTCTCTTGCAAGAAGGCTCGCAGTCGGTCGTTGAGGCGCTGCCGCCGTTTCTTCAACGCATCGATAGTGAAATCCTCGTGAGTTCGACCAATAATCTCGTCGTCGAATCCGGCGGCCTCGTCAGCGGTTAGGACGCCGTACCGCATGACTAGGTCGTGCAGGAAGACGCCCCGATCCGGGTGCTCGAGCTTGCTGAGGAAGTCCAGTGCCAGCGCTCGCACGGCGCGAGCTTGGTCCTTGCTCGCGAGAGAAGCAACGGGATCATCGGTGGAAGCCAGCGTCTCTTCATGGTCATCGATGTCCTGGACCGCGAACCGGGCCTTCTGGGTCTTTGGAATACCCGTGATGATGTTCCTGACTCGTCGTCGGTGGTCGCGTGTCCGGTCGCGGGCCCGTCGGAGCAGCCACCGCCATGGTTCATCCGGACGGTCGAGGAGAGTGGGGACTTCTTTGTCCGCCGATTGGAACAACTCGAGGAAAGCGTCTGCGGCACCAGCATTTGCGCAGTCTTCGTCTTGGTAGAATTGGTGCGACAGTGCCGCTACGAGGCGCGCGTGGTACCTGTCAAACAGCCAAGCGCGAGATCTGGCCTGCTCATCGTCAGCACCCGCAACAATTGCGAGTAGTGCTTCCTTGTCGTCCATGGCTCGTGCAGCGGCCGCCCCGCAGGGGACCTACCTCCAAGGTGTACCGAACCAGATCAACCGACGGAGACAAGAAAAAGGGGCGCATCAGGCTTTCGTGTGGGTAGATCCGGCTGCCGCAGGTCGCTCTGCGGCCGCCATCGCGACCCTGCGAGGTGCGCCGAGGAGAGCGCGCGAGTGGAGGCGGCTTCATGGCGCTGGTCGCAGGAGCCACGAGGACGGGCCGGAAACGGCCATTTGGAGAGTGTTCGGGAAAAGGGAAGAGGAAGGGGGTGCCCCGCGGCAGGGGGAACCCGAAGGTGGGGTTCCCCCGAGAGCAGACTCGACCGAGAGTGCGCGAGCGGCGATGTGCACACCTGGGCAACCCACACAACTTCCTGAAGACCCGAAAAAGGAACCCGCCACGGTGTCCCTTCTCGTCGCGCCGGATCGGTAGCCGTTGGAACGGCCGTCCTGCCAGCGTGTGCCGGCAGCGACCAGGACCGAATGAGAGCACGAACCCAGATCAAGCGAGGCAAGCATGGTAGGCACTGGTGACGGCGGTCAGGAACCGATGTTGGACGAACTCGACGTGGAAGCGTTCGCGAAGGAACGCCCCGCAGATTTGAAGCCGCGAGCGCGGATCTACGTGATCCGCGTCGACCGCGAGATCAAGCGTGTCGACACGCCCGAGTTGTCCGGTGCCAGGATTCTGTCGTTGGTCAACAAGTCGGCAGAGACTCACAAGCTGTTCCAGAAGTTCCGCGGCGGGCAGACGCACGTCGTCGAACCGAACGATGTCGTGAGCTTCGTCAAGCCAGGCGTCGAGCGGTTCCAGACGATCCCGAAGGACACGACCGAGGGGAACTGACGATGGCCAAGCTCCGGCGCGATTTCGCTCTCCCCGAGCCCGACACCGAGTTCCTCGATGCGAGTGGGCTTCCGTGGGAGACCATCGTGGAGGGCGAGGTCCGCTGGGTGCTGATCAGCGGGTATCCGGTCCACGCGGGCTACAACCACGCCCATGGGGCCCTCGCACTCGAACTGTCGCCGAGCTACCCCGACACGCAGATCGACATGGTCTACTTCCATCCGCAACTCGTGCGCATGGACAGGAAGGCGATTGCCCAAGTAACGGAGCGTACGATCGACGGACGGCCTTGGCAGCGGTGGTCGCGTCATCGCACTGCCGCAAACCCATGGAGGCGCGGCTTCGACTGCATCGAGACGCACCTGCTGCTGGTCGACGAGTGGCTCGTGCGCGAGCTCAGGAAGGCCGCGTGACTACTAAACTGCGGCTCACGCAGGGCCAGCACGAGGCCCTCCGTCGGCACCTGTTCCCTGGTGATGGCAAGGAAGCAGTGGCCGCAGCGCTCTGCGGACGTTCGGCCGCTCTGGGAACCGAAGTCCTGCTTGTGCACAAGCTGGAACTCGTGCCCCACGAGCAGTGTCGGCGCTCGCGCGCGCGTATCGACTGGAAGCCAACAGCACTCGAGCCACTGCTCCGCGAAGCGTCCGAGAAGGGGTTGGGCGTTCTGAAGATCCATAGCCACCCTACCGGGCTGGCCGGTTTCTCATCCGTTGACGACGACTCCGACCGTGGGTTCTTCGAGTCCGTGCACGGCTGGGTAGATGGGGAACGTCCACACGCAAGTGCCATCATGCTGCCGGACGGGCGCATCCTTGCTCGGGTGGTGAGTGCATGGGGCGTCTTCACGCCCATCGACTTGCTGACGATCGTCGGGGACGATGTGTGTATCGACGCACGTTGTCGAGAGGAAGCTGCGATGCCAGCCTTCGTCGAGCGGCACGCTCAGCTCTTTGGCGAGGGCACGACCAAGCTGCTTGGCCAACTCCGCGTAGCAATCGTCGGCTGCTCTGGAACAGGGAGTCCTGTGGTGGAACAGCTCGTTCGGTTGGGAGTTGGTGAACTGGTGCTGGTCGATCCCGACCGTGTGGAGGAGAAGAACCTGAACCGCATTCTGGGGTCGGTCGCGGACGATGCCAGGCAACGTCGACTCAAGGTCGATGTTCTTGCTGGTCACGTCGACCGCATCGGCCTCGGCACGCGGGTGCATGTCTTTCCGACAGACCTGCGACATGCGAGCGCCGTTCGGGCCGTCGCCGCCTCAGACCTGGTCTTTGGTTGCGTGGACTCGCTTGCAGCCCGCAACATCTTGGGTCGAATCGCGCGCCACTACTTGCTGCCATACATCGACGTGGGGGTGAAGCTTGAGGCCCTTTACGACGGGACCATCAACCAGGTTGCCGGTGCCATTCACTTCGTCCGACCTGATGGTCTCGACCTCCTTGACCGCGGTGTCTTCTCGAGCGAGGCGCTCGAGGCGGAGGAGCTCCTGCGAGCGAATCCCGCAGAGTATCGAGAGCGGCGCGACCGAGGCTACGTACGAGGAGTAGTAGTAGATCGTCCTGCGGTCATCAGCGTCAACATGCTGTTCGCAAGCCTTGCGGTCCATGAGGCTCTCGCCCGCCTCCACCCCTTCCGAATGGACGAGAACGCCTGCTTCGCCACAACCCGCTTCAGCCTCAGTCACTCCATGCTTGAAGTCGAAGCGGGTCAGCATGCACCAGACCGTCTTCTAAAGGCCCTTGGCCGCGGCGATGTCGAGCCGCTCCTCGGAATGCCGGCGTTGAGCCGAGTCGATGGCGAACTCCCATGACAGTCCTCAGAAGGGTGTGGCGGTGGCTGAATCGCTTGTTCACGCATCGGGCGCCACCGTTCCGCACAGTGACTGTAGAGGAGTTGCCGGAGGCCCTGCGTCCGAAGTCGGTCTATCTCGTTGGCGAGGACGGTCACTATTGGTGCGCGGCGCTCCTGTGTCCATGCGGCTGCGGCGCGCTGATCCAATTGAACTTGACCGCCTCCACCCGCCCGGCATGGCAAGCGCGTCGTAGTTCGCCTACTGGCTTGCTCACGCTCAGCCCTTCAATCTGGCGCACTCAGGGATGTCGCAGCCACTTCTTCTTGCATGAGGGCCGGGTCGACTGGTGCGTCGTTCAGCGCACACGGCGTGACTCCTTGTGAAGGAGTCGTGAGCAGCGCGCCCTTGCGGGCGAGGAGTTGAAGCGAAAGCTCCTCGATGGCCGCGTGTAGGTCATCAATCTGCGTCCCGGACCACCCGGAACCCCTCCCTCCGGTAGCGCCTTGCCATGTTTGCCAGACGCCAGCCTTGGCCAAACCGCGCCGCTTTCCGCTACCATCCTCGCCCCTTCAACCCCGGCTGCACTCCCGCCACCTTCACCATGGCGCGCGACCGCACCGCCGCCGACACTTCGCATCGACCGAGCCAGCGCCGACGTGACCGACATCGCCCTGATCCGCAACTTCAGCATCATCGCCCACGTCGACCACGGCAAGTCCACGCTCGCCGACCGTCTGCTCGAACTGACCGGCACCGTCGCGCTGCGCGAGATGAAAGCCCAGCTGCTCGACGACATGGATCTCGAGCGCGAGCGCGGCATCACCATCAAGGCGCGTGCGGTGGCGATGCAGTACAAGGCGCAGGACGGCAAGGAGTACCTGCTCAACCTGATCGACACGCCCGGCCACGTCGACTTCAACTACGAGGTGCTGAAGTCGCTGCAAGCCTGCGAAGGTGCGCTGCTGCTGGTCGACGCCAGCCAAGGGGTCGAAGCCCAGACCGTGGTCAACGCGCACCTGGCCGAGCAGGCCAAGCTGACGGTGATCCCGATCCTCAACAAGATGGACCTGCCGCACGCGCGGCCCGAGCAGGTCGCGCAGGAGATCGAGGACGCGATCTGCATCTCCGCCGACGACGCGATCCCGGTGTCGGCCAAGACCGGCATGAACGTCGACCGCGTGCTCGAGGCGATCGTCAAGGAGATCCCGCCGCCGACCGGCAACAAGGCCGGCAAGCTGCAGGCGCTGATCTTCGACGCCGTCTACAACGACTACCGCGGCGTCGTGGTCTACGTGCGCGTGTTCCACGGCACGGTCAAGAAGGGCGAGATCATCCGCATGATGGGCACGATGTCGCCGCACGAGGTGATGGAGGTCGGCAAGCTGCGGCCCGACATGCAGGCGGTCACCGAGCTGCACGCCGGCGAGGTCGGCTACATCGTCGCCAACATCAAGAAGCTGCAGGACGTGGTCATCGGCGACACCGCCACGCACGAGGACGAGAAGCTGCGCGCGCCGGCGCTGCCGGGGTTCCGCCAGCCGAAGCCCATGGTGTTCTGCGGCTTCTACCCGACCAACCCGAGCGACTTCGAGAACCTGCGCAAGTCGCTGGAGAAGCTGCGGCTCAACGACAGCTCGTTCACCTACGAACCGGAGACCAGCGATGCGCTCGGCTTCGGCTTCCGCTGCGGCTTCCTCGGCCTGCTGCACATGGAGATCATCCAGCAGCGGCTCGAGCGCGAGGAGGACATGGACCTGGTGCAGACCGCGCCGACGGTGCGCTACCGCATCAAGCTGCACAACGGCGACGAGAAGGAGGTGCGGTCGCCGAGCGAACTGCCCGACCCGTCGCTGATCCTCGACTACCTCGAGCCGATCACGCGCGTCAACATCGTCGTGCCGGCCGAGTACATCGGCGCGGTGATGAAGCAGTGCATCGATCGCCGTGGCCAGTACGTGAAGACCGATTACTATGGCCGCGAACGCGTGATGATCGGTTTCCGCATCCCGTTCGGCGAGATCATCTTCGACTTCCACGACCGGCTGAAATCGGTGACCCGCGGCTACGGCACGATGGACTACGAACTCGAGGGCTTCGAAGCCAGCGACCTGGTCAAGGTGCGCATCCTGGTGTCCGGCGACGAGGTCGACGCGCTGTCGATGATCTGCCACCGCGACCAGGCCGAGGGCCGCGGCCGCAAGATCCTGAAGCAGCTGCGCAAGGAGATCCCGCGCCACCAGTTCGAGGTCGCGCTGCAGGCGGCGATCGGCGGCAAGATCGTCGCCCGCGAGAGCATCGCCGCGCTGCGCAAGGACGTGACCGCCAAGTGCTACGGCGGCGACATCTCGCGCAAACGCAAGCTGCTGGAGAAGCAGAAGGAAGGCAAGAAGCGCATGCGTCAGGTCGGCAACGTCGAGATCCCGCAGAGCGCGTTCCTGTCGGTGCTGCGCAGCGACGAGGATTGAACGATGACCGACGCGAGCCATGCCCAGGACAGCCCTGCCGCCGGCAAGCCCGGCAAGCCGAAGAAGAAGGGCCACCGCATGGGCCCGGTGCGCGACAACCTCGAGGGTTTCGGCGCCGCGATCCTCGCCGCCGTGCTGCTCAAGTGGTTCTGCATCGAGGCCTACCAGATCCCGACCTCGTCGATGCAGCCGACGATGATGGGCTGCACCGAGGCCGGCGTCTACGACCGGCTGCTGGTCGACAAGATCCGCTACGTGCTGTTCGAGCCGCAGCGCTGGGACATCACCGTGTTCCACTACCCGCTGCAGAAGAACCAGAACTACGTCAAGCGCTGCGTCGGCACCGGCGGCGAGCACGGCGAACGGCTGTCGATCGCCGGCGGCAACCTGTACCTGGTCGAGATGGTCGACAACAAGCCGGTCTACCACGTGCTGCGCAAGCCCGAGTACGTGCAGCGCGGCCTGTGGAAGGAGATCTACCCGATGCGCCGCCTGCTGCGCAACGAGACCGCCGGCCTCGGCGGCTCCTGGGCGCAGTCGCCGCGCAGTGCGTGGAGCGAGGACGGCGACACGTTCACCGTCGACCTCGGCGACGGCCGCGCCGCGCGGCTCACCTACCGCGACGAAGAGGACGGCGGCGTGGTCGACCGCGTCTGGGACGGCTACTCGCTGGCCGTCGGCCGCAAGATGCGCGAGGCGCACCTCAGCGAAGGGCGCAAGCAGGAGATCGTGCCCGACGTCAAGTTCGCCGCGGCCCTGACCCCTGGCGGCCGGCTCGACGATTTCGCGTTCGAGATCGAGGTGCTGCGGCCGAACCTCGACCGCCGGGCCTACGCGTTCGAGTGGAGCGCCGGCAGGGCGCGGCTCACGGTGCGCCAGGCGCCAGCACCGGCGCCGCCGCTGCTGGCGTCCGAGCCGTTCGACTGCGCGCTCGAACCCGGCGTCACCACCGACCTCGCGTTCGCCCGGCTCGACGACGAACTGGTGTGCTGGTGCAACGGCAAGGAGCTGCCGCGGCTCGACGTCGCCGCTTTCCACACCCGCGAAGGCTGCACGCTCGCCGGCCCGAAGGCGACCGCCAACCACTGCGTCAACGCGCAGCTGCTGCTGAAGGGCAAGGGCAAGCTGGCGCTGCGCGATCTGCGGCTGTGGCGCGACCAGCACTACACGCGCAGCACCGCGCCGGAGTTCATCGACGTGCCGCCGCACCACTACTTCATGATGGGCGACAACACGCTGCAGTCGGTCGACGGCCGCGACTGGACCGCGATCAAGGTCGGCGTGCTGCCCGATGGCACGATGGTGCCGCCCGAGGAGGCGCTGAAGGTGCCGGGCGGCCGCGTGGTGCGCGGCAACAAGCGGCCGGTGGCGCCGTCCCAGGAGCCGGACCGCGACGAGACGCCGGTGGTGTTCCCGAGCCGCCAGCAGGTGGCGATGATCGACGAGTTCGGCGAGATCCTGGCGCTGCGCACCGGCGTGAGCCCGGCCTACGGCAACGACAACGTGCTGTTCCAGCGACTCGGCAGCAGCGACGGCCTCGGCGACTGGAAGCCGCCGGAGGAGAAGGTGTCGTTCGTGCCGCGCGAGCACATCTGCGGCCGCGCGCTGCTCGGCTTCTGGCCGTTCTGGCCGTTCTCGACCGAGAACCGCCTCGGGGTGATCCGGTGACCGAACCCGGCGCCCAACCGCAGATCGCACAACCGCAGGACGCCGCGACCGCCGTTGGTCACCACGGCGAGGAGATCCTGCGCACCACCGGCCTGGTCAAGGCCTACCGCGGTCGCCGCGTCGTCGACCAGGTGACGATCGCCGTGCACGTCGGCGAGATCGTCGGCCTGCTCGGACCGAACGGTGCCGGCAAGACCACGTCGTTCCGCATGGTCGTCGGCATGGTCGAGCCCGACCAGGGCAAGGTGCTGTTCCGGCGCGAAGACGTCACCCGCATGCCGATGTACCGCCGCGCCCGGCGCGGCCTCGGCTACCTGAGCCAGGAGCCGTCGGTGTTCCGCAAGATGTCGGTGCTCGACAACGTGCGCTGCGTGCTCGAGGCGCGCGGCGTCGGCCGCGCCGCCCGCACCGACAAGGCGATGGAACTGCTCGACAAGCTGTCGCTGCTGCCGCTGGTGGAGTCGCCGGGCGAGACGCTGTCCGGCGGCGAACGCCGGCGGCTCGAGATCGCCCGCTCGCTGGCCACCGATCCGAGCCTGCTGCTGCTCGACGAGCCGTTCGCCGGCGTCGACCCGATCACCGTCGAGGAGATCCAGAAGATCCTCGCCGCGCTGGTCGCCGACCTCGGCATCGCCATCCTGATCACCGACCACAACGTGATCGAGACGCTGCGCATCACCGACCGCGCCTACATCATCCACCAGGGCAAGGTGATCGCCGAAGGCGACGCGCAGTCGATCGTGCAGAACGAACAGGTGCGCCGCGTCTACCTCGGCAGCAGCTTCGGCGAAGGCATCACCGAGGAAGAAGAGCGCGGCCTCGAACTGGACTGAGCCCCCGGCTCCAGTCGGCGGCGCCGGTCAGCGGCCCCTGGACCAGCGCATGAATCTGTCGACCTGACTGCGGTGCTCGTGACGGCGAACTCATTCGCGAGCGGGTTGCCCGAGATGCCAGGCTCCCGGTGAAGCGCCGACGCGTGGTGCTGCGCGACCGCAGCGGCATCGACTTCACAGCGGCCGCAGGACGGTACTCGGTGCGGACAACATCCCCAGATCACCGCCCGGCGCCACCAGCATCAGCTGCAGGAACGTGCGGCCCGGCACCGTGCCACGCGGCAACAAGACCGCCGCGCGCCAGCTGCCGCCGTCGCCGGAGAAGAAGGTCATTTGCGCCAGCCGCAGCGCGCCGAACAGCGGCGGCGTGCAGACCGGACGGCGCTGGTCCTCGGCCAGGTACAGCGGCCCCAGCGCGGTGGCGAGCGGCTCCGGCAGCAGGAAGCGCGACGCCAGCACCACCACTTCACAGCGCGGCGGCAGCGCCGCTTGCAGCACGACCTCGACCTCGTCGCCGCGGCCACTGGCGTCCACCTGCAGCGCCGGCGCGAGGACCTGCAGCGGCGACGGGCAGAGCACCGCGCCGCTGCCGGTCACCAGTTCGAGTCGCTGCCCGCCGGGCACCAGGATCAACGGCAGGACGACGCGCAGACCCGCCCCTTCGCGCGCGCAGGATGGCGCCATGCGGTCGCCGATCCAGACCCGATCCACGGCGCAGCGGCCGTCGAAGTCCCCGGCCACCAGCACGCTGCCGCCAGCGATCGCCGGCACCGCGGCCGGCGCGACGGCCCGCACGACCGGCAGATCGGTGGCCGTGGTGACGGCCGCCAGCGCCGCCCAGCGTGGCGGCGGCGCCGCCGCAATCGCCGCGTACAGCGCCTGCGCCAGGAGCTCGTGCCCGGCGAGCCCGAGGTGCAGCGCATCGGCATAGAGATCGAGTCCAGAGTGCTGGCGCACGCCGCCCCAGCTCTGCTCGTGACGATCGCACAATGCCACGGCGTCGACCAGCGGCACCGCGTGCACCGCCGCGACTTCTTGTTGTACGCGCCGATAGTCGGCCGAGACCGGGTTCGCGCCGCGGCTGTCGGGCCGCAGCGCCGGCAGTACGAACACGACCGAGCCGCCGGCGGCCCGGGCCACGGTGACGAGCCGTTCGAGTTCGTCGCGGAACTGTTCGAGCGGCACGCGCCGGCCGTACGGCGCTGACGCCGGATCGCGGACCTCGGCCGCCGGCGGTCCGAACCACCAGCCAAGGCGGCGCAGCAGCTGCCAGCAGCGACACCGGCTCGGCGGCGCCAGCGCGCCGAGTTCGACGTCCGGACAGCGGCCCGCCGGAAACTGATCGTTCCAGGCGCCGACGTGTACGATGGTGACGTCGGGCGCGAAATCGCGCAGCCGCGTCTCCAGCAGCCGCCGCACCTGCACGACCGACCACCCCGCCAGACCGCCGAGCACGGTTTCGACGCGCGCGTTCGGCAGCGCCGCCTGCAGCCGCCGTTCGAGCAACATGCCGAACGACCGGTCGAAACCGACCCTGAGCCCTGACACGACCGATTCGCCGAGGCAGAGCACGCGCAGATCGCGGGCACCTTTGACCGGCGCCGGGTCGTAGCCGCCCAGCTGGAAGCGGTTGACCGTGCCGTTCGCCACGTCGCGGCGCAACACCCAGAACAGCTCCGGGTCCGCCTCCGCACCGTGTGCGGTCAGTTCGCGGCCGGAAAAAATCGGCGGCGCCGGCGCCGGCAGCCCGAACAGACGCAGCAGCAGCTCGGCGGCGGCGAGCGCGGCAGCGACGGCGAGCGACATTCCGAGCAACCTGCGGCAGCGCACCACCGGGACGGGCCTTCCTTTTGGAGAGTTCGGCAGCATGATACCGGCAACCGGGCGCCACCACCGACCCCGTCCCGCAACATGACGATCTCCATCGGTGGTCTGCGCCGTCTGGTCGGCGGCGCGCTGTGGCGCAACCCGCGACGCCGCGTACAGCGGCTGCTGTCGTTCGCCCGCACCGAGGCCGGCGGTGCCGCCGACATCGCCGCTGCCGCGGCGGACGCTGACTCGCCGGAACTGCGCCAGCATCTGCAGCGCCATGCCGCCGACGAGCGCCGTCATGCCGCGCTGCTGCGCGGTCGCGCGCAGCAGTTGTTCGACGTCGGCAACACCGCCCCGACCAGTGCTGGCGCCGATCTGCTGCCGAGCTCCGGCATCCCGGCCGACGCCGAGCTGTCGCTGACCGATCACGGTTTCCTGCCGTCCGCTCGCCGCCGCGAACTCGGTGAGCTGCGCTACGTGGCCATGCTGTACCTGGCCGAATGCCAGGCCAAGGCCGACTTCGAACTGCACGTCCTGCACACTGCCGGACGCGACGAGGCGACTGCGGCGGTGTTCCGTTCGATCCTGCGCGACGAGGAATACCACATCGCCTACACGCGGGCCTTGCTGCGCGGCTGGGAGCAACAGGGCCGCGCCCGGGAAGTGCGCGCCGCCCTGCGCGAGATGCGCCGCGCGCGGCGACACGCCGCGCTGCTGCGCTGCCTCGGCCCGATCAACCGGACGTCGGGTCGGATCGTCCTCGCCGTCGTCTACGCCACGCTGTTCCTGCCGTTCGGGCTGCTCGGCCGCCTCGGTCGCCACGGGCGCGGCTGGCTTGCCGTCCGCCGCGCCGGCGACGATGCGCTCGCCGCCCTGGAGCCGCCGGCATGATCCTGGCCGGCACCGCCGCCTTCGGTCGCAGCAGCGCCTGCGTGCTGCGCGACGGCGCCTTGCCTGCCATCGCCTGCGAAGAGTGGTTCAGCCAGCGCAAGGACGACCCGGCGATCCCCGAGCAGGCACTCGCATGGTGCTGCACTGCCGCCGGCGCGCGGCTGCAGGACCTCGACTGGCTGGTGTTCGCCGAAAAGCCGGTGCAGCGCTTCATCCGCATCCTCGGCCACCTCGCGCGCGGCTTCCCGTGCACGCTGCCCGACTTCGTCCGCGCGCTGCCGATCTGGCTCGGCGATCGGTTGTGGCTGAAGACGACGCTGGCCGCGCGGCTGCGCCTGCCGCCCGAGCGGCTGCTGTTCGTCGAACGGCCGGTGGCGCAGGCAGCGACGGCGTTGTTCAGTTCACCGTGTCGCTCCGCGGCGATCCTGGTGGTCGACGCAACCTCGGAATGGGCGACGACGACGCTGGCGGAGGCGCGCACCGACGGCGGGCGCACCCGTCTGTCGATGCTGGCCGAGGTGCAGTACCCGCATGCGCTGTGGTTCGTGCAGGAGGCGCTGCTGCACCATCTGCAGTTGCCCGAAGCCGGCGGCGTCCGTTGGTTGGCGGCGCTCGGTGCCCACGGCGACGAACGACTGCGGCAACAACTCGAGGTCCTGGTGCCGCACCTGGCCGACGGTGCGCATGCCCTGGACCTGCGCCATTTCCGGCTGCGCCACGGCCGCGCCCGCTTTTCGCGTCGTGGCCACGCCATCGTCGGCGCGCCGCCCGACCGCCGCCACGGTCTGCTCGACGGCAGCAACGCACCGCGCCCCGCCGACCTGGTGCGCAGCGCGCAGCGCCTGCTGGTCGACCGGATCCTCGCCGCCGCCGAAGCGCTGCGCCGGCGCACGAACGCGCGGCAGCTCTGCCTCGGTGGCGCGGTGCTGCAGGATCCGTGGCTGGCCGGGGAGGTATTGGCACGCGCGCCCTTCGACGAGGTGCACCTGGCGCCGCTGCAGGACGAGGCCGGCTGCGCCCATGGTGCAGCGGCATATGTCGCGCACGTCGTACTCGGCCAACCGCGCGGCGACTTCGCCCTGCTGGCGCCGCCGCCGCCGCCGTTGCCCGCGGCAGCGGCCGGTGAAGTCGAACTGCGGCACGCAGGTCGCGCCACGCGCGTGGCCGCCGCGGCGGCGGCGCTCGCCGCCGGCGAGGTGATCGCCTGGGTCGAGAGCGCGCCGGAGCCGACGTTGCGCCCGATCGGACGCAGCGTGCTGCTGGCGGATCCATGCGCCGCCGCCGCGATCGCACGCCTGCAGCGGGTGAAGTTGAGCGAACCGTTCGTGCCGCCGATGCTGCTGGCGGACCAAGGCTTCTGCAGCCTGTGGACCGATGCCCGCCGTCGTGCTGCGGCGCTCGGCGGGCTGGCCAGCGTGACCGTGCCGGACGCACTGCGTGCGCGACTCGGCAACGTCGTGGCGCCCGACGGCACCGTGCTGCTGGCCGCGGCCCGTGGACCGCTCGCCGAACTGCTGCACGCCGTTGCCGCGCGCAATGGCGGGCCACCGCTGTTGGCGATGAGTTCGTACAACCGCGCTGGCGAGCCACCAGTGGTGCACGCAGCCCAGGCAATCGACCTGCTGCGCCGCAGTGGCGCCACCCTGCTGTGCTGGGGTGACACCCTGGTATCATCGGCCAGCCGACTCGCCGCGGCTGGCACCTGATCCGCACCCGTGCCAACCATGACCGACAACACCGGACTTCCGCCCCGTATCGGCCTCGCCCGTCGCCTCGAGCTCGGACTGCGGACCATCGGCCAACTGCTGCGCGCCACCTGGAACAGCCCGTTCTGGTGGCTGCTGCCGTTCTGTGCCGTGCTCGCCGTGCTCGCCGTATTGTTCGTGCTGGCCGCCACGGTGCCGGTGATGGCGCCGTTCGTGTACGCGCTGTTCTGAAATGGCCGCCGGCGCGAACCCGGCAGCGGACCTGGCGCTCGTCCCGGTGCTGGTCTGTCCGACATGCGCCGTGCCGCTGCGCGCCAACGACGTCTGCAGCTGCGGCCTCGGCGCGGTCGATCCGGCCGGCTTCCGCCGCTGTCTGCCGCCTGCCGGCGCCAGCGATGCGCGCGTGCAGGCGTTCTACGAAACACTGCCGTTCCCGGACTACGAGGACCTCGATGGTCCGCGCGCGCTGCGCGAGCGCGCGCGCCACAGCGGGTTCGCCCGCTGGCTCGACGAGCAGTTGCCGCTGAGCGGCCTCGTGCTCGAAGCCGGCTGCGGCACGGGCCAGTTGACGAACTTCCTGTCGTTGTCGCAGCGCCACACGGTCGGCCTCGATTTCAGCGCCGCGTCGCTGGCGATCGCCACGGCGTTCCGTGACCGCTTCGCGCTCGAGCATGCACACTTCGTGCAGGGCGACGTGCTGCGGCCGCCGTTCGCCGCCGGCACGTTCCACACGGTGATCAGCCTCGGCGTGCTGCACCACACCCTCGAGCCGCTGGCGGCGTTCCTGGCGCTGGTGCGGCTGCTGGCGCCCGGCGGCCATTTCGTGCTCGGCCTCTACAACCGCTATGGCCGGCTGCGCACGCTGCTGCGGCGCGCGCTGGTGCGGACGCTCGGGCGCTGGACCGCCGGCCTCGACCCCAACCTGCGCCAGTTCCGCGGCAACCGCCGCCGGCGCACCGCCTGGATCGAGGACCAGTACTTCCACCCGCGCGAACGCCGCCACACGGTCGACGAAGTGCTCGGCTGGTTCGACCGGGCCGGTCTCGAGTACGTGAACGCGGTGCCAGGCATCGTCGTCGGTGAACACGCCGCGGGCGAACTGTTCGCGCCCGGCATCCGCGGCAGCCGCGCCGACCACCTGTTGAGCCAGCTCGCCTGGGTGCTCGGCGCGCCAGGGCGTGAAGGCGGTCTGTTCGTGCTGATCGGCCGCCGCCGCTGATCGGGTGCTCGTCTAGGCCGGGCTGCGCAGCGCGGCGGCAGTGGTGCCCGCGGACCGCGGCACGCGCCACAGCCCGCGCCGGGCGCGCAGCAGCCGGGCGCCGCAGCCGAACGGCAGGAACAGCGTGCAGTAGACCACGGTGGCGTCGATCGGTCCGAGCAGCCACGCCACC
>Ga0209488_10001747_pt1 | contig 18413 bp, 25 predicted proteins | sample Rivendell_Oct201_8_FD_188349 | JGI IMG/M metagenome (GOLD analysis project Ga0209488, IMG submission 188349) | Vadose zone soil microbial communities from the Eel River Critical Zone Observatory, Northern California, USA -... | ecosystem: Environmental > Terrestrial > Soil > Vadose zone >...
ATAAATGACTCGAAGGTCCGGGCCTGGAAATTGAAGAGTGCTAGCGCACTGTTCCCAAGGACTGAACCTTATACACCACTGCCGGGTGAGGACGACACGACCGAGAAGAGAATAAGAATCCATTCTTGTCAGTATACAAGAACCCTGACGAGCCCATCGTACAGAAAAAATCTACCGTAACGACCCCAAAACCTACAACACACATCATCATCACCCGTTCTTGAAAGGGTTGGGTGGCTCCTTGCTCAAATGAAAGTCAGTGGCTGTGAATAATGCAGGTCCAAATTGTTCAGACAAACACAGAGGAATTTCAATGGGGCACTTGCCTGATTTTGTGCATTCGCTAGTTCCTGTTCTAGCACAGCACAGTACCTGTCCCCTTCGTGGGCATGCACCATCAAGCAGAAAGAGCAGCTACTTGGTTGGGGACTATGCTTTAGGAGCTCTGCCGAATATTTCTCACGTATACTACAAGGGTTGATGAATCCCTGCGTGAAATGCAGCTTTGATCTTATAATTTGATCGGCGAAAAAGTACTGTAACCACGGAGGAAGGATGCGTCCATCTGTTGATTCGGACAATGATCCCTCGTAAGCCCAAGTATCTATGATGGGGCACCCAACCCAAATTTTTGATGGGCCGTCAGTATCGAGGAATGATTCCAGGCACGAGACGATCTTGTCTCCGCATTTTTTTCGGAAACTGGCGAGTTCGCGTAGTGCTGAACCTTTGAATAATAGCAGATCTTTCCCAAGGCTTTCGAACGTCAAAGGGTAATCCAGAGTGGAACGGGCAGCTGTTTCCATTTCGGGTGAGAGCATGTTGTTGAAAGCGATGGCATATGCACGGAAGGGCTGAGCCTTGGCTGGTGTCGGCAACACACCGCGGGAGATTTCGGCGCGGATGGAAGACTGGACGACAGCCATGTTGTATTTCTGCGCAGTAGCAAGGAGAGCCAAGACTCTGTCATATGAGGTTGGTATCTCCGGAGGGATTGGGTAGAGCACGGTGATGAGAGCCCGTATTAATTCCGCGTCCTCAGAGAAGCGCACCACAGGCAGCCCATCGATGGTTTCGTTGTCGGAGGGTTGGGGGAGGGAAAACATATCTCTGAAGAACGGCGACGAGGAGACAAGAATCGACTTGTGAATGCGGAAGTTCACAAGATCAGATGACTGAATTATGATATTTGCATCGCTAACGTCCAAACTCTCGGGAAGGGGAGGGCTAGTCGTGGGTGAGTGGATTATATCTTCTGAGAACAAATTTTCCCTGGAGATGGAAAAAGTCGTTTCAGCCTATAAGAGTTTGTATCAGTTACACAACGCCCCCCACGTATCAACCCTCACTTTTTCCATGTTTGCATGAACGAAGGTAGTTAATGCTGTCCAGAACTTCCCTATCGTCTGTCCCGGTAAACGTGAGCAGTATGAGCGTGCACCTCTCTTGATGTTAGGACGAGCGCTACAGCTAACGTGCCACGCCAAAGTGAACTGAATAATATCAAAGTGCGAGGGTTCCTGAACCAAAGTACAGATATAATCTTCGATCCATTTCGGTATTCCAGAAGAAATGACAGCACAATCCAGGCCCTGAAACGCGCTGCAACAAGCCCCAGATTGTCTAAATTCATCGATGTTTGAGGAGAGGTTGGCTTTGACCTTTTGATGATATCTCCAGAGTTCATAGAGATGGTCACCGGGCATGGCATCGAGCTTGCCTTCAAGATTCTCGATAGTCAGAGGGGACTTCAGCGTGATGCGACCTGCCTGGAGTACCTCCGGACGGAGACCATAGTCGTATGCGAGAGAATAAATTCGGAGGGCATTGTCTGGTTGGATGAGTGGATCCTGTAAGGCGGCGATGCAGGCACGAATATGGGTCAGCACTGAACCCATTTCATACATTTGTGCGACAGAGAGAAGATGCATGGTTTCTTCGACGGTAGAGGGAAGAACAGGGGGTACAGGGAAAACGAAAGTGAGGAGAGTAAAAACAATGGCGCCGTTTTCGGGAAGATGTAAAATTGGAAGCAGGGTTTCGTCAGCACCGGTAGAAATGGCATAGTCGGAGGGACCGGAAATTGCTTGTATCTTCTTGCTGAGAACGGGAGAGCTCTTGATAATATATACCTTTAGAACTCGGAATTCCTGTGAATCGCATGAACGAAGGATGATATCCGCGTCGGGATAGTCGAAGAACGTTTTGGAGGGCTCAGGAACGGGAATGGACCGAAGTGGGGGTGTTGTAGGTGTTTGAGGGACTGTCGTCATGGGGGGTACTTTCAGATAGAGTCGACACAATGGTGGCGAAACCAAGGATTACTGTAAAATCATGATAAGCTATGCGCCGAGCAGCCTGAGGCAGGGTTAGGGGAAGCAATACTGTGATGGGCGTCAAGACGGTGTGACAGTGACGAATTTGGAGTGCGTAGGTCCATAGGATTGGATATGGGTGCATGTGCTGGTGAACTCTTGTGAGGTAGCGCACAAAGCCTAGGTCTCATGGACTCGGATGAAGGCTAGCTATGAGACCGGGAACGAGGAGTGGGCGCCGAGCTTGACGCAAACCTTGAACGTCACGCTGAACCCCACCTCAGAGTTTGAACTCGTGTAAGGCACTACAGTACGTCAGATGCAACATGGCTTGCCGTGATTTATTGACGCGGGGACTTGGGGTCACAAATGGACAGAGGATGTCACGTGAACGTGGTTTGGACAACCGCGTGCCGCTTGGTGGCTCGTGGCTTAGCACTGGCACCACGCCACTACTACTGAACTCCCACATCTTCTGCTGCTCGCTCGAAAAGACCAGAAGAACGCTTCATTCATGCTTGTATCTTCAACGTCATTTCCCGACCAAACCAAAAGTAGTACTATGCACACCTTGGTGCTATCATATGGGCCGAGACACGTTCTCGTCCTTCTACCCAAAACATACCAAGTGAGAGCGATTCTTGAATAAACTTTGCGATTATTGACCACCTCTAGGAACTATTGACAATTACATGCGAAGTCTTTGGCGCTGCACCCGGTTCAACTTTTGTCTTCGAAACGAGCGACCTCGATATATGCCGGGACGTCGCGGTTGAGATTCATCCGGAAGCATGGGAAGCGATCGCGATGTCACTGAGCATGGTTGTTGTCAAGGATCAAGAGCCGGCCTCTCGAGGTGAAGGTGAGGGTACTCTTCATCAAGTTCGCTTCACCAATCTCAAAATCTCAAAAGCTAGAGGAGATGACGGAGTCCCGCAGCACCCTTATCTCAGGGGTAAAACCTCTATCACTCATAAGCGTGTGCATAAAGTGGCTTCCGGATCTTCTAACGAAGTCGTGCAGTCTGAAGATGGCCTTGGCGCCACTGCGTCCAGTTATGACGACATCGGGGACACGTTGCCAATCGATGACGTTGCCGAAGATGAGCTTGCATCTTACGACGATGAGTTTGAAGTCGCAATCACGCCGCGGAAGGGCAAGGGCAGGTCGCACGTCCGTATCGAATCCGATGACGAGGCTGAGGCCGGTGACGGAGAGGGATATGCCGAGTCATTCCCTGTTGGGAAATTACCGGCTTCATACAGGTCGCGAAGCACGGCCGAACCATCTTTCTCTATCGTCCCTTCGTCGCCGAAACGCATGTCCGCCTCGCCAAAACTTAACCGAGGCCTCGGAAGTTCTCGTGGGCCGTTTTCTCCCGTTAGGCCTAGATCTGGCCTCATCAAGTCGTTTCAACCACCTACGTTATCGGACGAGGAGCAGGCAGAGACTAAGCCACTCGTTCACAAGCTCACGCAAGGGGCGTCAGAGGTGTCACCACGGGGCGGAAGTCAGTTTCACTGTCTGATTTGATGGTCACCTGCTAATTCTACTATTGTACCAGAAAGAGCGCCCAATCCTGCTTTAGTGAAGGACGTCCAGGACGATGGTTAGTCCATTGAGTTCTCGCCTTGGATGGGGCCTTGACCATACGCGTCTCGAATAGAACTTACCACTGCACAATCGAAGCCCAAGCCCCAACTCAAACTTCAGGTTGCAGACCCTGCTCCGGCCTCCGCTGCACCCAGCGAGAAGTTGTTGATCACAATCCGACACCCACCAACTGAGAAGGAAAACAAATTCAAGGTCAAGGCGACCCACACCGTCGGTCGGGTCCTGTCCAGCGCGTGTCTCGCGTTCGGGCTCGATGCTGAGGGGTAAGTCTCCTACTCTTACTGGGCCCTTTCGAATCCTCTCCGCCAATATTTGGAATGCTGACGTTTCTTTCCCATAGGGCATCCTTGATACTATTGGCTGACGAGGATGGTCACATTATACATCCGTGCAAAAACGACTCGCAGATGGGCAGCGTTGCTGCGGATGGCGCAGTATTCAACATCGAACTCCCGATGTAGGACGCATACCCCGCGTACTTATGACACGAACAGAATGCACGACTCAGATACTGCCTTATGCCTTCCTTTTTACGGATAAGCCTGTATTGCTAGATGATGCGGATGTCTTAATAACTTGTTTTACAATGTGCAGTCATCACGTTGGGGACCTTTCGCATTTCCTCTTCTGGAGGTCTTGCTATACAGGGTGGTGCCGAGTTTGCCAGGTAGGTACATGGTTGCTGACAGCGTTGACATGCGTTGACATGAACTTGGAAAACGTACCTTGAACAGTACTTGGTTGACATTCCCCGACCCGGCGACAGGGCCAAGTGACAGGAAAGTTCTGTAATTGGAGCATGGCGCTGCGGCTGCAAGTCACGGTGTTGTACAACTAATACAGACTCGGAGGCGCTTGGAGCCTAGAAAGTCAAAGCCAATAGACAAGAGGATCAGTCTCGGCGGGCGGCAATGCCACCTCCAATGTACCCGGGTTATAGTCTAACGAGGCCTTCGGGAATAAAAGACCGAGGAAACGAGCAGTGTAGTGATTCCCAGCGCCGTTACTACTGTGCTGTTGGGTGAGAGTCTAGGGGAACGTAGTAGGCTAAGTGCCGTGTTTGATTCGGAACTGCGTGGCCGCGTGTACGGACCGAGTCCTTGGACATCAGGGGCGTTCAGAGTTGACATGCTATTTGCTGTGGCTCCTCCAACAATGTCCCGAACAAACTTGCGAAGGGTCGCACTGCAACTACATCCAACTGACAACACCGTGACGGCAGACTCGGAGTTGGTGAGAAGGCGCCAAGGAAGTGCGATGGGTTCACCGGGCCGGAATGGTCACCCGTGGAATGTACCGAAGGCTCGAAGGCCGTCAACTCATCCTCCTCTCCTCCACCACTCTGAAACCAACCCTTAGTCCTTCAGGGGTCTACACCATTCTTATGCGATGTTGCTATAATTCTCCTGTATGGCTCGCTGTGGGCCCTGAACTGTATTCTTGAGTCCCGTCCCGCACGTCGACTGGTTCTGTCCTCGCCACGTGTCACCGGGGCACTCTTATATGACGGTTGTTCTGGGGTTGACTTGATTGCTACAAAATCCTGCAGTGTCAATGGTCACTCTCCTTTCCGGACTTTTTAAAATGCACTCGGTGGCGCTGGACGTAATGCACCGGTCTCCAAATAACTGTGGCGCATATATGTTACGAGCCCTATTGACTTCTCAAGACATCCATCAGCTGTGTTTAAATCTTTCTTCGCGTCTCAATCTCAATATCGAAAGTTATTTTCGGCGAGTCCGACATCCAGCCTCACGTTGGAATTCATAAACGGTGGTCTCAATGATTTCGAAGAACCGGAGAATGTTGCCGACAAATCTCGGTTTTGAATTCCAATCGTACCCAGAACTGGCCCCTTACTTCAGGTTGGGGCGGTGTAGTGGGCTACTATCTATATGAAATGACGAGGCCAATTTGGCCTCGTCATTTCATTTCTCAGTCCCCAATGTCCTCTCCCCACTTCCTCAACTCCTATCCTGTCCCAAGCGTTTATAAAATGCTGAACTCGACGTCTTTGAATGCAGTAGAACTTATTCCATATCCACTACCGTCTTCATCTGCCACCTCATTGCTTCACGTAACATCGACTACTCACTCAACTAAGTGCCGAAAAATCGGAACTTAGTTGTCACCCTCCGACCCCCTCCTTCGATATGCCCTCTTATCCTGCATCCAAGCTACTGGGTCAAACCATCGACAACGGTGCCCTCAGGGTCGAGGCAATTCTGGGTGCGGGGTCCTTTGGCGTCGTATATCGCGCCGTCGACACTCGATCTGGAACACGCTATGCGGTCAAGCGCGTAGAGAAGGCCTGCCCGAGTTACTACCAGTCTCGCGAAACGCAGCTGCACGCCCGAGTCTCGTCTCACCCCCATGTACTCACATTTCACCGTGAGATCGATGGTGGCGACTATGCCTTCTTCGTCTACGACCTATGTGCTGGAGATCTCCACTCTGTACTTAGGAAGCTGAGCTCCTTCCGGAAGGATGAGTTGATCAAGCGCGCTTTCGTTCAAATCATCGATGCACTTGAGTACTGCCATTCTCGCGGAGTCTACCACCGGGATCTGAAGCCAGATAACATCCTGGTTTCTTCGCAAAGCGAAGATATGGACGTCTACATTGCGGACTTTGGACTTGCGACGACGAACAAATTTACGGCATCTTCCTGTGGAACACCGTGCTTCATGAGTCCAGGTATGTCATTTCTTTTGGTATGATATGCGATCAAAATGCTAATTCGCGTGCAGAGTCACTGGTACCGCACCATAAGCCGTACTCTACTGTTGAAGGAGACATCTGGTCACTCGGCTGTATCCTCGCCGAGATGATTGCCAACATCCGCCCATGGTCAAAGGCGTCCCTAGATGATCGGAGTTACAACGATTATCTCGTGAATCGCACGATTCTGTTCGACGTCCTCCTCCTGTCGGATGCAGCCTACTCGCTGCTCACAAAAATCTTCTCTCCTCGACCGGAATGTCGTCCTTCATTGGCGGCAATCCGTGAAGAGGTGCTCGCGATGGATACGTTCTTCATGACGGATGAAGAGGCGACGAAATATGGATTGGGAAATCGTGTGGAGAAGACGGGCAAGTGCCCAATCGCTTCGACGTCGTCAGGTCAATCCGATGAGACCCCTTTCCGTTCATGCTACTCTTCTTACACATCCGCATCTTCTTCGTCTGCGTCGTGTTACTCGTGCGGGTCATCGTCGTCCGCATTCGAGTCCATGTCGTCGGAGTCGAGCGAGTCACCAATCACGCCTCCTGCTCCGGCAGTAGAGATTTTTTATACCTTGACGAAGACGCCTAGTCGTCTTGAACTGGGGTCGCGCGTTGCCGTGGCCCTGACTGCTTGATCTTGGCTGGTTCATCTTATTATTTATTTTCCCAATGCGGACATTACAATGCCTGTTGGATAGCTTTACGATACTTGCACGATACGATACGATATGACACGATACATGGACATGGACACTGATTTATAAAGTTATAATGTCATGACATGGTTATACCCATATATTTACGTTGCTTGGATAATATAAATATTGAACCTCTTTCCAGAAGGGTGTAGCGCAGAACTTTCGTCTCCTGTAGCTTAGCGGGGCGACGTGCCCACGTGACAAAGTAAGTGGAGATTTTAACTCAACCAAACAAACGAAGTGACTCCGAAGCGCCACTGGCATTTGACATTTGAACATAAGTTAGATCAAGCTCAATTTCGTGTACCACACTAGCTCGGACGATTGACCACTGGAATACACGCTCGACGTAATCTTGACATTCTTTTTTTTTTGAGTCCGCTCTGCTCGTAGTACGGCGCCCACTAGTAGCCGTCGCCCCCAAGACCGGGTTCAGTGAGTATCTTGTTGCTCATTCATCCTCCCATCTCGTCACTTGTAATCTTGCTGGTAACGTTTGTACATAGTTCACCCTACAGGGAATGTGCAGAATAAGTCGAATTATCGCACGACGAGAAGTCACTCCACAACACGGTAGTTACCTCACCTCACCGCACACTTAAAGTCCAACGAAATACGTTGATGGATTTCCATCAAACGCCCCAAATTTCGGCCTGTCACGGTTAAACATATCCGGTGCTTGGAAGGGCTTTATTGCGTTCCATGACCCGACTCCCACGATGTTTCCTTGTCTTCCAAATTTCAAGGTTCACCGGGCATGGCACGGAGTCGAGAACACGCCACGGCACACAAGATAGCCGAGATTTGACCAAGATCGGATAAATGGACCAGGAATAGGAAGATTGAAACCGTTCGGTATATATTGCTGTCCAAATGCGCGGCATCGCTTTCTTCGTTCTTCCTTTACCGCTTTCACACCTCACCCATCTTCGAGCCCTCCTTACCTCTTCATCAATCGTCACAATGAAACGGTAGAGGAACTCTTCAGCGGCCTCCACATCGGGTTGTAGGCCACTGGTGAGCAAAGGGGCCCTTGTCGATTGTGCCTGCTGGCACTGCAGAGGCTGTACTACCTCACACCGTCGTTCGTGGGCTACTAGTGGCAGGGCGGCTTCTGGGCCTGGAACTACTGCTGCTGTGGCTGTGACTTCGCGGAAAGCTACGATGCGTACGTACGGCCCACGCAGTTCTTCCTCGCAGACGCTTGCTAGCTGCTTCCATCATATCGCCCACCTCGCTTCCTCGCGCCAGTCCTCGACCCTTTCCCCACTTGAACGAGGTGCATGTTGACGATGACGTCGCCCTTGCTTATACTGCTTGTATACTCCACCTGGCTGTTGAGGGACCGATCCTCAGCTCTGTCGCGGGCGGCGATCGTTGGCAGTAAGCACAGACTGGAACTGGCTGTCATAGTTGGGGTAATTTTTTAACTTGAGAAAAACGTAGGTCTCAATATGAACAGTAATCACCCAATTTGGCACCTTGCCGGTTGCGGCTGTGATCACCATTCCACACGGAACAACTACGCTTGTCATGTGTCATGACGACTTCTTTTTATGCGGACTCGGCGTTCACAACAATAGATTGAAAGCTCTTCCAGGAAGCCGTTCTTTTTGTAAAATACCAAATTTTTACAATTTTATCAGCGAGGGCCCCCCCTTTCAAGCCTTCGCATAAGGACCAGCAGTTAAGCACCGCATGGATTGCCCGCGGACCCACTCGCCGGTGTGTTTTTTTCTTGTAATCCTCTTATTGTCCGCTATCGACTACTGCTACTCACTTGTACGTACCCGCCTTGGGCGGGGGAAGGTGCCCCACATAGGGTGAGTAAGGCAAGGCAGCGTGGTTGTGGGGCGTGCCCTATCCCCATGTAGAATTTCCGGGACAAATACTCGCCGGTGTGTTAGAGGGTAGCCCTGTGCATTTTGTTAGATCGAAAATATTGTCCACCTTTCCTAATCTGAGCTAGTCCGTTTGTTTGTTCAACTGGTTCAAGTGGTCTATACAGTAGACCCCCTTTTCATCCGGCACCATGTTGCTTATGTGGTTCTGCGTCGCTCTCTCCACGCTCCACTCAACCCAGTGCAAGATGGCCCTTGGTTGCGGAACCATACACAGAAAAGCGAACAGCCACGACAACCATGCTACACGCGACTTCTTGGGCACTTCCGAGTCGAGTTTGCCTACTTTCGTTGTCACCTGCGGTCAAAACTCAACTCCCTCTCACATTTCCCACTCCGACGTCTAGCCCAGCGCTACTCTTGGGTCTGATCTGATAAGAAGCCTTGTCTCCGACTGCGCCACATGTAGTGCCTGCAGGCTTCGTGCTTATTCGTCTCGATTTCAATTCTCCGGCGGTTACGACCCTCTAGGTCTAAGCCCACTCTGATTCACGGGCATTGTGCCCGCCTCACTTTCATCCCGACTCCGCTACCTGCCTTTCGTCCTTTCAAAAATTCCTCAGCGCCACCTGAGGCACTGCCAGGCTCGGACCACATGTATTTGGGCGGCAATCTGCGGTACTACTCTCCGCCTACCACCCACTCTCTCCATCAAGTCCTTGAACGAAGAATCGACGCACTCCAATACCATGTCCGCCGATCCCTCTCCGGAGTTGAAATCGCTTTTCCAAGCCGCTGTGGATGAATTCGAGAAAAAAAAATCAGCGATCAACTTGGCCCAACATCAAATCTTCAACCAGCTCATCACCTGTGAATCCGTTGCCTCCGTCATCGATGTCCTTCAGGAGCAAACAAAAGCTTTCCGGAACTCCTGAGGAGGTGATCGTGGCACGCTCATAGAGTGTATTACGCAGATCGTCGATATCCTGCGCCCTCTTTCTACAAATGATGTACTCGTTGACGGTGTCAGTTTGGTATGTTTGTATTTCTTTGTCCCGATAACAATCTACCCAATGACGACATTTTTCTCTCTAGGCTTTCGTAAACACAGTATTTAGTGGAATCGGTATTCTGCTTTCAGTGCGTTTCTTACCTCGATTTATCTTACGAAATCTTGGACCACCATCAGACAGTTAACGCAAACTATGATGCCCTTCTCGATGTTCTCGAACCTTCCCTCAGGAGACTTGATATCTATACCAAGATTCCATCGACGATGGCGATAACTGACTAGAATCTTTACGACGACCTCGGAGTTCGCCGTAAAGATTCTAGTCGATCTGCTCTCTACTATCTCCCTTGCGATACAACATATCAAGCAAGGACCACTGAGTGAGCCCAATTCTGTCCATACACGCTTATCAATGCAGTGCGATGTAGAGAGATTTGGAAAGAACCTCCTAGGAGAGAACGAAATAGAAGTATGCTGAAAGATTGGACTGGCTAACGCTGGAAGAAGCTCGAATGACCGCGACAGAAGTCATGTGTGGTCTTGTCAAGAACATGAAGGTAGTTATGGAAGGTGCGCATCGCCTGGCTTCTTTATTGAAATTTCGCTTAACCTCTGCTTTATCATCAAGACGGAAGGCTGTTGATGGATGGCGTCCACCGCGCTCTCGTCGCGCTCTCGGTATGTTTTTCTCTCACAGTCGCAGTGAACTTGCAGCAACTCTCAAGTGAGATAAATAGATGGAGACGTCAGTTCATCTGTGACTTTTCAATCACAACAAGCGATCGCTAATATGACCTGTTAGGTGACGAGCTGCAGGAAAAAGTTCGATGGTGGTTGTCTCCTCCTGATCCGTCAATATCGCAAGGAACGCCCACCACGAGGGAAGGGCAGAATGGTTCCTTCAGGGAAATACTTTCCCGCTGTGGAAAACGGCGATTTCTGGATTCGTGGTAACCGTACGCTTATTCCTGTCATGTCTTTGCTACTTGAACTGAGAAACAACTTTACAGCCGGATCAGGGAAGATTATCTACATTCCCCTAGATCCGGCGCACACCCTTGTCACGCAGGTTTGTGTATCTGCCTCGATTGTCACGCGAGTTGACATAAGCACCAAACTCCAGAAGCCGCTGAGCGACCTTTATTCTCCCAGACCTTGAGGCAAAATGTAGTGGAGTCTGGCCTTCGTCATTCTGAACGTTTGGGTCTCCATGATCCAGCAATAGCAGCAGAATGCCCTCGCTCGACTGCCGTGCAACGTGGAGCGGTGTCTGGCCTCGATTGTCATGCAAGTTGACATCAACACTAAGCGTCAGGAGCCGCTGAACGACCTCAATATTTCCTGATCGCGAGGCTATGTGTAGTAGAGTCTGGCCGCTGTTGTACTGAACGTGTGAGTCTGCACCATCCTCTAGCACTAGTCGCAGAACATTCCCCATGTCCGGCTTTCCTACCTCGACTGGTGTCCGCCCTCGATGTCACACACGCCGAAACCAGAACCGACTTTCAAGAGCGCCTGAGCGACCTTCAGTTTTACAAATAGTTCTGCTACATCTTGTTTCATCCCCGCCACTAGTTTGTGGAGGTATGTACGGCCGTGTTTGTAATGAGTGTTGATGTCAGCTCCGAATGACTGCAGCTGATGAGCGACGTTCAGGTTTCGCTGCTCAAGGGCCACATGTAGCAGAGAGTAACCGTTGTGGTTCTCGACGTTCGGGTCCGCCCCATGCTCCAGAAGCAGCTGGATCATGTCTTCACCTGTAAGTGGTGCCACTGCTAGTGGTGTCAGGCCACGACTGTCACGAGGGTTGACATCAACATCAAGGCCCAGCAGTCGCTGAACGACCCCCAATCGTCCCAATTCTTCCGCCAAATGTAGTAGGGTCCGACCGCTGTTGTCCTTAGCGTTGGGGTCTGCACCGCGACCGAGCAGTAGTTCTGCAGCTTCGCAAGCGGACAATACAATGATTCCAAAAAAAAAAAAAGTTCTGCAGCTTCCACGCTCAATCCCATTGCCCATAATTCAACGCCACGAGAAGTGGGGTCTCCCCATAGACGTTGACGGCGTCTGTATCTGCACCACAATCGAGTGATAGTTGAGAAACCACGACTTGTCCGGCCTTGGACGCATCATGCAAAGGAGTGTGGTTGTTCCGGCCGTGGATGTGGACATGCGCGCTGTGCACGAGTAACAGTTGAGCAGCTCCAAACGATCTCATGACAAACGCAGCATGCAATGGAGTTCCAAATCGGCCACCCTGTGCGTTTACGCCCTGCAAGCGTAGGTACAACTGATGTCATCATTCACCTTGCGTTGACAGATATTTTGTCGCCCTCAGATTGGCTCCAGCAATTATAATGTTATACCCACGATAAGTTCTGGTCCTAGAATATACGTTGAACGCTAGAGGAGACTCAGGGGTAGAATTAGTTCGCCAGGGATTGCCTGGGTGATTGCAGAAAGCAGACCGGCAGACTGAGTAGTAGTAGAATCACATGGAGAGCAGAGTACTAAAACGGCACTTGCCTTCGACTCATCCATGTGCTCATCCATTGTTTCCATTCACCGTGGTTGTCCTGTGACGACGACGCAGCCGGAGGTGGGTTTGGTTCCTGTTCCTTGTATTCCTCTCAGACCAATAGGAGTATGATACAGCAATGAATCTGCTACAGGAGCCAAGCACACATTCCCACAGCGTAGTTGCCGCAGGACAACCAGGCATTGGTGCGTGATCCCGTAGGTGCGCTTAAGACGGTGGCGCAGCACAATCATATCATAAACGGACCTCGTCCGAGTCTAGTTCAAAGACGAACATGAATTATGCGTTTACATGTCGTGTCCCGACCAGTACGAGGCTCAGAGAGTCAACCCTTCGCTTCCCTCAAGCTTGAACCTCTTCACGCCGTCCCCGACTCCCCACGGCACCTCATCTTCCCAATGACTGATCACTACGACAGCCTGCTCCGCACCCACACCATCACCTCTCAAGTACATCCTCGCCGCGCGAATCATCCGATCATCCATCCCAGCCCACACCTCGTCCAGCAACACAAGCGGCGGGCGGCCCACAAGCGCGCGCATCAGAAGCACGACGCTCTGCACGCCAGCAGGCAGCGCCGCAAAACGGCGCTCCGCAAACTCCTCCGCCGGTTCCACCCCTGCCTTCGTTTCGTCACCCCAAGTGTGTGGTCCAAGTCGGCGCAAGACCGCCCAGACCCGATCGGCTCGCCACGCGCGCTCGCGCTCGCTCAGTTCACCATGCAGGCCGACCCCGAGCCCGCGCGGACCTAGCGGGACGAAGCCGCCGTCGAAGCCCGTCGCGATCGCCTCCCACACGTTCATATCGCGCCCACGGGGCCAGGCATTGTACAGCTCTGGGGAGACGACACCTATACGAGCGCGGAGGTGGGGCGTTGCGTGTGCGCGGCGGGGCGCGCCGAAGAGCGTAAGGGCGGAGTTTGGAGCGCGTTGGGTGTAGGATTGGGGATGGTCGCCTGTCAGTACGGACAGGAGCGTGGTCTTTCCGGAGCCTAGATCGTGAATTATTATGAATTTCTGGCTTTGCTAGGAAGAACAGTTGATGTACCGTTCGCGCCTTGCAAGTGCCAACGATCCCCAGCACGGATAGTCCAGTTGATATCCTTCAAGACCTAGACAAATATAAGTATAAGCAACTCCAGACAGACGGGAAGAGAACCGTCTCACGTGTCGTTCATGATATCGAACATTGACATTCTGCATGTCGACCAAGATGGCAGCTTCTTGCCTTGAACCCCGAGAGTGTGCGGCACCCGTGGAAGGAGCAGCTTCGTGAGCATGAGAGAGTAGCGTCTCCAACATCGGAACCCTTTCTCCAGTCTTCACGTGACCACCATGAACCAAGGCGACATGAGTGATCCACTCGGGGATCGGGTCCTGCAAGCGCAGTCCCATGATGATACGAGGATTATTAGAGGCGTGAACCGAGTGAAGAAGAGAAAGCAATTTGGGACGGGTGTTAAAGTCCAGTCCAGCTGAAATGCCTCCTCGTAAGCATGGCTTTATGTAGCAAAAAGACCCGACACAGACTCAACGGCTCGTCAAGAAGAAGAATGTCGGGTCGTTCCAGGAGCGCTTTGACGATCCTCGCTCGACGCGTCTGCCCATTACTGAGGGCTACCAGCGGAAGGTCGAGAAGATGCTTGAGTCCCAATCTCTCTGTCAAATCTTCGAATCTCCGCGCCCTTTCCTCTAACTTGAACACGTCCTGCCGCTTGCGGTATGACTTGCCCACAATGAAAGGTTTTATGGAGTCTTGTACGGTGCCAGACTCTTCGGGAAACATGCTTTGGCGCAGCGTGACGCGGTCTTCGTCGCGTACGGCGCCATATCGTGCAGTATAGTCGTAGAACGCGCCACCCGATGCACGCGGCCGATGCGCAAACGAGACGAGGCATACGGCTTCGTTGATAGGGCGAGGCGTCAGCGAGAGCGATGGGAGAGGTCCGTCGGGCGGAGGAGGGGATATCCGCATGTTGCCGAGGAGGGCCTGCAATGCGGGTTGTGCGTAAGTGACGGGCATGCTCACAGAGGGGGGGCTAGCTAGGAAGCCATATGAGACGGGAAGGCTTACTACACTAGTACTGTATGCGACGACGACGATTGTTTTCGCTCACCTCGAGTAATGCCGTCTTCTCGCCTGCACCAGAGCCAACGACCGCCCAGCTCTCTCCCTCGTGCACGGCCCAGTCGACGGCTCGGAGGACAGGTCGTGCACCGTCTGGATCACCGAATCGATAAACGTTGGCATTGGGAATGTGCACTACATAGGTGGGTTGTGTCACCGCCGCCGTGTGCTGCAACCTCCGAGTCAGCAGCAGGCGAGCGACCATTTTGGCGGTCTTTGAAAAAAAACTCTGTGGCACGCTGCAGGCCAAGTTGGTTGAACTCCATGTTGGTAGAATAGTCCCTCCTGCAGCGCCATCTCGTGCAGGGTTGGGCTCTGTGATAAATTCCTCGCGCCTCCTTCTGTGGTTGATAAATGCGGAGGTGGTCTCAAGGATGTGTCCTTCTGCCGACTCCAACCCACCGTGAATTTCTCATCAAAACTAAGTTACTGCAAGTTGCCTTTACACAATCTTCGGAGAGATGGTGTGAAAGAGCAGAACTCTTCCTGCAGGGGCCAGGGCTCACCACTGGGAGAAAGGGCGGAGATACTGTACTGTTCCTCGTCCTCAGTACTAGTAAGCTACTTGTCCGTGGCAAAGGTCACTTTGTAGTACCAAGGCGCTCAAAATACATTCAACCGGATCGACTTCCACACATTCAGATGAAAGAGGTGGCAGCATCCCAGTCGTTCAGTTCGTCTGTGGGTCCCGCACGGCTATCGGCCCAGGATTTGTTGTGACGTCAGCAGCACCTCATGTGAGCTCGGTCTTGCTCATGCCGTCAACCTCGTCCGTCCTGCACTCCATTTTCTCCTTTCGTACGGGCTCTGCAACCGCTTTTGCGTCCCTCTTTTACTTTGCTATATTCACGTCCCTCTACATAACTCAATCTGGCCCCCCACTTCCTACCGTCGAAATACAACGTGCGTTAGGGTTGAACCTCGAGCACGCATATAGGGACCTCCATCTGGTGAGCTCAATAGACATGCTTTATGTGACTTTTGCTGTATCTCCGTCTTTTCAAATAGATCGTGAAGCGTCCTCACCCCTACAACTCTCGTCAAAATCAAGTCGTTCGCAACGCCTTGTTGGAACGATTACGAGAAATAGCCAAAGGCCAAAGTTTTATTCACATCGAGGATGATGTCCACACGAATGCGGCCTTTCTGGACGGTCCCGATGCTGTGTACTTTCAGGGAACAAACATTCTCGTCAAAGTTGATGGCACTGATAACGTGACCGAAAGTAAGCGCGTCCTCCATAATAAAGTTTCGAGTTGTCAAATCTATGAACAGATGATGCCGTGCTATTCTCGGCCCATTTCGACTCTGTCTCAACAGCTCCAGGGGCTACTGATGACGGCATGAGCGTCGTTGCGCTCGTTCACATGATCAACTATCTCGCCAAGAACCGCCCCAAGCGCACATCGGTGTTCAATATCAACAATGGCGAAGAGGACGGCCTTCATGGAGCGCATGCGTGTGCTACTTTTGTGCCACCTTCGTTCCTCCCCGTCTTCACATCTCGTCCAACAGATTCTTGCAACACCCGTGGTCCAATTTGACATCGACGTTCTTCAACTTTGAAGGCGCCGGCTCCGGCGGGTACGTTCCCCACCCAGCTACCTGCCATGTTTACCTGAATCTACTGTTCCAGTCGCCCTTTCCTCTTTCGATCTACCTCATACGATGTCATCAAGGCATTCCGCTCTGCATCGCACATACACGCTGATGTCATCTCTCAAGACGCTTGGGATCAAGGTGTCATCCGCTCAGATACAGATTTTTCCGTCTACGCTGCTCCTCGTATCCAGTACGTTTTCCGCTTCCGCTTTGTAGAAAAAGATCCGATCATAACCACCATTAGTCCTGCTTATGGATATGAAGGCTATGGGGGCGGTATGCAGGGCGCAGACGTTGCCTTTTACAGATCACGGTCCCAGTACCATACTATGGACGATTCGATCCGCGGGATGCGTGATGGCGGTCCGCGGAGGTCCCTCTGGGCGTTGATGGAACTGTTGCGCTCCCTGGGTGACAACGTCCTCAACACCAAGTCCGAAAGCAGCCCAGATGATAAGAATGAAAGGGCCGTCTATTTCGAGTGTGGGTGATTTTCCATCTATCTCTGGACACGGTCACTTATTCATAAGTCCAGTATTTGGCGTTTATCTCGTCGCCTTCCGTCGACACGTGCTGGTGGTCGCTGAGATAGTTCTCCTTTCTGTGGGCCCTCTCGTCCTTGCCGGTCTCGGCTTCCTCCTCCTTCGACAGTCAGTCACGTCGACTGCACCATCTCACATTCGATGGCGCTCCAATTTCCGAGGATACGGCCGGTTTTGGTTGGCGTTCGTTGTTGGAATTGGCGCACAAGTGGGACTAGTGATCGGCTTTCTAAAGCTGAATCCCAACGTTTGTCGCCTTGGTCCCTTCAAATTGACGGAGCGCTAATCATGTCACAGACAGCCCATGGCCACCCAGTAGCCACTTCCCTTTCTGCACTCACTCTCGCCTATTTGTCTATGGCCATCCCACTTCAACTTGCTCGGCGCCTACGTCCCATTCCCGCTGGCAAGCAGCGCCTCATCATCCTGATTGAGCTCTATTCGCTCACCTGGTTCCTCCTCGTTGGTGCCACAGTCCTGACGGTACGGGTCAATGTTGTAGGATTTTACTGGATCACACTCTGGAATGCATCTTTGCTGGTGGCAGCCGTGATCGGGATGTCAGAGGGTTTGTGGGGAACTGGCAAAGCCGGTCGGATAATCCTTCCCCGAACGGGAACTGAAGGCGATCGGGAGGTCCAGCCAGGAGGGCAGCAAGAACGCGAAGCTTCTGAAACCACGCCATTACTCGGCCGGCACGCCTCCCCGGCTCGTTCGCTGGTGCTTGACGAGAAGATCCAAGATAGAGCATATTTTTGGTGGATCTTTCAGTTTATTTTCTCCACAACAGCACCGCTGTTGAATCTGGCCACAATTTACTCCATCTGGATTGGCGCAATGCCTCAGACGATTCCCGACGGTGGTCCGGTTGGCATCGGTATGTTAAGCCTGACAGTATACTTCAATATTCACGGACTGACTTAATCTGAATAGTGTATGCACCTATTTCGTTGTTATCTTTTCTTATCCTTCTCCCATTGGCACCCTTTGTGCACAAAGTTCACCGTCTGCTCACCATCGTCACCCTCGTCATTTTCATCGCGTCTACCACATATGTCTGGCTCACACCTCCCTTCTCTCCCGACGCGCGCCTTAGGGTGGCCTTTGAACAGCATGTCGAACTCACAGACTTGAGTAGAACAACGTCTCGTCCGCAGCTGACACGTGCCGTCACCCAACTAAGTGCCATCGAGGACTACGGCCCGCGTCTCGTGGGGACACTCCCGTCTTCTTGGAGTAGCTCATCCAGCTACGACTGCTGGGGACACGAGTGGCTCACGGGCCTTACGACATGCGCGTGGGCGGTCCCAGCTGGATTACAACCCTCAATCCCCAGCTCAAGGGACAACGAAAAGGGCTCGTGGTTCGTCGCGAATGTTACGCGCCTTGGGCCCGTG
>Ga0209488_10001748_pt1 | contig 18407 bp, 16 predicted proteins | sample Rivendell_Oct201_8_FD_188349 | JGI IMG/M metagenome (GOLD analysis project Ga0209488, IMG submission 188349) | Vadose zone soil microbial communities from the Eel River Critical Zone Observatory, Northern California, USA -... | ecosystem: Environmental > Terrestrial > Soil > Vadose zone >...
CGTGGTGACCTTCGCGGCCTTCGACGGCGACGGCGCGCGGATCGTCACGACGTCGTGGGACCAGACCGCGCGCATCTGGAACGCCAATACCGGTGAGGAGATGGCGACCTTGCGGGCAGGATCGGCCGCCTTGATGTCGGCGGTGTTCAGCCCGGATGGATCGAAGCTCGTGGTGGCGTCATGGGACAACACGGCCCGCGTGCTCGATGCCCGCAGCGGGCAGGAGCTGATTGTCCTCAAGGGCCATGAGTCCGGCGTCTGGTCTGCCTCCTTCAGTCCCAACGGGGCCCGCATTGCGACGGCGTCATGGGACAAGACTGCGCGTATCTGGGATGTCGCGACCGGCCGTGAGCTCATGGCGCTGCGCGGCCACACGCGTGAAGTTCACGCCGCCCGCTACAATCGCGCCGGCACCCGCATTGTCACGGCCTCGGAAGATCATACTGCGCGCGTGTGGGACGCAACGACCGGCAAGGAGATCGTCGCGCTCGAGGGGCACGATCAGCAGGTCATGACGGCTGCCTTCAGCCCCGACGGCAGCGAAATCGTCACCGGCTCGTTCGACAATACCGCGCGGATCTGGGACGCAAACACCGGGAAGGAGAAGCGCGTCCTGCGCGGGCACGAGGGGCGGGTCTCGTCTGCGAGCTTCAGCGCTGACGGAGCCTGGGTGGTCACGAGTTCGATGGACCGCACCGCGCGCGTCTGGGACGCCCAAAGCGGCAAGGAGCTGATGGTCCTGCGCGGCCACGAGGATCAGGTCACGTCCGCGAGCATCAGCCCGGACCGGGCGCGGATCGTGACAGCGTCCCGTGACAAGACGGTGCGCGTTTGGGACAGCATGGGCGGCAAGCAGATAGCGGTCCTGCAAGGCCACCGCGGCGGCGTGATGTCGTCGTCCTTCAGCCCGGATGGATCGACAATCCTGACCGCATCCAACGACAGCACCGCCAGGATCTGGAACACGGGGGGCCAGGCGGGCCAAGACCCGATAACTTTGCAGGGGCACACGGGCAGGGTGCCTTCGGCGGCATTCAACGCCGACGGCTCGCTCGTCGTGACCGCGGCAACCGACAAGACCGCGCGCATCTGGCAGGCCGCGACCGGCAAGGAGATCGCGCTGCTGGAAGGGCATGAAGGTCCGGTGGTATTCGCCGCTTTCAATCCGAGCGGAACCAGAGTCGTCACGGCATCGGAGGACAAGACCGCGCGCATCTTTGATGCGCAGACCGGCAAGGAGCTGCTGGTTTTGCGCGGTCATGAGGATCGGGTCTATTCCGCCGTATTCAGTCCCGACGGAACGCGCGTGCTCACGGCCTCATGGGACAAGAACGCGTTCATCTGGGATGCCGAGACCGGCCAGAAGCTCGCGGCGCTGCAGGGCCATGAATCGCCGGTCCATTCCGCAACCTTCAGCCCCGATGGCCGGCGCATCGTGACTGGCTCGTGGGACACCACCGCGTGGATCTGGGATGCGGTCACGCTTCGGCAGATCGCGATCCTGCGCGGGCATGAGGCGGGCGTGATTTCGGCCTCCTTCAGCCGCGATGGCTCGCGCATCGTCACGGCATCGGAGGACAAGACCGTGCGAATCTGGGAAGCCGCGACGGCGCGCGAGATCACGGTTCTGCGCGGGCATGAGGACGAGGTGTGGTTTGCCTCGTTCAGCCCGGATGGGTTGCGTGTGGTGTCGGCGTCGGTCGACCGTACCGCGCGCGTGTGGGACGCGCGCTTTTCGATGATGCCTCTGGCTGAGCTGCTCGACGTGGCCTGCACGCGGATGTTGGGCGGACTGAGCAAGCTCACGCGCGAGGAGATGCGGCTTGCTGCTTACCCCGAGACCGCGTCAGCCATCGATGTGTGCGAAGGCTCGCGATAGGGCTTTGCGAGCCCGGGGGAACAACATTCACAGGTCGCACAGGGATAATTTACCAATGAGATATCCCCAGGTTCCCCGGCCCCATTCCGGCCGCGATCGTCACACGTTATGGTAGGCATTGAGAGGTAAGCCGGTGCGCCGGCAAGGGACTTGGGGCCGGCACGGAATCGTAATGGGTCAAGCCTGGGGGGCAGGATCTGGCCGTTTGGCGCGCGTGGTGACGCTTGCGTTGGTCGCGAGCGCTCTTACAGCGTGCTCGACCTCCGAGCCATTCCGGTCCCTCACCTCGCCGCTGGCTTCGACGCCCGCTTCGACCCAGCGTCCGCCCAACGATCTGGAGCCGATGGCGAGAGGTGGCGGCGGCTTCAAGATCGGCCGGCCTTATGAGCTGAACGGGCGCACCTACGTACCAGCCGAAGATCCCAACTATCGGACCGAAGGCATTGCCTCCTGGTACGGTCCCGATTTCCATGGCAAGCCCACGGCCAACGGCGAAACCTTTGATATGAATGGAATTTCGGCGGCGCATCCGACTCTGCCGATGCCGAGCTATCTGCGTGTCACCAATCTCGCCAATGGCCGCTCCATCATTGTGCGGATCAACGACCGCGGCCCCTATGCCAAGGAGCGCGTGACCGACCTCTCGGTCGGGGCCGCCAGAGCGCTTGGTTTCTACGACCAAGGCCTCGCCCGCGTGCGGATTGAATATGTGGGCCGTGCCCCGCTCGGTGGCAGCGACGACCGCATGCTGCTGGCGACCCTGCGGCACGGTAATCCTGCACCGGCTCCTTCATTGGCAAGAGTGGCGGCTGCCGCGCCGTTTGCGCTGCCCTCGAACAATGAAAGGGCGGCTGGCCGGGGCGATCGCCCGCTCGCGCTTGGCTCGCCGCCCGCCACGGCGGCACAACGGCCCTCGGCTCCCGCTGCCGGTGCAGCGCGACCGGTGGTGCGGGCACCCCGCCCGAGCGAGCCTCCAGCGGCCTACGGTCTGGCCACGGGGCGCGGCCTCTACTGATTGATTCTGCGGGGATTTTGCGGCGATGATGGTTGTCCACTGGGCGCCGGCCCAAGGCATCCGCGGCATTGATCTCGCCGTATTTCGCTTGCTATGCAGAGGGAGCGGGGCGTCAAATGCGGAGCGCGATGGCCACAGGTCGTCCCCCTTCAATGGCAATGATCGCAATGACTTTGAGCTTGCGGCGGCGGGCGCTTTGCCTTGGTTTGCTGGCAGGTGCACTAACGAGTGCGCTGGCGGGCGCGACCGCGTTCGCGGCCCCGGCACCCAAGCCCGGCGAACCGTTCCAGACCGCCGCGCCGAACGCCATCCTGATGGAGGGAGACGGCGGCAGCGTGCTGTTCGAGAAGAACGCCGACGTGCTCATTCCGCCGGCGAGCCTCTCCAAGATGATGACCGCCGAGGTGCTGTTCAACGAGCTCAAGCAGGGCAGGCGTAAGCCGTCTGAAGAGTTGATCGTCAGCACCAACGCCTGGCGGACAGGTGGAGCGCCGTCTCACACCTCGAGCATGTTCATCCCGATCCACAGCCGGGTCTCGATCGACGATCTTCTGCACGGCCTCATCATCCAGTCGGCCAATGACGCTGCGATTGTGCTGGCTGAGGGTATGGCCGGAAACGAGGACAAGTTCGCCGAGCTGATGACCCAGCGGGCGCGCCAGATCGGCTTGGACAAGGCCACGTTCGGAAACTCGAACGGCCTGCCCAATCCCAGGCAGCTGATGACCGCGCGCGAGCTTGGCAAGCTCGCACAGCACCTGATCAGGACCTATCCCGAGCAATACAAACTCTATTCGGAGCGCGAATACACCTTCAACAAGATCCGGCAGTTCAATCGCAATCCGTTGCTGGCGATGAATATCGGCGCGGACGGTCTCAAGACCGGCTTCACCAAGGAAGCCGGCTATGGCCTGGTCGGCTCCGCGGTGCAGAACGGGCTGCGCCTGATCGTCGTCGTCAACGGTCTCAAGACCGAGAAGGAGCGTGCCGACGAAGCCAAGCGGCTGCTCGAATGGGGCTTCCACAATTTCCAGCTCAACCTCCTGTTCGAAGAGGGACAAATCATTGCCGATGCCAAGACGTTCGGTGGCGACCAGCGCAACGTGCCGCTGGTCGCGCAACGCCCGGTGCGGCTGATGATGGCGCGCGGCGTGCGTGAGCGGATCATCGCGCGCGTCGTCTACTCCGGCCCGGTGCGGGCGCCGCTGCAGAAGGGCAGCAAGATCGGGATCCTGAAAGTCTGGCGCGGCGACGTCATGGTGCTTGAAGTGCCGCTGCAAGCGGCGGAGGACGTCGGTACCGGAACGATTTCCGGCCGGGCCTGGGATGCCGCGAGCGAGCTTCTGTACGGCCTGTTTCGCGCCGGCGTGCAGAAGCTATAGTGGCCTGATCAGCTCCTCTAAGCACCGGATTGTGCGTTGATGCGCGGACGATTCATCACGTTTGAAGGTGGCGAGGGGACCGGAAAATCGGTCCAGGCCTCGCTGCTCGCGAACCGGCTGCGCGGGCTTGGCCTTTCCGTGGTGCTCACGCGCGAGCCGGGCGGCTCGCCGGGCGCGGAGATCATCCGCCACGTCATCCTGTCGGGCGCGGCCAAGCCGTTCGGCGCACCTGCCGAGGCTATCCTGTTTGCGGCGGCGCGTGACGACCACATCCGCCATACCATCCAGCCGGCGCTCGAGCGTGGCCGCTGGGTGATCAGTGATCGTTTTGCGGACTCGACGCGGGTGTATCAGGGCACGCTCGGCAATGTGGACCCGAAGCTCATTCAGGGGCTCGAGCGCATCACGGTCGGCGATCTCAAGCCGGACATCACGTTCATTCTCGATGTCTCGACCGAGGTCGGGCTCGCCCGCGCGCAGGCGCGGCGCGGCGACGAAGAGGCCGACCGCTTCGAGCGCGAATCAGTGGAGTTCCATGAAAAGCTCCGCGAGGCGTTCCGCTTGCTGGCGCTGGCTGAGCCGGAGCGCTGCGTGCTGATCGATGCCAGCGCGGCGAGCGCCACTGTGGCGGAGCGGGTCTGGAAAGTGATCGCTGATCGCCTCGATCCCGCAACCGCGCCGGTTGCGCTCGGAGATGTGGCGTCGTGAGCGCCGCCGAAGCGAGAGACGACACCGATCCTCCGCACCCGCGCGAAACCACTGTGCTGTTTGGCCACGCTGAGCCCGAGCAGGTGTTGCTCGAGGCCTATCGCAGTGGCCGCATCCCGCATGCCTGGCTGATCGGCGGGCCGAGCGGCATCGGCAAGGCCACGCTCGCTTACCGGATGGCGCGCTTTGTCCTGGCCAATCCCGATCCGACGGCTCCCGCCGTGCGCAAGGCCACGTCGCTCACGCTGCCCGCCGACGACCGGACGGTCCGGCGCATCGCGGCGCAAGGCCATCCCGATCTCCTGGTCCTGGAACGGGTCGTCAACGAGAAGACCGGCAAGCTCTACACGGTGATCCGGGTCGACGACGTGCGCCGCACGGTGCCGTTCTTCGGATCGACGGCGGGCGAGGGGGGCTGGCGAGTCTGCATCGTCGACACGGCCGACGAGCTGCAATATCCGCAGGCCGCCAACGCGCTCCTCAAAATTCTGGAGGAGCCTCCTCGCAATGCGTTGCTGCTGTTGATCAGCCACGCGCCGGCCCGGCTCCTGCCAACGATCCGCTCGCGCTGCCGGCGGCTGGCGCTGCGGCCGCTGTCCGCGGACCATGTGGCGCGCGCCGCCGCCTTGGCGCTGGGTCGCGATGCCGAGGACCCCGAGCTGCGCGAGGCCTCCGCGTTGTCGGAAGGTAGCGTCGGGCGCGCCTTGACCTTGCTCGAAGGCCCGGCGCTCGCCTTGCGCAAGCGTGTCGTCGACCTGCTCGATCGGCTGCCCACGGTCGATCCGCAGGCCTTGCATGCGCTTGGCGACGCGCTTGGCGGCTTCGAGCCGCAGCGGCTCGCAAGCTTCATCGACACCGTCAACGAGTGGCTTGCCGATCGCCTCGCCTCCGCCGATCGCGACAGAATGCTGCGCATTGCGGAAGCCTGGGACAAGGTCAACCAGGCCGCCCGCGACGCCGACGAGTACAATCTCGAGCGCAAGCCGCTGGTGTTCTCGGTGTTCGGCTGGCTCGCCGAGGCGGCGCGGACCTGACACGCAACCTTGCCGAGGCGGCCCCCGGTTGATACCTAGACCGTTGAATGGGCATGGCCGGGCCTGTCAGCAGCCCGGCCATGCATGTCTTTGAATTGTCGAGAGCTTTCTGTCATGGCCGAGAAGCCCCGCTATTACCTGACCACGGCCATCGCCTACCCCAATGGCGCGCCGCATGTCGGATTCGCCTACGAGCTGATCGCGACCGACGCGATTGCCCGCTTCATGCGGCACGACGGCTACGACGTTTACTTCCTGACCGGTACCGACGAGCACGGCATCAAGATGCTGCAGACGGCCGCGAAGGAGCACATCACGCCGCAACAACTCACCGCGCGCACAGTGCCGCGGTTCCGGGCGCTCGCCGAGCGCATGAACTGCTCGAACGACGATTTCATCCGCACCACGGAGGAGCGTCACCATCGCTCCTCGGAAGCGATCTGGCAGCGGATGGAAGCGAACGGCGACATCTATCTCGACAAGTATTCGGGCTGGTACTCGGTCCGCGATGAGGCCTACTACGACGAGGACGAGACCCGCGTCGATGACAAAGGCGTGCGTCTGGGTCCGCAGGGCACGCCGGTCGAGTGGGTGGAGGAGGAGAGCTATTTCTTCCGGCTGTCGGCCTATCAGCAGAAGCTGATCGATCTCTATGAGAAGCAGCCGGACTTCGTGCTGCCGAAGGAACGTTTGAACGAGGTCTCGAGCTTCGTGCGGCGCGGCCTGCAGGATCTCTCGACCTCGCGCACGACCTTTGACTGGGGCATTCCGGTGCCTGGGACCGACCCGCAGGGCCGTCCGCGCACCACCAATGCCAAGCATGTCATGTATGTGTGGGTCGACGCGCTCACGAACTACATCACCGCCGTTGGCTTTCCCGATACGGAGTCACCCAAGTTCCGCCGCTACTGGCCGGCCGACCTGCACGTCATCGGCAAGGACATCACGCGCTTCCACGCGGTATACTGGCCGGCCTTCCTGATGTCGGCCGGGATCGATTTGCCGCGGCGGATTTTCTCCCACGGCTTCCTGTTCAACCGCGGGGAAAAGATGTCGAAATCGGTCGGCAACGTGATCGATCCGTTTGCGCTCGCCGATGCCTATGGCATCGATCAGCTGCGCTATTTCCTGCTGCGCGAGGTGCCGTTCGGACAGGACGGCACCTACAGCCATGAGGCGATCATCAATCGCATCAATGCCGATCTCGCCAACGATCTCGGCAATCTGGCGCAGCGCTCGCTGACCATGGTGGCGCGCCAGCTCGGCGGCGCCCTGCCGGCGCCCGGCGCGTTCAGCGAGAATGACAAGGTGATCCTGGCGGCGGCCGATGCCATGGTCGGCAAAGCGCGCGAGGCGATGAAGACGCAGCAGCTTCACCAGGTGCTCAATGCGGCCTGGGCAGTGGTCGCCGACGCCAACCGCTATTTCGCCGGGGAGGCGCCCTGGGCGCTCGCCAAGACTGACCCGGTGCGGCAAGGCACGGTGCTCTACGTGACCGCCGAGGTGATCCGGCAGGTCGCCATCCTGGCGCAGCCGTTCATGCCAGTGTCTGCCAGCAAGCTCCTCGACCTCCTGGCAATCCCGGCTGACGAACGCGATTTCACGATGCTCGGCAGCAGCCACCGTGTGGCGCATGGCGTCGCGCTGCCGGCGCCTGCGCCTGTTTTCCCGCGCTACATTGAGAACGCAGGGACCACGCAGGCCTGATCATGCTGATCGACAGTCACTGCCACCTCGACTTCCCCGACTTCAGCGGCGAGCTCGACGCCATCGTTGGCCGCGCGCGCGCCGTTGGGGTAGGGCGCATGGTCACCATCTCGACCCGGATCAAGCGTCACGGCGATCTCCTCGCCATCGCGGAGCGATACGATGACGTGTTCTGCTCAGTCGGCACACATCCACACAACGCGCACGAGGAGCTTGATATCGCAATCGACGAGATCGTGCGCATGACCGACCATCGCAAGGTGGTGGCGATCGGCGAAGCCGGCCTCGACTATCACTATGACTTGAGCCCGCGCGATGCGCAGGAGCGGGGCTTTCGCAATCACGTGGCGGCTGCGCGCGCGACCGGGCTGCCGCTGGTCATCCATTCCCGCGACGCCGATGACGACATGGCCCAAATCCTGGAAGAGGAAATGGGGAAGGGGGCCTTCAAGGCCGTCCTGCATTGCTTCACCGGCGGCCGCGTGCTGGCGGAACGGGCGATCGCGCTCGGGCTCTCGATCTCGTTCACCGGCATCGTCACGTTCAAGAAATCCGATGAGCTGCGCGCGATTGCGGCCGCGCTGCCGTCCGATCGCATTCTGGTCGAGACCGATGCACCTTATCTCGCGCCCGGCCGGTATCGCGGCAAACGCAACGAGCCCAGTTATGTAACGGAAACCGCGAAGGTCCTCGCTGAGACGCGCGGCGTTTCGACCGATGAGCTTGCTCGTCAGACGACGGACAACTTCTTCCGACTCTTCAGCAAGACCCCTCGCCCGGTCGTCGCCGCCGTTAACTCCTCAGCCGCCTCCTGACCTCCGTTCGCATGTCTCTGAAATTCACCATTCTTGGCTGCGGCTCATCCGGCGGCGTGCCGCGTCCGGCGCTTGGCTGGGGTGACTGCAATCCGAACAATCCCAAGAACCGTCGGCGCCGCACCTCGTTCCTGGTCGAGCGGCGCGCCAGCGCAGGCGTGACCCGCGTCCTGGTCGACACGTCGCCGGATCTGCGCGAGCAGCTGCTCGACGCCGACGTCGATTGGCTCGATGCGGTGCTCTATACGCATGAGCACGCCGACCACACCCACGGCATCGACGACCTGCGCGGCCTGTTCATTCACCGCCGCAAGCGCGTCCCGGTCTATATCGACGAGCCGACCGCCCAATCGCTCCTCCAGCGCTTCGGCTATTGCTTTGTGGCGCCGCCTGGCAGCGAGTATCCGCCGATCGCACGCGAGCACCGCATGACCGCCGGGGAACTGGTGCAGGTCGAAGGGGCAGGGGGCAACATCACTGCCCTGCCCATCCTGCAGGAGCATGGCGACATCACCTCGCTCGGCTTCCGCTTCGGGCGGCTCGCCTACTCCTGCGACCTGATCCGGCTGCCGCCGCAGAGCCTCGCGGCGCTCACTGGGCTCGACGTCTGGATCGTCGACGCCTTGCGCTACAAGCCGCATCCCAGCCATCTGTCCGTCGACGAGACGCTCGCGCTGATCGAAAAGCTGCAGCCGAGGCGGGCCATCCTGACCAATCTGCATTCGGACCTGGATTACGATGAGCTGCGCAAGCGGCTGCCGCCGCATGTCGAGCCGGCTTACGACGGGCTCAGCATCGAGCTCGCCGAGGACGCCATCGCGGGCTGAGCGCGGCTCAGAACCCGCGCTACGCAGGAAGCTCCAGCTTTCGCGTGCCCCCGCGCGGGGTCGGGCACCATTTTCCTTCGGTTCCGCTGCGAAAGCGCCTGCAATAAAGCCTGCAATACGGCCTGATACCGAGATATTCCATAATATACCTTATGCGAATCATCACTGCGGCGCAGGAGTTTCCGGCTTGGAACCAGGACAGGGCCCGAACGTTGGAAGCGCGAAACAACCCGCCAAGCTTCAGCAGCAGAAAAGCTTCAGCAGCAGAAAAGCTTCAGCAGCAGAAAAGAGGTGCACCGTGAAATCCAAACTGGCCAAGCTTGAGAACCACAGAGCCGCGCCGCCGTTGCGGACCCCTACTGACCTCTCTGCGGAGGCCATCGAGGAGGTGTCAGCGGCATTGAACGGGCTCCTGGCCGATACGTTTGCGCTCTACGTCAAGACCAAGAACTTTCATTGGCATGTGAGCGGACCGCTGTTCCGCAGCTATCACCTGCTCCTGGACGAGCAGGCGGAGAGCGTCGAGGGCAGCATCGACATTCTGGCGGAGCGGGTCCGCAAGATCGGCGGGACCACGCTCCGCTCGATCGGGCAGATCGCCAGCTCCCAGCGGATCAAGGACAACGAGCAGGATTTTGTTCCGGCTCAGGACATGCTGAGCGAGCTGATGTCGGACAATAAGGCGATGATTGCGAGTATGCGGGCGGCGCACGAGGTGGCGGACTCGCACCGTGATGTGGCCACCGCGAGCCTGCTCGAGCAGTTCATCGATGAGGCGGAGAAGCGCTGCTGGTTCCTGTTCGAGGCCACCCGCGGCGAGGGTGAGAAGGCGAAGGAATAGCAACCCCGCTCCCCTCCCCGTGGCCCCTCCCCAGCCGATCGAACCCGCTGTTGCGGGCTCGATCCGGCTGCTAAGCTTGCGGCCATCTTCAAGGAAGTGGTCTCGTAGAGGGAGGGAAGAAGATGAACTGGCGAAGAGTAATCCTGGCTGCGGCTGTCGTTGCTGCGCCATGCGTTGGGGGATCTGCCGTGGCGCAGGAGCTCGACTACGGGGCGTTCAAAGCGAGCGTCCAGCCGATTTTCATAACCAAACGCGAGGGCTACACCCGATGCGTGGTGTGCCACGGCGGCGCCAACAACGCGCTCCGGCTGGAGCGGCCCGGACCCGATGGTTTCACAGAGGAGCAGTCCAAGAAGAACTTTGAGACCGTGTCGCGGCTCGTAGTTCCCGGCAAGCCGAATGAGAGCCATCTGTTGCTCTATCCGCTTGTGCCGCAGGAAGGCGGTTCGGCCTACCATTCGGGCGGTCGGCAGTGGCCGACCAAGCAGGATCCGAACTGGCAGACGATCGCGCGCTGGATCAACGGTCAGAAATAGCTGTCAGGCGCGCAGCGCGAGTTCTTGTAGGGCGCAATTGCTTTATTGCGCCGCCTCGGACCAACCCCGAGGTGAAGTTTGAAAGGCAGTCGGCGCAATAAAGCGATTGCGCCCTCCAGGCTAACAAACAAGAACGTCCCAACAAAAAGGAGAGGGAGCGAGCCCCCTCTCCTGTTTTATTGTTGGCGCAGCGCGAGTTCCTTGTAGGGCGCAATCGCTTTATTGCGCCGCCTCGGACCAACCCCGAGGTGAATTTTGAAAGGCAGTCGGCGCAATAAAGCGATTGCGCCTACAGGCTAACAAACAAGAACGTCCCAACAAAAAGGAGAGGGAGCGAGCCCCCTCTCCTCTTTTGTGTCGCAGCAGCGTGGATCAGGGCGCGACCAGCGTGCCGATCCGCTTGGGCGCCTGGCCGACCGGGATGACGGCCATCTCCTTCATCGCGACCATGTCGATCGCCGTCACCGCATTGAGGGCGGCGTTGGAGATGTAGATCTGCTTGCTGTCAGGCGTGAAGGTGACCCAGTTCGGCACCGACGCCATCGGCTCGCGGCCGGAGACCTTGAGCTGGGGCAGCGCCACGCGGCCGATCACCTTCAGATCAGGCAGTGAATAGGCAATCACGGCGTTGGCGAGAATGCTGGTGACCCAGAGCGTCTTGTTGTCAGGCGCCACGCCGATGCCGTGCGACGGCGAGTCCAGGCGATGATGGATGACTTCGACGCCGCCATCGTTTGGCAGTTCTACCGTCTTGACGACTTTGCGTGACGCGAAATCGAGAACGACGAAGCCGTTGAGGTCGGACGTCTGGATGTAGACGTTGCGGGTCGATCCGTCCGGGTTGGTGTCGATGGTCATGGGGCGGACGCCCTTGCCGATATTGAGGTCCCAAGCCAACTCTTCCTTGGCGAGGTCGACGACGCTGAACATGCTGGTGCGGGTCGAGCCCATGATCGCGTATTTGCTGTCGGGCGTGACATAGGTGTTGTGCAGCCGGCCCTTGACCTGCACGCTGACTTTGCGCTCGAGCTTGACAGGATCGATGATATCGAGCGCGCCCGGATCGCGCGCGATGGCGACCACGATCCGCCCGTCCTTGGCGACCGCGATATTGTTCGGATGCCCGCTCAGCGGAACTTTCTTGGTGAGCGTTCCGGTCTTCTGGTCGAACACGTCGAGCGTCGAATCCGCTTCGTTGCTGACATAGACCCGGGTGCCGTCGGGCGAGAAGGCCACGCCATGGGCGCCCTCGATGCCCTTGATGGTCGACTCGACCTTGTTGGTCGAGGGATCGATGACGTGCAGGTTGTCGCCGCCGCTGTTGGTAGCGTAGACACGCACGGTGCCAGCCGATGCTGGCTGTCCGGCAAAGGCAAGCAGCATGCCGATGCCGGCCGCGGAGGCAAGTAAAGTCCGGGTCACGTTGGTCATGGCGTTTTCTCCCTACGGCCTGATTCAAAGCGCAGTGTAGCCGCCCGCAAGAGCTTAGTTCAATCGGGGGCGAACACTTTTCCGGGCGCGCCCGGATTGCGGCTACACCCGGTGGTAAATCTTGGAAAATTCAGGACATTCGCAATGGAAGCGTCCCACGACATCAGCCGGCTCATCGAAATCATGGCGGCGCTGCGCACGCCCGGCACCGGCTGCCCCTGGGATCTGGAGCAGAATTTCGAGACGATCGCGCCCTACACGCTCGAGGAAGCCTACGAGGTGGCGGACGCGATCGCGCGCGGCGATCTCACGGACCTGCGCGAGGAGCTTGGCGATCTGCTGCTGCAAGTCGTGTTTCATGCCCGCATGGCGCAGGAGCAAGGCGCGTTCGATTTCGGCGATGTGGTGCAGGCCATCACCGAGAAGCTCTTGCGGCGGCATCCGCATGTCTTCGGCGAGGCGCGCGGGCTCAGCCCGGACGATGTGAAACTCCTTTGGGATCGGATCAAGAGCGAAGAGAAAGCCGGCAAGAAAATGAGCAAGCAAGTCGCGGAGCCCGCCGGCGCATTGGCGGGCGTTCCGGTCGGGCTGCCTGCCCTCACCCGCGCGCTCAAGCTGCAGCAGAAGGCTAGCAAGGTCGGCTTCGACTGGAACGATCCGATGGCGGTGCTGGCGAAAATACGAGAGGAAGCGGATGAGATCGAAGCCGCGATCCGAGTTGGTGGCGACCGCCAAGAGGCGGCTGCCGAGACCGGCGACTTGTTGTTTGCGGTCGTCAACCTCGCCCGCCATCTCGATGCCGACCCGGAAGCGGTGCTGCGCGCCACCAATCAGAAATTCGAGCGCCGCTTTGCCTCGATCGAGCGCGCGCTCAAGGCGCGGGACAAGACGCCCAGCGAGTCGACGCTCGCCGAGATGGATGCGCTATGGGACGAGGCCAAGGCGGAAGAGAAATAGTTCTTCGAGCTCGCGGCACACTCTCCGCTCGTCCCCGCGAAAGCGGGGACGAACGGAGAGAAAGTCACGCGCAATTGCCTACTGCAGCCCGGCAGCGCGCAGATATTGCAGGTCGACGAAACGCTCCACTGGCGGCAGCGGCGCCTTCAGCACGCCGGCCTCGCCCATGAACTCGATCGCAGTCGCAAAACCCTTGAGGTCGATCTCGCCCTGCCGTGGCAGCACGTTGCGCTCCGGCTCAAAATAGAGCGACAGCGAGAGCCTGGCATTGGCTTCCGCCAGCCCGGTCGTCTCGACAATGGTGCGCACGACGTCGTTGCGCCGCGCCGGATCGCGGATGAAACGGAACGCGGCCCCGAGTCCGCGCACGAAGCGCCCGACCGCATCCTTGTTGTTTTCCGCCCAGGATTTGCGCGCCGCCGTCACTGTATAGACGAAGTCAGGCACCGCTTCGGTGGAGTGGCCGAGCAACCGATAACCCTGCCGCATGGCGACGAAGTCCTGCGGCTGGCCAAGCGGAACCGCTACGCAGTCGCCGGCGGTGAGGCAGGCAAGACGGTCGGGCGTTCCGTCCACGAATTTGGTGCGATAGTCGTCGCGCTGCAGGCCATGCATGGCCATGAGCTTGCGGATTGAGATCGTGATCGAGCCGGTCTCGGCCGCAAAGCCCAGAAGCTTGCCCTTGAGATCGGCATAGGTCTTGATCTCGGGCTTTGCGATCAGGCTGTAAATAGGGTTGTTGAACTCGGCCGCGATCGCGACCGCATCGGAGCCCTTCATCGCGGCCTGGATCATGAACGCCGTCGCCACATGCGTCATGTCGGCAGTATCGTCGTGTAGCGCTTCAATGAGCTTCTCGCCGCCGCCGGTGATCGGCACCACCACGAAATTGAGCCCCTCGCGGGCGAAGAATTTCTCGCGCTCGGCCACCAGCAGCGGCAGCGCGAAGATGCTGCGCAACGCCGAGAACGCCTGCCCATAGCGCAGCGTGACGGCTTGTGCCGCGGCGGAACCGACAGAGCTTGCCGTAATCAGGGCGGCAAGAGCAGCCATAAGAGCCAAGCGTCGACGCATGTCATATCCTCCCTGCGCCTTGGCCGCCTATTCAGGCGCTAAATCTGGCCCGCACGGTGGCGGCTTTTGTTTTGTCCGCCCGCACCGTCATGGCGACGCTGCCGTCGTCCCGGACTGCCTTGGCCAGCACCTCGGTGTTCCGGTGGAGCCAGCTTATGCCAGCGCCATCGGCGCCGTCGAGGACGAGATCGAGCACGGTGCGCGTCGAGGCGATGCGCCCTTCGATCTCGCTGAGCAGCCGCTCGATCCCTTCCCCGGTCAGGGCGGACACGGCCACGGCGCGCCGGCCGGCGCGATCGGCGAGATGGCCCAGCCGCTCGCGGGTCTCGCCATCGAGGCGGTCGATCTTGTTCCAGACCTCGATCACCTGCTCGCCGGGCTCGATGCCGAGCTGACGCATCACGATCTCGACGTCCTGCGACTGCGCTTCACTGTCCTCGTGCGAGACGTCGCGCACATGCAGGATCACGTCGGCGGCGACCACTTCCTCAAGCGTGGCGCGGAAGGCGGCCACCAGCGTGGTCGGCAGATCGGAGATGAAGCCGACGGTGTCGGAAAGAATGATTTTCGCGCCATGCGGCAGATCGAGCGCGCGCATGGTGGGGTCAAGCGTCGCGAACAGCATGTCGGCGGAGAGCACACGCGCGCGCGTGAGGCGATTGAACAATGTGGACTTGCCGGCATTGGTGTAGCCGACCAGAGCAACGATCGGGTATGGCACGCGCTTGCGGCTGTCGCGGTGAAGCTGGCGCGTGCGTTTGACTTTCTCGAGCTCATCCTCGATGCGGGCGATGCGCTCCTCGATCAGCCGGCGATCGGTTTCGAGCTGGCTCTCGCCCGGGCCGCCGAGGAAGCCGAAGCCGCCGCGCTGGCGCTCGAGATGGGTCCAGGAACGGACCAGGCGGCTCTTCTGATAGGTGAGATGCGCATGCTCGACCTGCAGGGAGCCCTCGCGCGTCTGCGCGCGCCGTCCGAAAATCTCCAGGATCAGGCCGGTGCGGTCGACGACCTTGGCGCCCCAGGCCTTTTCCAGGTTGCGCTGCTGCACTGGCGAGAGCGCGCAATCCATGACGACGATGCCGATCTCGTCGGACTTGATCAGTCCGGCGAGCTCTTCGACCTTGCCCTTGCCGATATAGGTTGCCGGGCGAATATCGGCGATCGGCACGATTCCGGCTGAAACCACGGCGAGATCGATGGCGCGCGCAAGCCCGATGGCCTCGTCGAGCTTGGCCTCGGGCGAGCGCGCGACATTGTGCGCCGGCAGGCCGCTGCCGGCGTGCGATCGCAGACGTCGATAGGGTTCCACCACTATCGAGCGGGCGTCGCCACCGCTCTCACTGAGCTCGGGGCGATCACTCTTCTTATCGAAACGACGGGCTTCCAACTACGCTTTGTCTCCTAACGGCTCCTCGGCCCCTTCGAACAGCTGGATCGGATGACCCGGCATGATCGTCGAGATCGCGTGCTTGTAGACCAGTTGCGAATGTCCGTCGCGACGCAGCAGCACGCAGAAATTGTCGAACCATGTCACGACGCCTTGCAACTTGACTCCGTTGACGAGGAAGATCGTAAGGGGAGTCTTGCTCTTACGAACGTGGTTCAGGAAGGTGTCTTGTAGATTTTGTGAGCGGTCAGCCGCCATTGTGTTTGTTCCGTTTTTTGTCGCGGGCCCCTTCCCGCGAGCTTATGGCCAAGTTGCTTGCGCCTCGCTGCTGTTACACTTGGTCTTGCAGGGTCTTGCAGGCTTTGGATCGTTCAGTCGCTTGGGAGCAAGGAACCTGGATGACTGATATTACAGGGCACCCGCAGGGGCGGTGCAAGCAGAAGTTGGAGGCAAAGCATGATCTTGGCGTGATCTTGGTGCTGCAATCACGCCCACTCGGCGTGCCTGTGGAAATCACGACGTAGGGCTGTAGTGACCGGCCCGGGCTTTCCGTTACCCACCGGGCGTCCATCGATGCGCACCACCGGCATGACAATCTGGCTGGCGGCCGTCACAAAGGCTTCGCGGGCCCCAAGCGCCTCCGAGATGGTGAATGCGCGCTCCTCAAATACAAGCCCTTGAGCTTTGAGAGCATCGATTAGCACGCTCCTCGTGATGCCTCGTAAAATTCCGTTATCGGCCGGACGGGTCACAACCTTTCCATCGGCGGTGACAATCCAGGCATTGGTTGATGACCCTTCGGTGACCCGGCCCTCCTGATCTACGAGCCAGGCTTCCCGCGCTCCCTGGCTGCGGGCAGACTGTTTGGCGAGCACGTTGGGCAGCAAAGCAATGGTTTTAATATCAACCCGCGACCAGCGGTCATCAGGAACAGTAATGACCGCGATGCCTTCGGCAGCCAGCCGCTCATTGGCGGCGGGATCGAGGCTGCGGGCAGTCACGACGATGCTCGACGGTGTGCCGGCGGGCGGGAATGCATGGTCGCGCCGGGCCACCCCACGCGTGACCTGCACGTAGACAATACCGTTGTGCACGCGATTGCGGCGGATGGTTTCGCGCATCACCACCGCAAGCGCCGAAGGGACGAGCGGCCATGCGATCTTGAGCTCGTTCAGGGACCGCCGCAGCCGCTCGACATGCCGACGCTCGTCGATCAGCCGCCCCGCTCTCACTTCACACAACTCGTAGACGCCATCGGCGAATTGGTAGCCACGATCCTCGATATTGACCGAGGCATCGCGGCGCGGCAGGTACCGGCCATTGACGTAGGCAACGCGGGACAAAGGCAGCTCCGATCGAAAGAAAACCTAGGGTCGACGAGCGCCGTCCATACCAGTTTTTGTGCAGCAAGCGAACGGCTCGCCAGACCCGATTTCATGGTGGAGCCGCAAACCTTTCGCCTTGTTGCCGGGATGCTGCCTCTCTTATGATATCGGTTGCTCTTACTTGTGCGGCATCCCGTTCGCGTTTGTGTCCAACCTAGGACCAACTTCAAAAGGGGCCCATTATGACAAATACGGCTATGTCCGCTCGCTTTGCAGAAAGCGATTTCCGCGTCGGCTCGGTTCTCACGCGCACGGCGAAGATCCTGTCGCAGCATTTCCTGATCTTCTTCTTGATCGGGCTGGTCGCCAACCTGCCATCACTCCTGCTCGGATATGGCGGCGGGTCAGTCGGCGCCAGTCCGACCGGTCAGAACGCCGTTCTGCTGATCGTCGGTGGTGTGCTGTCGTTCGTGCTCAGCATGATCAGCCAGGCCGTCATGGTGCACGCGGCGTTTCAGGCCATGCGCATGCGTCCTGTCAGCCTTGGCGAGTCGATGAGGGTCGGCTTGTCGCGCGTCTTCGCCGTCATCCTGCTGGCGCTCCTGATGGGCATTCTGGGCGGGCTCGCAGCCGTGTTACTGATCGTACCGGCTCTCATTGTGATGACAATGTGGTTCGTCAGTACCCCGGCCTGTGTGGTCGAACGGACCGGCCCATGGACCAGCATGAAGCGCAGCGCCGCCCTTACAAAGGGGCATCGCTGGAAGGTCTTCGGACTGCTGCTCCTCCTGATCCTCGTCAGCTTGATCGTTGCCGGATTGCTTCAGCTGGTGCTCATGCAGGTTGGAAGCACAATTCTGGTGCTCCTCGGCACTTTGCTGTGGGGAGCGCTGTGGACGGCCTTTTACTCCATCGCGGTCGTGACGACCTATCATGATCTGCGCGTGGCCAAGGAAGGCATCGACATCGAGCAGATCGCATCGGTGTTCGACTGACGCAGTCAACGGCCGCCGCAGGGGCAACCTCGCGGTAATTTCAAGGCGCCTGGCTTTCCAGGATGGCGCTGTCACGCACCAGTCAACGACGCCAAATGCGTCGTTGACTGGCACCTTGCTGTCGCCCACTGCTGACACGTCTATTGTTCATTATCTGTGATTGCACGGCAGTAATGCCTGCGGCATTTCAAGCCGTGCGGCAGCAGCCGGTCAATTTCGTCAACTCGATGAAAGCCGGTTTGCCATGTGTCATCCCGGTCATGCTGATCGAGATCATCACAGCCCTCCTGGCTGGCTTGGCCATGCTCGTGCCGGCAGTGATCCTTGGGTCGATGTGGCTCGGCGCAGCGGCGGTTCTAAAGCGGGATGAATTTAGGTTTGCACCGCCGTTGAATCAATCTCCGCTCGTTCCCGCGAAAGCGGGAATCCAGGGGCTGAGAACTCGGCCAAAGTGCTGGGTCCCCGCCTCCGCGGGGACGAACGGAATTTAATGG
>Ga0209488_10001749_pt1 | contig 18403 bp, 18 predicted proteins | sample Rivendell_Oct201_8_FD_188349 | JGI IMG/M metagenome (GOLD analysis project Ga0209488, IMG submission 188349) | Vadose zone soil microbial communities from the Eel River Critical Zone Observatory, Northern California, USA -... | ecosystem: Environmental > Terrestrial > Soil > Vadose zone >...
AGGAAGAAAGGAAGAAAGCAAGAAAGCAAGAGGAGTTCGCTGGTCCATTTCTCCCCCCTTGACAGACCCCATACAAGGGGCGGGTCTTGTGCCCGCCCGCCTATCCGCGCCTGCGGGCCAACGGGCGGGCACCGCGTCGCAAGCCGCCGAAGACCCGCCCCTACGCTACTGCTCGTGCGGGATTCGTGGCGTGAGGACGGTTTCACACGTGATGCCGATCGCATAGAATTGTGCGCGATGACACCCAATCGCGAAAAAGCAGCCCGTGAATTGCTCGCCTTCTACCAGGAGGCGGGGGTCGATGCTTTGCTGGGCGAGGCGCCGGTCGACCGATTTGCTGATGAGCCCCCCGCACCGGCCGTTGCGGCGGATGCGGTCCGGACGCAGCCCGTGCCGGACCGGCGTAGCGCCACTCCGCCCCCGACCGAACGCACCGTCATCTATGCACGCGATCTCGACGCCCGGACCAAGGCCGCGGCCTCACCGCCGCCACCGGATGCCGCCGTCATGGCGGCGCGCGAATCCGCGCGCAGCGCAGCGAGCCTTGATGAATTGCGCGCCATGTTGGCGCGTTTTGATGGCTGCGCCTTGAAGGCAACGGCCAAGCAGCTCGTTTTTTCCGACGGCAATCCGAAATCACGCCTGATGTTCGTTGGCGAAGCGCCCGGCCGCGAGGAAGACATCGAGGGCCTGCCCTTCGTCGGCCCCTCCGGCAAGCTGCTTGATCTCATGCTGGCGGCAATTGGTCTTGATCGCCAAAGCGCTTACATCGCCAATATCGTGCCTTGGCGGCCGCCCGGCAACCGCACGCCGACGCCACAGGAATCCGCCATCTGCCTGCCGTTCATCCTGCGCCAGATCGAACTCGTCGATCCCGACGTGCTGGTGTGCCTGGGCAATCCATCGACCCAGACGCTGTTGTCGATCCGGGACGGCATCACCAAAACGCGCGGTCGCTGGTTCAAATTCAACACCGGCAAGCGCGAAATCCGCGCCATGCCTACCCTGCACCCGGCCTATCTGCTGCGCCAACCGTTGTCGAAGCGGCTTGCCTGGCGCGATTTCCTGGCGATCAAGAAGGCGCTTGCGATGCAGAGTTCGTAGCCCGCATGGAGGCTTGGCCGCTTCCATGCGGCCAAGCCATAATGCGGGGACACCGCAACCCTATCGAATGCCCGCCCCGGATTGCGCCAAAGCGCGTGAAGAACGCGCTTTGGACTTCATCCGGGCTAAAATTTCCAGAGCTACCCCGGCATCGCAAATTTGATCGCGAACAACATCGCCAACACCAGCACGGCAGGCTTTGCCTCCGTGAACTTGCCGCTGAGAATCTTAGCCGCCGCATAGCAAATAAAACCGAGGCCGATGCCGGTCGCGATCGAGAAAGTGAACGGCATCGCGACGGCGGTAATGACCGCGGGCGCATATTCGGTGATGTCGTCCCAATGGATTTCGGCAAGCCCCTTCATCATCACGCAGGCAACGAAAAGGAGTGCCGCCGCCGACGCGTAGACCGGCACCATGCCGGCGAGCGGAAAGAAGAACAGTGCCGCCAGAAAGAACAGCGCAACGAACACCGCGGTGAGGCCGGTCCGCCCGCCCGCCGACACGCCGGCAGCGCTCTCGATATAGCTCGTCGTGGTCGATGTCCCCATGAGCGCCCCGAACATCGCTGCAAAACTGTCGGAGATGAGCGCTTCCCGCATGCGCGGCAGGTTGCCTTCCTGGTCAAGCAGGCCGGCGGCGTGGGCAACGCCGATGAGCGAGCCCGCATTGTCGAACACGTCAATGAGCAACAGACTGAAAACCAAGATGAGAAATGTCAGCTCGAAAATCTTTGAAAAATCGAGCTGCAGGAATGTTGGGGCAAGTGACGGCGGCATCGCGACGACGTCGGTGAACTGCGTCAGCCCAAGCGGAATTCCGATCACGGAGACGGCGAGAATGCCTATCAATATGGCGGCCACAAAACCGCGATAGGTCAAGGCGACGATCAACACAAATCCGAATAGACACAAAAGAGACGCCGGCTGCGTGAGATCGCCGAGCGTCACCAATGTCGCCGGATGCGCCACGACAATCTTGGCCTCTTCAAGCGCGATGATGCCGAGAAACAGGCCGATGCCCGCCGAAATGGCGAGCTTCAGATTTTTTGGAATGGCATTGATGACATATTCGCGAATCCTGAAAATCGAAATCAGAAGGAACAGGACGCCGGAGCAAAAAACGGCGGCCAAACCCTGTTGCCATGTGTATTTGTGCGCGAGGACGATCGTGAAGGCAAAGAACGCGTTGAGCCCCATGCCGGGCGCAAGCGCAATCGGATAATTGGCGTAGAGGCCCATGGCGAGGCTCGATACCGCGGCGGCAACGCAGGTCGCGACGAACACCGCGCCCTTGTCCATTCCGGCATCGCCGAGAATCGTCGGATTGACGAAGACGATGTAGACCATCGTGAGAAATGTCGTCATGCCGGCGACGAGTTCGGTGCGCACCGTCACGCCGTGTCGTGTCAGGCCGAAATAGCGGTCGAGAAATGAAGCAGGTTGGTGCGGCGCGCCTGGTTCGTTCATCGAAAATCCTACCGGATCGGAATGAGCACCTTAGGGGGCGGAGGAACGGCCGGAGCAGGCGCCTGCGGCGCAGGCGCCGGTTCGTCCCGCTGCGTCTGCGGGCGGATCACCGCCCAGCCGATGCGCAACAACGGCAACCGTCCCTGCGACGGCCGCTCAAAGGCGCGCGGCACTTCAGGCACGATGTCGGGAAATCGCTCCTTGATCTGCGCCGGCGGCGTGCCGGATGTATCGTTTGTAGGCCAAACCACGATCGCGCCTTTTGCCTTGATGTCCGCCATGGTGACCCAGGGCGAATGTTCGGGCGTTGCGTCGAGGAAAAGACTCGGGCGACTTGGGGTCCCGATTGCAACCAAAGTGGCGGTGTGCGGGTCACCGGCGACAATACGTAACGGCGCGCCGGTGCGTCGCTGGAAGCTTTCGGCGAAGAATTGCGCCATCTGGGCCGCAGGTTGATTGAGGCCCATCTCGACGCCGACCCATGGCAAGGTGATGAGTGCCACGATCGCCATGGCGGGAGGAACCAGGAGCAATCCAAACCAGGCCGAAATGACAACGTTCTGGTGAGCAAATTCGATTCTGTCGCCGGCCGCCACCACGACCGCAAGACCCGTGTAGATCACGAGCGGCGCGACACCGCCGGCCGGGCCCGGCCATCCGAGCAGGACGGCGGAGAAAGTCGCCGCCAGCGCCGGCACAATGGCGAAGAAATAGACGAATTGACGGGCAAATGGATCAACCGGAGCCCGCACGATGATGGGCGATGGCTCACGCTTCGTCCATGGCCAGCCCACCACCAATCCCACCATGACGATCAGGCCGGTATGGACCGCGACGACCACGGCCATCAGCTTGAGCCAGGCGCTGAAATTCTCGGTGACGGATTCTGGCGTTCGCAGCCGGCTCAGTGTCGTGAGGACGCCGTCGCCGGTTTCAATCAGCCATAGGATATGCGGAAACATCACGATGAGCGCGACAATCCCGGCAAACCACGGGTCGGAGGAACCGAGCACGGCACGCGCACGCTTGTTGAGCAGCGTGAAAACCACCAACAGGGCGATGAGCAACAGGCCCGCATAGGTCGACAGCAACAGGAGCCCGATCTCGACCGCAAGCGCGACCCAATATCCGCGCCGGCCTTCGCCGACCGCTCGCCAGAAATGCAACAGAATAAGCGACCAAAGCGCCATGGTGAGAATGACCGGACCGAAATCCGGCGTCGACACGGCAAAGACCGAAATTCCGACCATCAAGAGGACCGCCAGCGCCGCGTGATGCGCCCCGACAATCGAACTCCCGAGCGCAAAAACCGCCCAATAGGTCGTGATCACACAGACCTGAGAGAGCAGATAAGGGCCGACCATGCTGCGGCCGGCGAGAATGAAGGCTGCGTCCGCAATCCACAAGGCAAGCGGCGGCCCCAGATAGGTGCCAAGCCGGAATTCATGGCCGACGGTGACGGCGGTCGCGACGTCGCCTGGCGGCGCCCAATAGAAGAAGGACGGCACAAGTGCCCAGAGCGCACCTTGCACCAGCGCTGCGATCGACACCGCCAGTGCCGGACGTGAGCGCAACAGTTCGACAAAGATGGATACGTAAAGCATCAGCCCCGCGTGTCGTAGCGACAACGTCCGATTAGAGCATATCGGTGGGCAGTGCGGCTAGGTCAACGTTTTGTTCTAGGTCACCGCGGCTCAGCATGGCCGCCACCGGCGCAAACGAACGGCGATGATGGATCGTGGGTCCAAGCCGCACCAGCGCGGCCTGATGGACGGGTACGCCATAACCCATGTTGCTTTCGAAGCCGTAGCCCGGATGTGCGAGCGCAAGCCGCATCATCAGGCGATCACGCGTGACCTTGGCGACGATCGAGGCGGCCGCAATCGAAACCACAAGGCCGTCGCCGCCGATGACGGCCTGGCAATCGCATGCCACGTTGATGCGATCGCGACCGTCGACAAAGACAAGCTGGGGGCGCGACGGCAGTGACGCGACCGCCCGCGCCAAGGCCCACAGTGATGCCCGCAAGATATTGTCCCGGTCTATGCGCTCCGGCGGCGCGAAGGCAACCGCCACCTCGGCGCTCAGGCAAATCTCGTGGAAAAGCCGTTCGCGTGTCGGGCGATCGAGCTTCTTGGAATCGTCGAGGCCTTTCGGGATGGCTTTTGGATCGAGAATGACGGCGGCGGCCACTACCGGCCCTGCAAGCGGCCCCCGCCCCGCTTCATCGCAACCGGCGACCGGCCAGACGCCGCGCTTGAGAGCGGCCTTTTCCCGTCGAAACGTCGGTGACGGGGCCTCCTCGCCCAGGGCGAGGCGCGCGGCAGCTTTGGCATCGTTGCGACTCATGCCGCCATGGTGATGCGGTTGACGCGATAGTCAAGCTCAAGTCGACACCTCTCGACACCTCTCCAGCTCTGAGCCGTCATGGCGAGCCAACGCAGTCAAGCTTGCGCAGACTGCGTAAATTTATCAGCGGTGCCGGCGATCCAGGTCTAGCCTTACGTTGAGCGTGTAAGCTGAAAACGGAGAATGGCGCCTTGAGCGTCACGAGCTTTAGTTGGTACATTTCGTCAGATGCTACGGGACGGAAATTTGGGTAGCGATTGAGGGAATAGGTCTGTGTTGACATCAGCAATTTCCAAAAGTCTCTCACCTGACGGGAGCAGGAAGTCAATTCTAACTGCGATATTGGGCATTGTTGGCTGGATGATTTCCGGCCCTTTGGTTTCAACTGTATTCGCCGCCGGGCCGGACGACGCATACTTGCCGCCATCGATTGTCGAATTGAAAAAGCCCGCGACAAAACAGTATGGCACTCCTTGACCAATTGAATTCCTGTCACGGAAGTTGATTCTTAGTAATCCAGCCGTCCTCGCAATTCACTGAATGGAACCATGACGTGGGTTTGATACGCCGTCCTGTCCTGCAGGCGACGGTACCACGCCTCGACGTTGGGAACTGAGGGGCGCTCAATCTCGAGATTGAAATAGCGATAGAGATGAGTTCCGATTGAGATGTCGGCAAGGCTGAGCTGGTTGCCGAGCATAAATGTTTGGCCGCTGATCAGCAGATTCAAGAGTTGAAAATGACGGCTGCAGCGGCTGATGCTCTCCTTGATCGCCGACAAATTCCGTTGCGGCGCCGGGGTCCGATAGAAGCCCCAAAAAACGCCGACTAGAAAATCAGGCTGCAACGTCGTTTGCGACCAATCCAGCCATTGATCAACACGCGAGCGTTCCGCGGCGTCGTCGTTCCAGAACGAGCCTCGTCCATAACATGCGGCCAAGTAACGCAGAATTGCGTGCGATTCCCAGACGATTGTGCCGTTGTCGTCTATGACCGGAACACGACCGTGTGGGTTCATTGCCCTAAACTCGGAGGTGTCCAAACCGCCAAATTGACCACCAGCTTCGATGTGTCGATGCTTAATCCCAAGCTCACCGACCAACCACATCACCTTTTGGAGGTTGAATGAACTGCGTCGTCCCCAGATTGTCAGCATCAGAATGAAGTCTCCATGGGCCACGGGCGACGTATTGACTTGGCATCTTGAGGCTCGTCCATGTGTAAGAGCGCAGCGATGTCTTCACTCCTGCGTGTTGGATTTCGCGAACGGTAGTTACCGGATCGCTGCGACTCATGCCGCCATGGTGGTGCGGTTGACGCGATAGTCAAGTTGGAGTCGACACTTCTGAATCTCCGCGCTGTCATGGCCGGCCAACGCAGTCAAGCTTGCGCAGATTGGGTAAATGCAGGGGTGATAGAGTTCGGCGTCCGATTTTTTAGCGTGACGACTTGCACCAACCGCGCTTTCGTCAGTGTCGAGACCCGTAATAACTTCAGGCGCAGCCGCGCTGCGATGAGCGGATTTCCGCCCAACTCGTCGGCGATATTGGCGGAGAATTGCCAATCGACGCAAGTCTACCAATCGACCCAAGTCTAATTGTAGGTTCGCCTTCGAGTACCTCGTGGGAGCTTCGCCGTTCGATCGCCGGTCCGGTCCTTTGCTTCGTGTTAGCCTGCTCTGCCGTGTTGCAGCGTTCTTACAAGAGCAATGCTGGTCGCCTATGCTTGGATCCCTGCGATTCTCCGGCGAGGACATTTGCGACGTATCTCGCCAAACGGGGACTCGATGTTGTTGTCAAATCGCGGAGAGAAGATCATGCAGAAGACGATGCGCGCAATTTTAGTCGCCACCGGCCTTGCCTTTACGGTTTGGGCCAATCCCATTAGCGCAACGCCATGGACAATTGGAGCGGGGGGCTTTGCTACATCTAGCGATGTAATCCCTGTACACGGCAACCATCATGGTTGCCGATGGGACCGGCCCGTTGCTGGAGGTCCAAAGGTTTGGCACAAGCACGTAAACGGCATGCGCGTACCCTGTTAGCGGTTATCGCATCTTCCTGCCGTGCCAGGCGCATTTGCCCATCGAACCCGCGCTTTGTTTGAGGCGGGATGTACGGCAGCGCGTAGGGCGCAATCGTTTTATTGCGCCGTTCGTGGCCCAATGCCCGTAAGACGGTTGTGGGGTCATGGCGCCGTAAAGCGACTGCGCCCTACACACTTTGAAATCTCTACCGAATCCCCCGTTGGCTTCGTTCCGTAAAATCCATTTTGGTTCCGCTCAAAACAAACTCAGCTGTTGCGTCCCATGCCGCGGCGGCGAGAACAAATGCGTCGCGAGCTGAGACCGCGACTTGTTGAGGCCAAACCTTTCGCAGGCGGTTTCGAAACGCCGCCCGATCAACCAGGCAATCGGCCCGGTGCCGGTCATGCGCTTGCCGAAAGTGGCGTCGTAATCCTTGCCGCCACGCATATCGCGCACGAGCTTGAACACGTGGCGCTGGCGATCGGGAAAATTGGCCAACAGCCATTCGCGAAATAGGTCGCGGACCTCAAGCGGCAACCGCAGCAGCACATAGCCTGCTCCGGACACGCCCGCCGCCGCAGCCGCATCGAGAATCCGCTCGATCTCGGCATCATTGATGGCCGGAATGACCGGCGCCACCATCACGGCCGTGGGTACGCCTTCGGCGCTCAACTGCCGCAAGGCATCAAGGCGACGCATTGGCGTCGCGGCGCGCGGTTCCATCAGGCGCGCGAGCTTGGGATCGAGCGTCGTCACCGACAGCGCGACCTTGACGAGATTGCGCTTGGCCATGCGCGAGAGAATATCGAGGTCGCGCAGCACGAGCGCGGACTTGGTCACGATGCCGACCGGATGATTGAACTCGTCCAGCACTTCAAGAATGCGCCGCATGATCTGGTGCTGTTTCTCGATCGGTTGGTACGGATCCGTATTGGTGCCGATCGCGATCGTGCGCGGCTCATAACCGGGTTCGGACAGTTCGCGTGCCAGAAGCCGCGGCGCCTCGGGCTTGGCGAACAGTTTCGATTCGAAATCGAGCCCCGGCGAAAGCCCGAGATAAGCATGCGTCGGCCGCGCAAAGCAGTAGATGCAGCCGTGCTCGCACCCCCGGTACGGATTGATCGAACGGTCGAAGGAGATGTCGGGCGATTCGTTGCGGGTGATGATGCGCCGCGTGGCATCGATGGCGACCGTCGTCTTGAAGGCGGGGAGATCCTCCAGGTTCTGCCAGCCGTCGTCGAACGCGACCCTGGCCATCGGCTCATAACGGCCCGAGGCGTTGGACACGGCACCGCGGCCGCGCCTGCGCGCCGCATCGACACTTGTATCAAGGCTCGAATCGGCGCCCGCATCAACGCAGGCATTGATTCTCGCATCGTCAACAGCGTCGGGATCACGCGCAGAACCGGCGGTCGATCGGGTCGCATTTGCGACATCGGCGACCGTCGGGACTTTGCGGGACGTCGCGGGAGCGCCACGGGCGGACTGCTTGCGGCGGACAAGTCCGCCCGTGGGCCCCGCGTTGCCGACAGGCCCTTGGGGGGGCGGGGGGATGGGCCTGGGCAAAACCTCGCGTATGGTCGAATGACGATTGGTCGATTGACGATTCATGGCCGAACCCTAAACCGTAAACAGGAACAAATCAAGAACAAAATAATGCCATGTTAGGCTCTCCCGGGGAGCGACCAAGATGTACCTGACGATCAGCGTCGTGATCGCGACGCATAATTCCGAACGACTGCTTGTGCCGACGCTGGCCGCGCTGGTGCCGGGCGCGCTGGCGGGGTTGGTGAGCGAAGTGATCATCGCGGACATGGGCTCGACCGACGCGACGGCGCAAATCGCAGAGGAAGCCGGATGCAAATTCTTGCAAGTAACATCGAAAGGCGCGGGGCTTTACGCGGCCGCGAAAGCCGCGCGCGCAGGATGGCTCATGTTCCTTGAGCCCGGCACGGTGCCGGACGCCATCTGGGTCGATGAAGTGGGCCGCTTTATCGAAGCCGTGCAGGCCGCCGGCACGATGAAAACGAAAGCCGCCGTGTTCCGGCGCACCACTCCGATTGGAAGCAACCTGCCGCTCATGCGCGAGGCCATCTGTTTCATCGCTTCATTGCTCGCGGCACTTCCTGATCCGGCCCAGGGCTTGCTGGTTTCGAAAGTGCTTTACGACGAACTCGGCGGCCACAGCGCCGAACAAACCGATCCCGAACGCGCTATGTTGCGACGCGTCGGCCGGCGGCGCATCGTGGCGTTAAGAAGCGGCGCTGTAGCGCTCAGTGGTGCGCGGTGAGTGGGTAACATCGGACATGTTGCAGGCGTTCTGTTTCAAAAGGAAATGGGAACGCGCTTCCAACTTGTAACCTACCGCGGCGCCGGTCCTGCCATGCTGCCATGCAAGACTTCTGGCATTGAATACCAAAATGGTGTAGACTAAACATAGCTTGGAGAGAATTGACATGACACAGTCCATGGTGCCATGACGATTAGCCAAAACGCGAACGATCCCGCCGTCGAACGTGGCGAGGCGATTTACAGAGACAATAAGGACCAGTTGGAGGCATATTATCGCGGCCAATATGTCGCCATCAATATCTTGAATGGCCGGTTTGCCCTTGGGCAATCTGGCCTCGAGGCGATCGACAACGCCAAGAAGTCGTGCGGCAGTCCATTTGTTGGCTATCTTCGAGGGATTGGATTTGTCGAGTTCTTCGGGAACGTCTGAAAGTACGCTCATCGGTTATATCGACCAATACAGGAGACCTCAATAGATCGTGGCAGCACTCCGATAATTGGAAATAGGCTTAGGCTTCTTGAACATTGCAGGCTCGAAATCGACTTTGTCGAGAGAGTATTGAAAATCACAAAGCTATTGTAATGGTTGAACGGGTGGCACGGGTGCCATCGGCAGGCGGCCGATCATCGACATTTTTTTGAGCATCTTTCATCCTTGCGCATGAGACGATGAGGAGGATTCATGAAACTTCCCCACCGAAGGAAATTTCTGCATCTGGCCGCGGGCGCTGCCGCGCTCCCGGCCATGTCGCGCGTTGCGCGGGCGCAAGCCTATCCGTCCCGGCCGATCACGATCGTGGTCGGTGCGGCCGCGGGCGGACCGACAGACACAATCGGCCGCATCATTACGGAACGCATGCGCAACGTGCTCGGCCAGGCCATCGTGATCGAAAATAACGGCGCCGCTGCCGGCAGCATCGCACACGGCCGGGTCGCACGTGCGGCTCCCGACGGCTACACGCTCAGCCTCGGCCATTGGGGAACGCACGTCGTCAACGGCGCGGTCTATTCGCTGTCATACGATACGCTTAAAGATTTCGAGCCGGTCGCGCCGATTTCGACCAGTCCCTATTTCATCGTCGGCAAGTTGGGCCTGCCGGTGAACGACCTCAAGGGACTCGTCGCCTGGATCAAGGCCAACGGAGACAAGGGCAGCCAGGGGACAGCCGGCGCCGGCAGCCCCGGCCATATCGGCGGAGTTCTGCTGCAGTCCATCCTCGGCACGCGCTGGGTATTCGTTCCGTATCGAGGTGCCAGTCCGGTGATGCAGGCGCTGCTCGCCGGTGAATACGATTGGACTTTCACGACGCCGGACCAAAGCCTGCCGCAATTTCGCGCCGGCCGCGTCAAACCCTATGCGATCACGGCGAAGAGCCGCATGACGCACGCACCCGACGTTCCGACCACCGACGAGGCCGGGCTGCCGGGCTTCTACCTGTCAAATTGGCACGCTCTGTGGGCGCCCAAGGGCACGCCGCAGGAGATCGCCGCGAAACTCAATGCGTCCGTTGTCGCGGCCTTGGCCGAGCCTGCGGTGCGTGCGCGCCTCGACGACCTTGGCCAGGAGGTTTTCCCGTCCGCCCAACAGACGCCGCAGATGCTCGCCGCCCTGCACCAGGCCGAAATCGACAAGTGGTGGCCGATCATCAAAGAGGCCGGCATCAAGCCGGAGTGAAAACTCCGGCGGCATCGTCCACAAACGAATGGGGTCTACCCTTTTCGCTTTCGCTTCGCCAGAGGCTTTGCGATTTCGCGGGCGCAGTCGATGAAAAGCTGCGCTACGGGGCTGATCATCCGGCCCTTCAGCGTGATTATTCCGACGTGCCTCGTCAATGCGGGTAGCTTGACGGGCAAAACCTTGACCGTCGGGTTCTTGGGCCCGAAACGGAATGCCGCGCCCGCCAGCATCGCCAACCACGGCCCGCTTGCAACCATGGTATTGGACATCTGGACAGAATTGCAGGTAACGACCGCGCCTGGAGCCTCCAGATTGCAGGCGCGGAAAGTCTCAGCAACTATCGCACTGGCCTCAGTCCCTTGATTTGGCAATATCCATGGTTCGTTCATTAGTTCCGCAAGCTCGATGTGGCGGTGCCGCTGCCATGGGTTCTGAGTTCCCGCCAAGACAAGTTCCCAATCGTCGAACAGAACTTCCGGGTTGAGGTCTTCCGCAATTGGTATCTCTGTCCGTCCGAGGATGACATCGACATTGCGCTCGCGCAGTTCCCGTTGGAGTGCAGCGCCCCAGGTGGCTTGCGTCACTTCGAATGTGAGCCGCGGGTGGTTGCGGTGCAGGCGATTGAGGATGATCGGAAGAAAACCTTCCATCATGGCAGTGTGACAGCCGATCCGTAACTTACCGACCGTTGGGTCGGCCAGAAACTCAATCTCCTTGATGCCCTGCCGCAGGTCGTCGAACGCCGCCATGCTCCATCGCAGCAGCGCCCGGCCATACATCGTGGTCTCGATACCCCGAGCACTGCGATCGAGCAGACGCACGCCGATCGAATGTTCGAGGTCAGCGATCGTTTTCGATACGACAGGCGTCGAGACGGCGAGGCTCTTGGCGGCTTTTGACATGCTCCCCGATTGCACGACTTCGGCGAGAATATGCAGATCGCGTAGGTTGATGCGGCGGCCAATCCGTTCAGACAATTGCATGGGGGCTCCGCCGCATGCTCGGCCAGGGCCAGCAATGGGTCTATTGGGGGATCGTTCGGTGACATAGGAAATCTGGTACCAAGACCGAGAGTCCCAGTACACCCGGCCCATAAGCTGGAAAGGCATTCCCTCGTACCAGGGGGATCAACGGGGTTTCGATGGAAGTTCTATTTGTAGATCAGCCCAAAGAACGTGGGCGGTGCACGACGCGACCAGATGTCGTCACCCCGCCACGCGTCCAAGCTTTTTGAGTCTGTGCGTTAATTGATCTGCACGCTTCCGGTGGCGCCGACAAGTCTCAAGTGCGTACCGGGTCTTGAGCAGCTGGAAATGGAGCTGCTTCCTCCTCGACCATCGCTGGCAGCCGTACTTCAGGTTCAAGTCCGTCCTGGTGCCACACTCTCCGGTCGTCGGGCAGAAGTAGAGGTGACGGTACCGGCGCCCGTCGTTGCCGACCACCCACCAGCTACAGCTGCGATCGAAGTCTGGCACGCCACTACGCGCTTGGCTGACGGGCACGAGCCGCCAAGTCCTGCTGGTGGTCGGTAAGCCCGGAAGCGAGAGCCTGAGAAAAGCGCCGTCGTCGACAAGATCACTGCAGCTTCTGGCCTCGACCTGGATCAGCAGGCCGCAGACGCGAGCCCGATGAATTCCGACTCCGGCCACTCGGTTGACGTCGACGCGCCAGAGGTCCTCGACTAGACGGCGGGTTGGTGGAGGTGAAAGTGGAAGCATTCTGGGCACTCGCGCACGCACCGATCGTTTTTGCTGTTTACCCCCAGAGATTTATAAGGTCGCGCCTAACGGCCCTGAGCAAATAAATCGTCGTGTATCCCCTTTCGCCTGCTTGAATGCTGCTGTAGCATGTTACCTGAGCTGCGCTCGGGAGGTGCCGAAGTCCCTTTTTCATTAGCAGCAAGCATGCCGTCGGCGGGCAACCACTCAGGTTTTCATTTTTGTCTGTTTGAACAGTGTCGCAACCGCGCGTGGGCGCGCAGTATCAAAAAAGATCAGGGAGGAAGTCGATGAACCGACGATACATTATTAGTTTATCCGGCATTGCGGCGCTTGGACTTGCAATGGTCTCTAGCAACGCAATGGCTCAACAAAAATCGCTCAAGGAACAACTCGCCGGAATTTGGACATTGGTCTCGTCAGAGACTACCGCCCCGAACGGCACCAAGCAGCAGCCAATGGGGGTTAATCCGAAAGGCATCCTAATGCTGGATGCCGGAGGACGATACGCATCGATGATCACCAGTGCGGACCGTCCCAAATTCAAGTCCCGAAACCGTGCGGAGATAACAACCGAGGAATTTGCGGCAGCGGCGAAGGGGGCCATTGCGCAGTATGGCACCTGGTCGGTCAACGAGACGGATAAGACCCTCGTGCGGCGCGCCGATGGCGCCCTGATTCCGAACACTGAAGGAACGGAATCACAGAACGCCGTGGCCTTGAGTGGGGATGAACTGAAGATTACCGGTTCGCCCAGCCCAGTCAGTGGCGGAGGAACAAATGTGGTGGTCTACCGGCGAGCCAAGTAACACTGGCAATGCATATTCGATTTTACCCAAGCTGCCACGGGGGATGCCAAGGCCCCGCTGCTTAGCGGCAGTGCCAGTGCCATCGGCGGGCAGCCACTCAGACCTTCGATTTTTGTCTGTTTGAATGCTGATCCTAATCGCGTGTGCTTCAACAACATAGGGAGAAACACAATGAATAAAATTATCTTGCTCGCCACTACGACGCTTTGTCTCGCCATCGGTTTGTCTGGTACAGCGACTGCCCAAACCACTAAAGATCTGGTCGGGACGTGGACCCTCGTTGTCTCAACAAATGTGGGCCAAGATGGACGTAAGATCGACGTTTGGGGTCCTAACCCGAAGGGCATGTACGCATTCGATGACAAAGGGCACTTTGTTATTGTGAATGCTCGTCCCGATCTTCCGAAATTTGTCTCCAATAATCGTAATCAAGGTACTCCGGATGAGAACAAGGCCATAGTGCAAGGAAGTTTGTCCCTGTACGGTACCTACTCAGTCGCCGACAAGGTCCTTACGTACAAAGTCGAGGGCAGCTCATGGCCAGCGTGGACCGGAACGGATCAGAAGCGGACTATTATCTCCTTCACTGGCGATGAGCTGACCTACACGCTTCCGGGGTCTATCGGCGGCACTTCTGAGACGAAGATACGACGCCTGAAGTAAGGCGCCATCTGTATCTTGAAGGCGACCAGTGACGTGATGTTGATAATTGTCCTGGTCCCTTCGCTTTATTGCCCGGCGTCGAAAGTAAATGAAAATGACAGCACGCCTCCCGAGATTATCGACAAGCTCAACAAGGAGATTAACACCGCTCTCGCCGAGCCCAAGATGAAGGCGAGGCTTGCCGACCTGGGCAGAACGGTGCTCGCCGGCTCTCCCGCCGACTTCGGCAAGTTCATTGCCGACGAAACCGAGAAATGGGGCAAGGTAATCCGGGCGGCCAACATCAAGGCTGAGTAGGCGCACGCCGACGGCCAACGTTCCATACCTGCCGATATGCACACGACCTGTCGTTCAATTGAACAAGCGGAGCGACGCAATGCTGAAATTTCCCCGCCGTCAATTCCTGCATCTGGCAGCGGGCGCTGCCGCGCTGCAGGCCGTGCCACGTGTCGCGCGGGCGCAATCCTATCCTACGCGGCCGGTGCGCATCATCGTCGCCGCTGCCGCCGGCAACACGGGCGACTTGATGGCTCGCCTGTTGGGCCAGTGGCTGTCGGAGCGTCTCGGGCAGCCATTTATCATTGAGAACCGGCCGGGCGCTGGCAGCAATATCGGCACCGAGGCGGTCGTGCGTGCGCCACCAGACGGCTACACGCTCCTCTTGGTTGCCTTCGGGAATGCGATAAATGCGACGCTCTACGATAAGCTTAATTTCAATTTCATCCGCGACATTGCGTCGGTCGCCGGCCTAATTCGTGTCCCCAATATCATGGAGGTCAACCTATCCTTTCCGGCGACGACCGTTCCCGATTTCATCGCCTATGCCAAGGCCAATCCAGGAAAGATCAATTTCGCATCGGCGGGTACCGGAACTTCCCTCCACATATCTGGAGAGCTGTTCAAGATGATGACCAGCCTCGACTTGGTTCATGTACCGTATCGCGGCCAAGCGCCAGCGCTCTCGGACTTGATCGGTGGACAGGTGCAGGTCATGTTCGACAATATGACTACCTCAATCGAGTTCGTTAGGGACGGCAAGGTGCGGCCTTTGGCGATCACCGCCGCCGAACGGTCCCACGTTTTACCTGACGTCCCGACCATTCGCGAGTTTGTGCCGGGCTTCGAGATAAGTCCCTGGATCGGCGTTGGCGCTCCTAGGAACACGCCTCCTGAAATCGTCGACAAGCTCAACAGGGAAATCAACGCGGCCCTTGCCGATCCCAAGATCAAGGCGCGGATTTCAGAATTGGGCGCAACGGCCATTTCGGGTTCGCCCGCAGACTTTGGAAAGTTCATCGCTGACGAAACCGAGAAATGGGCCAAGGTGGTGAAATTCTCGGGCGCTAAGGCGGAATAGTCGGCCGGAAGTTCACATCCGATATTCCATGAATCCCGATACGCGAGCGACTTGTCTCTCAAAATAGTGGAGCAACGCCATGCTGAAACTACCCCACCGAAGACAATTGCTGCATCTGGCCGCAGGCGCTGCCGCGTTGCCAGCGGCGTCGCGGATCGCGAGGGCGCAATCCTATCCATCGCGGCCGGTTCGCGTGATCGTTCCGTTCGGAGTTGGCGGTCCTACGGACATCTTTGCGCGGGTCATTGCTCAGAGGCTGAGTGAAAATCTTGGAAGACAGTTCTATGTTGAGAACATCGGCGGCGGTGGAGGCAATATCGGTTATGCTCAAACGGCGAAAGGAGCGCCCGACGGTCATACCTTACTCGTCACGTCCAACTCCTACGTCATAAATCCGGTGTTCTTCGATAAGGTCCCTTATGATCCTTATAAGGACTTCGACCCGGTGACGGTTGCGGTTGCACTCACCGTTGTGCTTTCCGTCAATCCTTCGGTGCCAGCGAAAACCGTTGCGGAACTGGTCAGCCTTATCAAGGCCAATCCTGGCAAATACAACTTTGCATCAGGCGGCACCGCGACGCAGTCCCATCTCTCGGGCGAGCAGTTCCGTGTGGCTCTCGGCCTCGATCTTGTGCACGTCCCGTTCAAAAGTGGAGGCGATTCAACCGCCTCGGTGGTGGCAGGCCATACAACCATGACTTTCGGTTCGCCCGCCCAGGCCGTGCAAAGCATCCGCGATGGCAGCTTGCGTGCCCTCTCCGTCGCGAGCAAAGCGCGCTCACAACTTCTGCCAGACATTCCAACCATGGCGGAAGCGGGGTACCCGGAACTGGAGGGAGAGAACTGGATGGGAGTCCTGGTCCCGGCCAAAACACCGAAGGACATTGTCACCTTGCTCCATCGAGAGATTGTCAAAAGCATTGCGTCGCCAGAGATGAAGGAACGCTTGGCCGCACTGGGCTTCGATCCAGTCGGAGGTACCCCCGAAGAATTCACTGCACGCATCAAGGGCGAGACCGTGACATGGGGAAAAGTCATCAGAGCGGCCAACATCAAGGCAGAGTAAGCCTCGTTTGTGAAATCATCGAGCGCTGGCACACCGCGCGCGACCCGCATGGGAGGATGGCATGAAATTTCCCCACCGAAGACAATTTCTGCATCTGGCCGCTGGCGCTGCCGCTCTGCCCGCTGTGTCGCGCATCGCGAGTGCGCAAGTCTACCCCACGCGGCCAATAACGATGATCGTGCCATTTGCCGCCGGGGGCCCTACGGACGTTGTTGCACGTATCATTGCGGAACGGGCGCGCATATCGCTTGGCCAAACATTGGTTGTCGAAAATGTCGGGGGACGCAGGTTTCGGCACACGGGGATTGGTACGCGATCCGTCGACGATTGTATGAGAGGGCGCGACCTCGCTGCAGTGCACAAGATACGTCCGTTATCGACGCATCACATTGCAACGCAAATTCCAATGCAGTGGGCCTAATATCCAATGCGCACAGCCCCGTAAGCGAGATCCCGCGTCGTATGTGCCTTAACGTCCGTTGTAACGTTGTTACCAACTCGAAGTTCAAGGTTCTCAATTTGGCTAAACGGGCGGGTCGCAAATCCGGCGTCAAGCTCCAGCAGGCGTGGCGTAAAAATGCGTTCCGCAGTGAATTGCAGATCACCGTATACGTATGACCTTATGATTGGAATGTCATAGGTTGCATGGGCGCGCGCAAAAAAACTTGGTTTAAAATCCGATCCGTCGCCACCAACAAGACTCTTGGTTGGGTAATAGCCGATGCTGACGAAACTCAGTCGACTAATATCGTAGGCGTTGGCTGATCCAAAATAGTATCTGTTTTCCAGTAGGACGCCATCCTTGAAGCCAGACGGTGAAGTCAACGAAACGCCTCGATTAAGATTTCCGGTAGAATATGCGGATGTCCGCACCTCAAACCGATCGAAGTAGTTCCAAGCGAGGCCGGCATTGAAATCGAATTCGCGTTTGCTGAAATCAAAATTTCCCTGGCTCGGGTTCGTTATGCCTAAACCAGCCTCCTGCATCCAAAATTTACTTTCGGTGAACACGTATAGATTCTTGTTCGGTAGCAGGCCGATATTCAAGTTGATACTGGTCACGAACAATGGTTCGAAGGGTACCCCGTTCGGAGCCATCCGTTGACCCGCAAATACTCCCGCAGTGTCAAAGTAGCCCCAGACCTCCGGCCAACCCGCAACGCGGCCCCTCGAAATGGTCGGATCGCATTGTCGAGTAGGAAGTGAACCGCACCGCGGGGCCGCAACCGCTATCGACGGTGGAGGTTGTGGCGTTGAGCTGTCCGCTTGTGGAGAGAGATCCGCTGCGAAGGCTTGGGAAACGTTTAAAAAAAGGCCGTAAGCGCCAGAATGTATCGAGCTAACATCGGCATTTCGCAACTCCCGCAATTCAAGAAATGTTGCGCTTCAGCCGCACGCATTCCATCTCCGTATCCCTATTTCCACGAATTTAGGTGTTTTGATGTCTCGGCTCGACAATCAATTTTGGTCGGCGGATAACTGCCTGTTGGTCCAAAATGTATGCGGAATTTCGCCGATACGCGCATTGGCAAAGACACGCCAATCTACATCATCTGATTGGGCCAAAAACCGCCGATGTCAAAGGATGTTGACCTCCGAGACCGGGTGATGACTATCATTGCGCTGTAAGTGAGTCGATGCAGCTAGGACCAACCCAAGACTCAAATGCGTGACAGCAGCAGCCCGGCATTCCGCGTCTATTCGGCCATCCCCCGCCAAGCGAATAGCGCGGATTGGCTCAGCATCGGCTTGGCTGTTCCGCATCAGGATGGAAAAGGCTTTGATGTCATTCTCCAGGCTCTGCCGTTCAGTCCTAAGCTTGTGCTCCGCGACTGTACAACGGATTTGCTGCAAACACTTAATCCTTCGAAT
>Ga0209488_10001750_pt1 | contig 18380 bp, 15 predicted proteins | sample Rivendell_Oct201_8_FD_188349 | JGI IMG/M metagenome (GOLD analysis project Ga0209488, IMG submission 188349) | Vadose zone soil microbial communities from the Eel River Critical Zone Observatory, Northern California, USA -... | ecosystem: Environmental > Terrestrial > Soil > Vadose zone >...
ACCTCACCGTGGACAGCATCTGGGTCACCGCGTGCGGTGTGAACCCGCCGGCCAACTCGGTCCAGGTCGGAACCAAGAAGCTCGTAGGCGATGAGTTCAGCGTGACGCTGAGTTCGAGTAACGCGTCGGTCGTATACGATCCGCGCGGCATATCGACCGTATTTCAGCCCACCACGGTACGCGTCATCGGGCCGCATTACAGCGACTCGGTGATGATCAACGAGGTGGGAAAGGTGACCAAGCAATGAAGACCATCAAGAACAACCAGGGTTTCACGATCATCGAGATCATCATTGCGATCATCGTGCTGACGGTCGGCGTGCTCGGCATGGTCACGACTGCTGCACTGGTGACCCGGATGATCGCCCGCGGACAGCGGTCCGCGTCGGCGTCGGCGTTTGCTTCCCGCCGGCTCGAGCGCATGCGCGTCGCGGCCTGCGTTGACGCACAGCGTGTCAACGGCACCGACACCTTGTACCGCGGTTCGAGCTGGGTGTCGGCCAATACCTGGACGTTTACGGACGCCGGCAATCTGAACTATCGGCTCAAAATCGTGAGCGAATACAAGACCGAAAAGAATAAAACTCGCAAAGACTCTACGGAGACCACGATTTCATGCAACTCATTCCTATGAGCCGCGGCCGCCGCGGTTTCACGATGATCGAGCTGCTCGTCGCGCTCGTGCTGCTGGGTCTGGTGAGCGCCGCTCTGTACCGCGTGCTGGTCAACAACCAGCGCCTCTACATGGCACAGACGCAGCGGATCGATCTGTCACAGAACATCCGCGCCGCCGGTACGATTCTGCCAGCCGAGTTCCATGAGCTGGACGCGTCGGAAGGCGACATCACAGCGATGTCAGCGACCAGCATCTCGATTCGCGCGATGCGCTGGCTGGGGTTCGCTTGCAATCTGCCGGTATTGGGCGGCGCGCTGAATCCGGTCTCGTTCATCGTGCGGGGCGGGGCGCCGGGTCAGCCACTGTTCTTCGGCGCGCGGGGAATCGACAACAACAAGGATTCCCTGCTGATCTATTACGATGGCAACGTGAACTCGCGAACGGATGATTTCTGGGCGACGGGCTCGATCCAGGCCGCGCCCAACGGACAGAACTGTGCTGACGGCACGAATGGGCAGCGGCTGCTCGTGAATGTGAATCTGCTCGGACTCGGTGCCAACGTTGCAGGCGCGATCCCGTTAGGTGCGCCGATCCGTGGCTTCGAGCGCGTCACGTACTCACTGTACAACCCCGCCGGCGATACGTCGTGGTATGTCGGCTTTCAGCCGGCCGGTCAGGCGATGCAGCCGCTCATCGGGCCCGTGCTCACCAACGGCTTGACGTTCCAGTACTTCGATGCGAACGGCAACGTGACGGCGGTGCGGGCACAGGTCGCCCGGATCGACATCACGGTCCGCGCGCGGACCACCGGCGCGGTTCGCGCCGGCGGCCAGGCGGCGCGGGCGACCATCGTCGACAGCATCGTCACCAGTGTCGCATTGCGAAATAACCGGCGGTTTTAGGTCCGTCGGACACCCATGAAGGAGCAAGGCATGAAACGGATCTTGCGGGACGAGCGCGGTATGGCGCTCGCAGTGGCGATCTTCGCCATGGTGGTGGTGGGCGCGCTGGTCGCGGGAGCGTTCTTTGCCGGGACCCAGGAACAGCGGGTCGGTGAGAACCAACGCCGCGTCCAGACATCGTTCGGCGTTGCCGAAGCCGGCGCGCAGGAACGGGTGTTGACGTGGGATCCATCCACCATGAATAAGCGGCCCCTCTACTGTAATTGCGCGGGCGGCGACTCGGTGGCGATTGCCAACACGCCGACGCCGGGCGGTACGGGGAGCTACGGCGGCTACAGCTACAAGGTCGGCCCGAACCTCTTCCTCATCGACGTCACGGGCCGCGACCGCGCCAGCGCTGCTGGGGCTATCGCCGGCGGTGGCGGCGCGCGGCAGCGCATCGGGATGATTACGCGCATTGCGCCCGTAGATTTCGGCATCAAGGCATCGCTCACGACGCAGGGTTCCGTAAACCTGTCAGGTAATGCCGACGTCAACGGCAACGACCAAATCCCCACGGGCTGGACCAGCTGTGATCCTTCGGGGCCTCCCCAGCCTGGTGTTCGGGATCAGGGCGGCAACGTGTACGAAACCGGGAATGGCTCGGTCCAAGGGAATCCCCCGGTCGTGAACGATCCGACCGTCAACAACAACACGTTCACCGTGTTCGGTGGGGCGACGTATGCCCAGATGGTAGCGAGGGCGACGATTACCGTTCCCCCGGGGAACTACTCGACCGACGCCGTTGTGAACGGCGGCGTCTGCGACAAGACCGTGTTGACCAATTGGGGCGACGGCATCAACCCCTTGGGAGCGTGCGCCAGCTATTTCCCGATCATTCACGCCACGGGAACGATTACCGTAAATAACACGCAGGGACAGGGTATCCTATTGGTAGATGGCGACTTGAACATTCAGGGCTCGTACCAGTTCTTCGGTATCGTCATCATTCAGGGCGACCTGAAGACCGCCGGTGGTGGTTCGACCGACGCGCACTTCTGGGGCGGCGTCATGGCCAAGAACGCCGACCTCTCGACGCAAAACCTGAGCGGTAAGGCCACGCTGAACTACTCTAGCTGCAGTATTAACGCGGTGTTACAGGCCACCAGCCCGATTTCTATGATGCGTTCCAGGGGCTGGGTACAGCTCTATTAAGTGGCCTAAGTCGCAGTAGCCAAAACAGTTGTTGCTTCGGCCTCAAGTCGATTCGAGGCTTGACAGGATAAGGGGCGGGGCCTATTGTAGTTTGCCCTCGCCCCTATCTTGTCTCTAGACCAAAAGGCGCAGATGGCCCTTTTTGGGTTTCTAGGCGGCAAAAAAACCTCGGTCGGCCTGGATATCGGCTCCGGCATCATCAAACTCGTGGTCATTGACCACGGGGGGAGTGAAGCCGAGCTGACCAAAGTCGCGACAACGGAAGTCGCGGCCGATGCCATCGTCGAGGGCGAAGTCATGGACCCCGGCCTGGTTTCGGAGGCTATTCGGGGTTTGTTCGAGGCCGCCGGCGTGAAGCGGAAATCGGTCGTCACGGCCGTGGGCGGCCGCGACGTGATCGTCAAGAAGATCCAAATGGACCGGATGAAAGAGGCGGATGCCCGCGAGGTCATCCGCTGGGAAGCCGAGCAGCACGTGCCGTTCGATATGGCCAACGTGGAGCTGGACTTCCAGATCCTCGATCCGGACGCCGAAGGCCTCCAGATGAACGTCCTGCTCGTGGCCGCCAAGCGGGAATTGGTGGAGAGCAGAGTGGGGTTGTTGAGTGAGGCCGGCCTGGATCCCTCGGTCATCGACGTCGACGCCTTCGCGATTCACAACGCCTTCGAGCTGAACCATCCGGACGCCATGCAGGGCGTCGTCGGTCTCGTCAACATCGGTCACGAAGTGACCAACGTGAACATCCTCGAGGACGGCATCCCCGTGCTGACCCGCGATCTCTCGGTCGGCACGCGGCGCTTCCGCGAAGATCTCCAGCGCGAAAAAGGTATCGCCAGCGAAGAGGCCGAGAAGATCATTCAGGGCGCGACACAGCACGCAGACCTGGCCGGTTACGTCAGCGCTCGCGGCGAAGAAATCGCGACGGGCGTCGAGCGCGCGGCCGCATTCCTCGCGACCGCGTCGCGCTCGGCCGGTGGATTGTCCCGCGTCTACACGACGGGTGGCGGCGCGCGCATCCCGGGTCTGAACGATGTCATCAGCGCGCGGCTCAAAGTCCCGATCGAGCTGGCGAACCCGGTGCAGCGTCTCCGCGTGAAGGACGACGTGTTCGAGACGGTGCCGGTGGACGAAGTCGCTCCGCTGCTGATGCTCGCCGTCGGTTTGGCGCTGAGGCGCGCCTCATGATTGAGATAAACCTACTCCCAGGAAAGAAGAAGAAGACCCCTGGAGCCGGCATGAAGCTGTCGATGCCGGACTTCAAGGGCCTCATCGCGCAGGTCAAGGACCCGTGGCTGCTGGGCGCGATTGCGGCGTGGGTGGTGGTCGGCGGCGGCGGCGCGCTGCTGTTCATTACCGATCGCGCGCGACTTGCGTCCGCGGAGACGCGCCTCGAGAACGTGCGAACGGAGAAGCGGCGCTACGACATCGTGATCGCCCAGAAGCGGCAGGCGGAGAAGGTGCGCGACTCGCTGCTCTACGAGATCAATGTGATTCGGCAGATCGACGCGGATCGCTACATCTGGCCGCACGTCCTCGACCAGGCGACCAAGGCGCTGCCCCCGTACACGTGGATCACGCAGATGCGAACGGCGTCCGCCATCGTCGCGCCCGGAGGCGGGCAAGTGAACAACGGACCGGTGACGGTCGAGCGGGACTCGAGCGGCGCGCCGACGGTGAGCGTCGCGATCGACGGACGCACGGTCGACATCCAGGCCTATACGACGTTCCTGCGCCAGCTTGCCGCGTCACCGTGGTTCACGGACGTGACGCCCGCCAGCTCGCAGACGGTGATCGAAGCGGATCGTCCCGTGACGTCGTTCACGGTAACGGTGCGCTATCGCATTGCGGATTCGGTCTACATCCGCACCGTCCCGCTCGTGCAATCGGTGAGGTAGCGGACTATGGCAATGGGTTTGCCGACCGACCAGCGCGGCCAGATCATGCTCCTGCTCGTTGTCGCAGCTCTGGCCGGGGGCTACTTCTTCTGGACGAAGAAGCACAAGCCCGACATCGTCACGATCACCACCGACAATCAGGAAGCCGACAGCCTCGAGAAGATCGTCGCGGCGGCCAAGGCCGACCTGGCGAGCGGCAGTATCGAGGACCTGCGCCGGCGCGTGGAAGAGTACCAGGGGTCGCTCGAGCTGATGCGGCGGCTGGTGCCGGAGCGCAACGAGGTGCCGACGCTCATCGACGACATCTCGACCAAGGCCAAGGTTCGCGGCATCACGATCGGCAAGATTCAGCCGCTCACCCCCGAGCCCGGCTCGCCGTTCGACACCTACCGCTACCGGCTCGAGATCTACGGCCACTACGACCAGATCGGCGAATACCTCGCCGATATCGCGTCGCTGCCGCGGATCATCGTGCCACAGGACGTCGCGTTGTCGTCGGCGTCGCCGGCCGCGCAGAAACTCCTCGGCGACACGGCGGGCGCGTTGCTGCTGGCGGAGTTCTCGATTCGCACGTTCGTGAAATCGTCCGCGCCGCCGCCCGGACCCAGGCCCGCGGGAGCGCCTCGTGCGCGCAGCTAGCGTCGCGATCGCCCTCGTCGCGGTGGCGGCCGTCGCGGCGGCCGGGCCGGTCGCCGCCCAGGAGCGCGACACGTCCGCGGCCGTGCCGCCGCAGTCGCTGATCCGCGAAGTATTCGCCTACGAAGGCGGCGGACGCGATCCGTTCATGTCGCTGCTCAAATCGGGCGACGTGCGGCCCCTGATCTCCGACTTGAGACTGACGACCGTCGTGTACGACGGGCGCTTTGCATCACGCAGTGTCGCGGTGTTACGCGACATCACCAATCGTCGCATCTACCGCGTGAAAACGGGCGACATCATCGGGCGCTTGAAGGTTACGCAGATCAGGCCCCGCGAGGTCGTATTCACCGTGCAGGAATTCGGGTTCGAGCGGCAGGAAACGCTGTCGCTCGCCAAGCAGGAGGAGACGCCATGAAGGTACTTCTTCCCATTGCGGCGCTGCTCATCGCCGTCGCTCCCGGGGCCCTTGCTGGGACGACGGTCGATGGGCGGAGCGCGCGCGACGGCGAAGTCCGCGGAGTCAGCGTGTTGCCGGCCACCGGCAAGGTCGAGATCGTCATCGACCTGCTGGGGGCCGCGGTCGTTCAGGACTTCACGCTCTCGAATCCCGCCCGGCTCGTCATCGATCTCCAAGGCGCGCGGCTCACGGCGCCCGTGGCATTGTACGACGGCCAGAATCGCGGCGGCGTGCGCAACATCCGGTACGCGCAGTTCAAGCCGGACGTCGTCCGCGTCGTGATCGATCTCGATGCGCTGAAGGACTATCAAGTCGAGCGCGCGGCCGGGCAGGTGCGCGTGCGCATCGGCACTGAGCGCACCGCCTTCGCGGCGTGGTCGAGCAGCACGGTAGCGATGGCGCCACCGCCCGCCCCCACCGCGGTTCCCCCTCGTCGCGTAGCGGAGCGCGGGTCAGGGGGTCAGGTGGCCGGCGGTCCGGATCAGGCCGCGCGGGTCACGACGGCGTCGCTCGCCCAGCCACTGGGCATCGAGGAATACCTCGAGGCCCATCGTACCGAAGCGACGCAGTCACAAGCGGCGCGTATCACCGTGCAGTGGGATAATGCCAGCATCGAGGACGTCGTCGCGGGCTTCGCAGCGTTCAGCGGCCGCACGATCATCCTTGGCAAAGACGTCAAAGGCACCGTCACCGCCGAGATCAAGAATCAGCCGTGGGACCTGGCGATGGCCGCCGTGCTCGAGTCACAGGGTCTGGCGGTGAAGACGCTGCCCGGCGGGATCCTCAACGTGGTGAGTCAAGCCGAGCTGGCGCGCGCCGACTCGACCGTTCCGATCACCACGCGGCTCGTGCGTGTCAACTATGCCAAGGCGACGTCGCTCGTGCCGTCCGTGGCGTCGATTCTCAGCAAACGCGGCAACGCCGTGGCCGACTCGACGAGCAATTCGCTCGTGATCACCGAGGTCACCTCGCGCATCGACGAAGTCGTAGAGTTTGTGAAAGGGCTGGACCAGCGGACGCCGCAGGTCTCGATTCAGGCCAAGATCATCTTCGTCGATCGCCAGGATGTCGAGGAGCTCGGCGTCAAATACGACCTCGGCTCGACGACGCAGTTCTTCAACCGGCTCATTCAACGTCCCGATCCGCGTACGGCACAGCCCGTCGATACCGACCTCGACGGGGTGCCGGACGCCCTGGTCCCGACGGGAAATTTCCCGTCCAGCGAGAACATCGTCTCGCTCGGCGGTAACTCCCTGTCGGCGCTCGGCAACGCCGGCCAGGAAGTCATCAACCCCGCGCTCGACCTGATCTTCTCCACCGCGATCGGCAATTTCGATCTCACGGCGTTCGTCCAGGCGCTCCAACGAGTGGACCTCGCCGACATCCAGGCCGAGCCGACGATCACCACGCTCGATAACCGGCAGGCCGAGATTCTCGTGGGTGACCGCGTACCGATCCGCGTCATCGACGTGAGCTCGGTCGGCGCCGGCGGCGGGACGGGTACGTCAGTGCCGCGCGCGACGGTCTCGTTCCAGCAAACCGGCATCAACCTTCGCGTCACCCCGCACGTGACGGGAACGCGCCAGATCCTGATGGAAGTGCACGCGGAGCGCTCGAACGTCCGGCCGGCGGCAGTGGACATCGGGTTCACGTTCCAGACGCAGCAGGCGGACAATCAAATTCTGGTCAGTGACGGCGAAACGGCCGTAATTGGCGGACTTACGGTGACCGAGGTCACGGTAACGAAGTCCGGAATCCCGTTCCTTGTAGATCTGCCGATTCTGGGCAAGCTGTTCGGGTTTACGTCCCAAACGGAAAATCGGCGCGATCTCCTGATTCTGATCACGCCCCACATCATCGACGATCTAGTCGCGCCCAGCGGGCAGTAAGCCCGCGGCCCGATAAAAGCGGAGAGGGTTGCTATGCGGCTGGTCCGACGCAGTACGGCACTGTGGAGTATCGGTGCGCTCGCACTCGCGGTCTACGCGTGCGAGACGTCGCGCAGAATTGGCGGCGTCCAGCCGGACACGCAGTCGCCATTCATCACCCTCACGAACACCGCGGGTGACACGCAGGACATCGCGGGCGGGCTGCGCTTCAACATCCAGGCGGTCGACAACCTGGGGTTGAAGAGCGTCGATCTGACGTTCAGCGGCGGCCTCATCGGCCTCCTCGACACCACGTTCAACACCACCGTCAAGAACTACGCAGTAGGCCGCACCCTCGCCTTCGCGCCCAACTCGGGCGCGGGCGGCCAGATCATGATCGTCGGACGCGCCACCGACGGCAACGGGAACTTCGCCGAAGACACGCTCTTCATCTATCTGTCGAACGTCCAGGCGCTGCGCGTGCGGCTGGTGCTGCCCTCTCCCGGCGCGCTCGCGTCTACCGGCAAGGGCATCCCGATCGACATCATCGCCGTGCAGAACGGCGGCATCGCCAAGATCGGCTTCCTCGTGTCGCCGGCGGCGAGCGTGACCAATCCGACGAGGCCGCCGAACGACTCGCTGGTGTTCAACGCGCCGCTGGCGGACTCGGTCGAGTACCAGGATACGCTGGTCGTCGTGCCGTCGAGCGGAACATTCAACGTCATCGGATTCGCCGAGGATTCGGCGGGCCGCCGGGGGTTCACGAGCGTCGTCACGGTGCAGATCCAATCGGTCGCCACCGACAACGCGCCGCCGGTCGTGGCCCATCGGGTCGCGGCCCGCGTCGAAGTGGACGACACGATCCATGTCCGCGCGCAGGACCCGAGCGCCATATCGTGGATCGGGTTCGAGGTGGACACGAACGGTGTCCGCATGAAGTTCGACACCGTGAACGTCGCCGCCGGCAACCTCAGCGACGTCACCCGGCATTTCTCGCTCGGCTTGCAGGGGCTGCAGCCGTTGCCGCGCTACATCTCGGTGAAGGGATATGCGTGCGACGCCGCGGTGGCGCGGAACTGCTCGTTCACCAACACGACGACACTGATCCCGAGCGCGCCGATCGGCCGGGCCAGCAAGGGCGTTGCCACGTCATATCGCCCGCAGATGTCGGCCCAGGCGCTGGTCGACACGATCGTCGTCGTCGCGGGCATCACGCGCGCGCTGCCGTTCGGCGGCCGTATCGCCGACGCGATCTTCAACGGCAACGACTCGAGCCTGTACCTCACGAATCCCGCGCTGGGTCGCGTCGAGATTTTCCAGGTCGCCAACACGTCGTTCGTCGCCGCCGGCATTCCGACCGCGGGTCCCGTGCCCTGGGGCATTGCGCTGTGGCCGCGCGACACGCTCGGCCATTATGGCGACACGATCATCGTGGCGAATGCGGGCGGCCTCGAGATGTCGGTCATCGACGTCCGGGCGGCCGTCCGGCGCCTCGCGTGGCGCCAGGATCTGCCCGACTACCTGATCGAGACGTATCGCGTGCTGCTTTCACCGCTGCGGGAAGAAATCAACGTGTACGACGTCTCCGACCGGCCGCAGTATGTCGGGACGGTGTGTCGCGTGACCACCGGCACGCCCAACTGCAACGTCGATTCGATCTTTGCGATCTATTCGACGACGCCGACGGTCAGCAGCACCTCGCCGTTTTCCGGCAAGGCGACGCTGCGGATGGAGAAGTTGATCAACACCAACGACACGACCTTCCTGTTCGGCCACTTGTTCTGGGAGCTGGCCGGTGACAGCACGCTCACGAGCATCGGTCGCGACACCTTGCGCATCGAGCTGCGACGCGGGCGGCCCTACAATCAGCAGCGGACTATCCTGACCGCCTGCGCGGGCGTGACGATCGACCTGGCGCATTTCGGATTGGGCGACTCCACGTACGTGCGCAACTCCGGAAACTTCACCCACGCCATCATCGGTGAGGGTGGCAACATCCAGACCGATTTCGCGCGGGTCATCGGATATACGACGAAAGGCCAGCTGATCAAAAACAACCCGATGCCAGCTCCGTGCATCACCGGCGGCAGCGTGGCAGCGGGTATCTTCACGGCCGATTCGGGTGAGAATCACCTCGACAAGGGCGTGACGCCCGAGATCGACGTGAGCGACTTCATCAGCAACACCGGCGTCTCGATCCACTCGGTCGCGACGAACTTCAACGGTGGCACGAACATGGTCCGTGCCGACTCGATCTACTTCCTCGACGAGGGGATGAAGGTCAAAGGCACGGCGCCCGCACCGCTCGGCGCGTTCGGGATGGACATGAACTACAATCACAATTTCCTGGCGGGCGATCCCGGGACGCCGCAGTTCGGCGGCGCCGGCAACCCCAATGACCGCATCGCATTCTCGGCCCGAGCCGACGGCAACATTGACGTGTGGGATACCTTCTTCTTTAATCAGATCGGGACGATCGTCGTACGCGATCCGATCATCGGGCCGCTGCGCGTGGCGCGCAATCTCGCCAATACCCGGCAATGGCTGTTCGGCGTGACGCCGGCCGGCGTGGTGATGATCGAGCTGCCGGTCGTCGTGAACCCGAACCCGTCGAAGCCGATGTGGGGACCGCCACTGCCGATCAAGTGACGCCGGGCGCTTGGCCCGGGTACGAGTCAAGCGAGCCCGACCTCCCGTCGGGCTCGCCTGTTATGGGAGGGTGTGGATGACATTCCGGTTCACGACGGCGGGCGAATCGCATGGCCGGGGCCTGGTGGGGATCCTCGAAGGCATTCCCGCGGGTCTCCCCATCGCTGCCGCCGATGTGGACGTGGAGCTGAAGCGGCGCATGGGCGGCTACGGCCGCGGCGCCCGCATGAAGATCGAGTCCGACCGCATCGAATGGCTGGCCGGCGTTCGCGCCGGTGAGACGCTGGGCTCTCCCATCGCCATGCTCGTCTGGAACCGCGATTGGGAGCACTGGCAGGACGTGATGGCGCCGGAAGCCGACGCGACGCCCGACCCCCAGGGGCGGCGCCGTCAGGTCACCAGGCCGCGTCCCGGGCACGCCGACCTAGCCGGCTCGCTGAAATACGATCGCCAGGACGCGCGGGACATCCTGGAGCGCGCCAGCGCACGTGAGACCGTCGCGCGCGTCGCCTGCGGCGCGGTATGCAAGAAACTGCTCCGCGAGTTCAACATAGAAATCGGCTCACATATTGCGGAATTGGGAGGCGTCACCGCAAAGAACCTCTCCCCTCTCCCTTCTCCCATCAACGAGGCCGCGGACCGGAGTCCGGTGCGTTGTCTGGACAGTGAGGCCGAGCAGGAGATGGTGAGGAGGATCGACGCCGCCAAGGCGGCCGGCGACACGCTCGGCGGGATCGTCGAAGTGGTGGCGTTGGGCGTGCCGGTGGGACTTGGATCCCATGTCTCCTGGGACCGGAAGCTCGACGGCCGGCTCGCGCAGGCTCTGATGTCGATCCCCGCCGTGAAAGGCGTCGAGTTGGGGCTCGGCTTCGAGGCTGCCCGTCGCAAGGGCTCGGAAGTGCACGACGAAATTATGCCCGGTTTTGCGCGCGCGACGAACCGCGCGGGCGGCACCGAAGGCGGGATGACGACAGGCGAGCCGCTCGTCCTCCGGGTCGCGATGAAACCGATCTCTACCTTGATGTCGCCGCTCAAAACGGTCGATCTCAAGACGGGCGGCCCCGCGCAGGCGCAATCGGAGCGCTCCGACGTGACGGCGGTCCCCGCGATGGGCGTCATCGCCGAAGCAATGCTGGCGATCGTGTTGACCGAGGCGCTGCTCGAGAAATTCGGCGGCGACGCGCTGAGCGAGCTCAAACGCAATGTGGATGGGTATCTCGCGCAGGTACGAGCCCGCACGCCCAAGGGTGCGGCGTCGTGAAAAAGCACATCGTGCTCATCGGACTGCCGGGCGCCGGTAAGAGCACGGTGGGGCGCATGGTCGCGGAGCGATTGCAGGCGGGCTTCGTCGATATCGACACGATTCTGATTCGCAAAGAGGGTAAACCGATCACGCTGATTTTCGCCGAGAAGGGCGAGCCGGCGTTTCGCGAGATGGAGCGCAAGGAAGTCGAGGCGGCGCTCGCGAACGAGCCGGCGGTCATCGCGCCGGGCGGCGGATGGGCCGCGCAACCGGGCGCACTGGAAGACGCAAAGTCCCGCGTCTATCTCGTGTATCTGAAGGCACGCGCCGAAGTGGCAGCCGGTCGCGCGGAGCCGTCGGGAACCCGTCCCGTTTTAATGGGGGATGATCCGTTGGCACGCATGCGCGAGCTCTTCACGGCGCGCGATCCGTACTACGCAAAGGCCAATGCCACGGTACAAACGGAGGCGAAGAGTGCTGAAAATGTGGCTGCCGAGGTCGTAAAGCTTGCGCAAAGCAGCGCCGGTTGGTAAAGATGCACACCCCTAGGCGTCTAGACGTCGAGATGTCTAGTCTTTGACTTGAGGTTGACAGGTGCCTGATAACGAAGAAGAAGTGAAGCCAAAAAAGAAGAGAGCGCCGCGGAAGAAGAAGGTCGCGGACGAGACTCTCCCGACGACGGATACTGAAGAGACCGACGCCGCTCCTGTTGTAAAGGGCGGCGCACTCGTCATTGTGGAGTCCCCGACCAAAGCGAAAACAATCGGCAAGTATCTGGGCAAGGGCTACACGGTCAAGGCGACGATCGGGCATCTGCGCGACCTGCCGAAGCGCGAGCTCGGCGTGGACGTCGACAATAACTTCGCGCCGAAGTACGTGACTATTAAGGAAAAGGCCAAGACCCTGGCCGAGATCAAGAAGGCGGCCAAAGCAGCCGATCGCGTGCTGCTGGCCACCGATCCTGACCGCGAAGGGGAAGCGATCGCCTGGCACGTGGCGTCTCAGCTGAACGGCGACGGCGGCAAGATCAGCCGCGTCCTGTTCCACGAAATCACCAAGGATGCCGTCGCCGAGGCGCTGTCCCACCCCCTCGACATCGATCAACGCAAAGTCGACGCCCAGCAGGCGCGGCGTGTGCTCGACCGTCTCGTCGGCTACAAGGCCTCGCCGGTACTGTGGAAGAGCATCAAGACCGGCCTGTCCGCGGGACGGGTGCAGACCGTCGCGCTGCGGCTGATCATTGAGCGCGAAGAGGAAATCCGGAAGTTCGTCCCACAGGAATACTGGACCGTTGCGGCGGACCTGGAAAAAGACGGCCAGCCGTTCCAGGCCCGGCTCCAAAAACTCGAAGGCCACAAGCCCGAGATCAAGGACGAAGCGACCGCGCGCGCGATCGTCGCCGAAGTCGAGAAGCTGCCCTTCGTGGTCACGTCGGTCTCGACGGGCGAGCGCCGCCGCAAGGCGCCGGCTCCGTTTACCACGAGCACGATGCAGCAGGAAGCGGCCAAACAGCTTGGCTTCTCGGCAGGACGCACGATGCGCGCCGCCCAGAAGCTGTATGAAGGCGTGGAGCTGGGAGAGCAGGGATCGGTCGGCCTCATCACCTACATGCGCACCGACTCCGTGCGCGTATCGGATGCGGCGATCACGCAAGCCCGCGAGTACATCAACGCCCAGTTCGACAAGCGCTATCTGCCCGATGAGCCCAACGTGCACAAAGGCGGACGCGGCTCCAAGGTGCAGGATGCGCACGAGGCGGTTCGGCCCACCGAAGTAGGTCTCAAGCCGGACGATCTCAAGAAGTATCTCGAACGCGACCTCTTCAAGCTCTATCAGCTCATCTGGCGGCGGTTCCTCGCTTCGCAGATGACGCCGGCGGTCTACGAAGCGACGAAGGTCGACTTCGAGCTCGCGGGCGGCCGATTCTTGTTCCGGGCGACGGGCTCGCGGGAGCTTTTCGACGGCTATCACGCCCTGTACAGCGAGGCGCACGAGGCCGAGGACGCCAAGACGCTGGACAGCCTGGCGCCCATTCCGAAGCTCGCCGAGGGCGACCGGGCGACTCTCAAGCAAATCGTTCCCAGCCAGCACTTTACAGAACCGCCGCCGCGCTACAGCGAAGCGAGTCTGGTAAAGGAATTGGAGCGCCTCGGGATCGGGCGGCCGTCCACCTACGCGGCGATCATCTCGACGCTGCGGACCCGATGGTATGCGACCGCCAAGGATCGTCGCTTCCAGCCGACGCCTCAGGGCGAGACGGTGTGGAAGGTGCTGAAGCGCTCGTTCCCGGAGGTCTTCGAGGTCGGGTTCACCGCGAATCTGGAAAACGAGCTCGACAAGGTCGAAGAAGGCGGTCTCGACTGGCAGTCCGTGCTGGGAGAATTCTGGATTCCGTTCAATCGTGCGCTGGAAGCGATCGACATCAACAAGATCATCCACGAAGTGCACGACCTGTCGGGTCTCGATACCGAGAAGTGCCCCAAGTGCGGATCTCCGCTCGAGGTGAAGAGCGGCCGCTTTGGGCCGTACATCGCGTGCGTGCGCTATGCGTCGAAGGAGTGCGACTACTCGCGGTCGATCAAGAAGGACAAAGTCCCCGATCGGCCGTCCGACGAGATCTGCAAAGAGTGCGGCGCGCCGATGGTCATCAAGACGGGACGCTTCGGCGAGTTCCTGGCCTGCACGACGTACCCCAAGTGCAAGTACACGCAGCCGGTGCCCCTCGGCATCAAATGCCCGAAGTGCGACGTGGGCGATCTCGCCGAGCGGCGGACCAAGCGGGGCCGGACGTTCTACGGTTGCCTGCGGTATCCGGATTGCGATTATTCGACCTGGAATAAACCGGTCATCGTTCCCTGTCCGAGCTGCGGGTTCGTGGGAATGGAAGAGATCAAGTCCAAGACGACGGGAGAGACGACTCGCAAGTGTCTCAAGTGCGCGCACCAGGTAGTGGTCGAGGAGCAAGCCCCCGAAGCCGAAGAGGTGGCGACGTAATACCCGTCATCGGCGGAGGTCTCGCGGGATGCGAGGCCGCGTGGGCGCTCGCCGAGCGAGGACTACGTGTAACGCTGTACGAGATGCGTCCGGTAAAGATGACGCCGGCCCATCAAACGCAGAACCTCGCCGAGCTCGTCTGCAGCAACACCTTCAAGTCCGTCGAACCCGCGCACGCGCACGGTCTCCTCAAAGCCGAAATGCGCCTGCTCGGCAGCATCGTGTTGCAGGCCGCGGACGAAGCGCGGATCCCCGGCGGCAGTGCGCTCGCGGTCGACCGCGTCGCCTTTGCGGCCGGCGTCGAGGCCCGCATCCGCTCCCATCCGAACATCACGCTGGTGCGCGAAGAAGTCAGCGAGCTGCCGTCGCCGGGCATCGTGGCGACGGGACCGCTCACCTCCGACGCACTGGCCGGCGCGATCGCACGCCGTCTCGGCGTGCAGTCGCTCGCGTTCTTCGACGCCATCGCGCCCATCGTCTCGGCCGATTCGCTCGACTACTCGCGGCTGTTCAAGGCGTCGCGCTACGGGAAGGGCGGGGGAGACGATTACTGGAACGCGCCGTTCACGCCGAGCGAGTATGAAGCGTTCGTCGCCGCGCTGATCGCGGGAGAGCAGTACGTACCCGGCCACGAATTCGACAAGGTGCCCTACTTCGAGGGCTGCCTGCCGGTCGAGGAAATGGCGCAGCGGGGCGTCGAGACGCTGCGGTTCGGCCCGATGAAGCCGATCGGTCTCGTTGATCCCAAGACGGGCCGCGAGCCCTACGCCGTCATGCAGCTCCGCCAGGAAGATCGCGCAGCCCAGATGTGGAATTTCGTGGGCTTTCAGACCCGGCTGAAGACGGGCGCGCAGCAGCGCATCTTCCGCACGATCCCGGGGCTCGAGCAGGCGGAGTTCCTGCGCTTCGGCTCGATTCATCGCAACAGCTACCTGAACGCGCCGCAGGCGCTGACGCCCCACCTCTCCGCCAAAGACGATCCGCAGCTGCTGTTCGCCGGTCAATTGACGGGCGTCGAGGGATACACAGAGTCTGCCGCGACGGGCATCATGGCCGGCATCAACCTCGCACGGTTACTCGCGGGTGAAGTCCCGCTCTTGCCGCCCGCGACGACGATGCTCGGCGCGCTGTATCGATACCTGCGGGAGACCGAGCCCGCGCGGTTCCAGCCGATGAACGCGAATTACGGGCTCATGGAGCCGTTGCCGAATCCGCCGCGGGACAAGTTCAAGAAGAAGGAAGCGTTGGGGCAGCGGGCGATGCAGGAGATGGGGGTGTTCGCGCAGCAGCTGGGAGCCGTCATACCCGCATGAACGAAATCGCCGAATTCGTGATCTTCCTCGCCAAAGAGCGTAACGACTCGCCCCATACGGTCAAAGCGTATGAGCGCGATCTCACCGCATTCGCCGCGTTTTGCCAGGACTATTACGGAGGGCCCTGGAGCTGGGCCGGAGTCGACCGGCTGGCGATACGGGGCTTTCTGGCGTCTGAGCAGCAGCGCGGCCTCGGCAAACGGTCGGTCGCGCGCGCGCTGTCAGCCGTACGCACGTTCTATCGATTCCTGAACGTCACGCACGGCCTCGAGGTCAATCCGGCGCGCGCGACCCGCACACCAAAATTTGACCGCACGTTGCCTGTATATCTCGATCGTAACGAAACGGACCGGCTCTTTAAGAACGCAGAGGACCGCGCCGGCGCCGGAGGATTCGCGCAACTGCGCGATCTCGCAATGCTGGAAATGTTCTACTCGACCGGCATGCGCCTCTCCGAGCTCGCCGGCCTGAATGATGCCGACGTTGATCTGGTCTCCGACCAGGTCAAGCTGCGCGGAAAAGGAAAGAAGGAGCGGATCGTTCCGGTCGGTTCGCGCGCGAACGCGGCATTACGGCGCTACATGGAGCGCCGCGACTCCTTTGCGGGGCCGGGCCAGCGCACGTCCCGCGCGGTATTCGTGAACCAGCGCGGCAAGAGGATTACATCTCGCGGCATTCAGCTCGCTATGAAGCGGCTGTTCGAGACCGTCGCACAGGGAACCAATCTCCATGTGCACTCGTTGAGGCATTCGTTCGCCACCCATTTGCTGGACGCCGGCGCTGATCTCAGATCCGTACAGGAACTCCTGGGTCATGCGTCGCTGGGGACCACGCAAGTGTATACTCATACGTCGGTCGAACGACTCAAGAAGGTCTATCATCAGGCGCATCCTCGCGCCTAGGAGCCGGAAGCTTGGAGCCAGGTTTGAAGCGCATACATAGCACGACAATCCTCTGCGTCCGCCGGGACGGCAAAGTCGCCATCGGCGGAGACGGCCAGGTCACGGTCGGTGAGACCGTGATGAAAGCCAACGCCAACAAGGTGCGCACGCTGCGCGGCGGGAAGATCCTCGCCGGGTTCGCGGGCGCGGCGGCGGATGCATTCACGCTCTTCGAGAAGTTCGAGGAGAAGCTCGAGCGCTATCCGTCGAATCTGCCGCGGGCCGCCGTGGAGCTCGCGAAGGACTGGCGGTCCGATCGGGTGTTGCGACGGCTCGAGGCGCTGCTCGTCGTCGCGGACAAGGAGCACGGCTTCGTCGTCAGCGGCTCGGGCGAGCTGATCGAGCCGGACGACGGCGTGCTCGCCATCGGGTCGGGCGGCTCGTTCGCGCTGGCCGCGGCGCGCGCGTTGCTGAAGGACACTCCGCTCGAGCCGGCCGAGATCGTCCGGAAGGCGCTGGAGATCGCGGCGGAGATCTGCGTGTACACCAACATGAACATCACCGTCCTCGAGTTATAAATGGCCCCCAAAGCACCGGTATCGAGACCCCCAGCACCTCCACCCTCTGCCACTACACCGCCAACTACGCCGGAGACCGGAGAAGCCGTGCCGTGGCTGGAGGAGATGCCGCCGCGCAAGATCGTGGCGGAGCTGGACCGCTACATCGTCGGCCAGGACGCGGCGAAGAAGGCGGTCGCGATCGCGGTACGCAATCGCTGGCGGCGCTCGCAGGCGCCCGAAGAGATTCGGGACGAGATCATGCCGAACAACATCATCATGATCGGGCCGACGGGCGTAGGGAAAACCGAGATCGCGCGCCGGCTGGCGCGGCTCGCGGGCGCGCCGTTCCTCAAGGTCGAGGCGTCCAAGTTCACCGAAGTCGGGTACGTCGGCCGCGACGTCGAGTCGATGATTCGCGAGCTGGTGGACATGTCGATCAACATGGTGAGGTCGGAACGGGAAGATGAGGTCTACCCGACGGCGGAGCAGAGGGCCGAAGAACGGCTCTTAGATCTTCTGCTTCCGCCACTGCCCCAGACTCCCACACCACCCGCTGGTGGAGGTTCTGGAAGTTCTGGAGGATCTGAACAGGCCGGTCGGCCACTCTTCGTCGTGTCGTCCAAAGGCGATGTCGAATCCAAGATCCCCGAGGCCGAGACCGAGGCCAACGAGCGGCGCCGGCGGACGCGGGAGAAGCTGCGCGCGCAGCTGAAAGAGGGCACACTCGAGGAGCGCGACGTCGAAATCGAGGTCCAGCAGCAGAGCTTCCCGATGCTGGAGATGATGCAGCCGCCGCAGGGGATGGAAGGGCCGGACATCAACTTCGGCGAAATGATTCAGGAGCTGATTCCCAAGAAGAAAAAGCGACGCACCGTGCACGTGCATGAGGCCCGCCGTATCCTCATCGACGAAGAGCTGAAGAAGCTCGTGGACATGGACGACGTCGTGAACGAGTCGCTCGATCGCGTCGAGAATCACGGGGTCATTTTCATCGACGAAATCGACAAGATCACCGGGCAGCGCGGCCAGAGCACGGGCCCCGACGTCTCGCGCGAGGGCGTGCAGCGCGATCTGCTGCCGATCGTCGAAGGCTCGACGGTGCAGACGCGCTACGGCTACGTGCGGACCGATCATATCCTCTTCATCGCCGCCGGCGCATTTCACATCGC
>Ga0209488_10001751_pt1 | contig 18353 bp, 14 predicted proteins | sample Rivendell_Oct201_8_FD_188349 | JGI IMG/M metagenome (GOLD analysis project Ga0209488, IMG submission 188349) | Vadose zone soil microbial communities from the Eel River Critical Zone Observatory, Northern California, USA -... | ecosystem: Environmental > Terrestrial > Soil > Vadose zone >...
GGTCGAGCTGATGAAGCCGATCGCGATCGAGGAGAAGTCGCGCTTCGCCATTCGCGAGGGCGACAAGACGGTCGGCGCCGGCATCGTCACGCGCATCGTCGCGTGAAGAGCTGACGCCACCATGTGGGGGCGAGGCGCGAGCCTTGCCCTCACAACGGGTTACGGTGACACCTTGCTTCCGTTCCGCGCAGCCTCCGCATGTCCGTGGCATCTATCGCCCGGATGGAGAAGCACGCCATTGCGTCAAGGCCGAATTGGTGGTTCGGATCATTTTCCACCCTTCACCAAGCCGTCTCGCAATGTCCTGTGCGGTCAGTGCCGTGATTCCGCACGCTACATTGTGAGCAAGGCAAGCCCTCAGAATGGTCTGAAAGGCCTGCTCTACTTCTGGTGAGTTGTTCTCCACGCCCAGGGATTGGCGGAGGTCGCTCCCGGCACCGAGGAAGATCGCGCCAACGCCCGGCACCGCAGCGATGGCATCGGCATTCTTCACGCCCTCGGTCGATTCGATCATCATGATGGCCAGCAGATCGCCGTCAGGATTCAACGGCCACACGTCCGCCCGCCGCTCGTACTCCGCGGTCGAGATACCCCATACCCATGCGGCGGCTGCGGGGCCATAGCCACGCAGTCCGGGCGGGTTCTGGTACTTCGAGGTCCGTTTTTGCGGGTAGCGCATGTTCTGGACTGCCAGCAGCGCCTGCTCAGGAGTATCGATGCCGTTGAAAATGACACCCATCAGGCCGATGTCGAGCGCCTGCTTGGCGATCCACTGTGCCTGCTCCCGGCCATAGGGCGCAAAGCGCGCGAACAGCGCCACGTTGGGCTGGGCGTTGCCCTTCTTGAGAGCGGTGGCTTTGTCGACCATGCCGATCGAGAACTGGTGCAGCGCCGGAAAATCCATCGGCGTATGCTCCATGTCCACGTACACGAAGTCGGCGTCCGCTCGCGCCATGGTGCGGGCGTTCTCAACGGACAAGTTGCCGGTCTGGAACCCGATGAAAGGCTTGCCGGCGGCGAGCTTCTCAATGACGGGGTTGAGGTGCTTCACCTCTTGTGCGGCGAGCGAGCCCGTTTGCGTCACGATCCCCGCCGTAAGCAACGCTATGCAGAGGGACTTGATGCCATTGACTTCGGCCATGTCGTTTCTCCCTGGTCACCTAAATGGAGCTGCTTTCCTACGTCTCACCCAACCCGCCCCTCCCGGTCGCGCCGCAGGACCATGCCGGGCAACGCTCCGGTATGGGTCGCATTCTCCACCACCAGCGTGCCGTTGACGATCACGCTGGTGCGCGCGCCGGTCGGGTATTGGTGCGGGTCCTCGTAGGTCGCGCGATCGCGAAAGTCGCCCGGATCGAAGATCGCAATGTCGGCGCGGAAGCCCTCGCGCAGCAACCCGCGGTCCGCCAGCTTGAGCGCGCGCGCGGTCGCTCCTGTCATCTTGTGGATCGCGGCGGCGAGCGGCAGCACGGCCTGCTCGCGCACGTAATGGTCGATGATGCGCGGGAACGTGCCGTAGAAGCGCGGGTGCGGCATGCCCTGGCTCACGGTGCCGGTGGTCGCGACGCAATTGCCGTCGGAACCGACGAGCGCAGTGGGCGAGCGTACGATGTCGGTGATGTCATCCTCGGAGATCGATCGCACCAGCACGCGGGTCGCGCCTTTGTCGTCGAGGAGATATTGGCAGAGCGTGTCGATCGGGTCTCTCCCCTGCTCCTGCGCCAGCGCGCCGATAGTGCGGCCTTGATACTGCGGCAGGTTGGGCGAGATCGAGATCTGCACGCAACCCCAGGACGGGATGCGGCCCCAGTTGTTGAGCCCGTCGCGCGCGATGTCGGAGCCGATGCGTTCGCGGGTCTCGCGCTGTCCCAATCGCTCAAGCATCGCCTCGACGCCGCCCGCCTGGACCCAGGCGGGCAGAATGTTCTTCAGCGGATTGGAGCCCGCGGAATAGGGATAGGAATCGCAGTCGACGTCGAGCCCGCGAGCCTTGGCGGCCGCGATCATCTGCAGCGCCTGCGCGGCCTTGCCCCAATTGTCCGCGCCGGAACACTTGAAATGAACGACCTCTACATGCACGTCGCACTGCTCGGCCACGTCGATCGCCTCCGCCAGCGCCTCGAGAACATGCTTCGACTCATCGCGCAGGTGGGTGAAGTAGCCGGCGTTGTAGCGCTTGAGCACGTGGCCGAGCGCCATCAACTCAGCCGGCTGCGCATACGAGCCGGGCGGCGTGAACAGGCCGGATGACATCCCGAGCGCGCCCGCCTGCAAGGCATCCTCCAGCAGCGCGGTCATCGCCGCCATCTCGTCGGCGGAGGGCGCGCGGTTTGCCATTCCCATCACCATCAGGCGCAGCGTATTGTGCCCAACCAGCATGCCGGCATTCACCGAGGTGGCAGGGAAAGTGTCGAGATAGTTTGGAAACGTCGTCTCCTGGAATGGAAGCCAGGGCGCGCTCGGGCTCAAGTAATCCTTGAGCAGGGCGACCTTGTCGGGGAGCGCCGGCGCGACCGAAAAGCCGCAGTGCCCGATGATCTCGGTGGTGACACCCTGGCGGATCTTGCTCTCGGCCTTCGGATTGATCGGCAGCGTAAAGTCCGAGTGCGTCTTGATGTCGATGAAGCCCGGCGCCACGGCGAGACCGTCTGCGTCGATGGTCCGGCGCGCGCTGCACGCGAGATTTGGCCCGATGGCGGCAATGCGTCCGTCCGCAATCAAAATGTCGGCCGGCACGCCGGGACCACCGCTGCCGTCGAACAAGGTGCCGCCACGGATCAGGATATCATGCATGGCGGCCTCAGCCTTGCGTCAGCCCCGTAGCCCGCATTGGGCGGCTAAAGCGCGTTCACGCGCGTCCATAGCCCGTTCTGAAGCGCGTTTACGCGCGTTTTCGACGCGCTATGGACCGGCGTAGACGCCCTTACGGACGCGCTATCGCTCCATACGGGCGACACGCCGGTAAGCGCGTCAACCCGACGGGTCCGGCGCAATACCGTAACTCAACCCCGCAGCCAGACCTGCGTCGGTGAGCTCGTATGTGTAGCGATCGCGCGAGCTGATCTTGAGCCAATGATTGTCAACGGCCTTATTCAATCCTCGTTGGAAATCGGCATCCCGCACATCGATGAAATGGTTCCGCCGCAGCACGCCGCCGGCAGCAACCTTACGTTTGATGAAAATGCTGAGTATCTGGCGTCCTACTTCTTCATCAGATGCCATTCGGTGGGCCTCCCTATGGGACCCGACAATCACATAGGATGAATGCTCTCGCAACCGCCTCGGGTCCCGGGTGACGCTGAAGTTCCCGACCAGGCGCTCAATTCTCGATCGTCGCGCCCGACATCTTCACCAGCTCGGCCAACGCCGGCGACTGCTCGGGGAAAGAGCTATGAGCTTCCGCCGATCAGAATCCGCGGCTGGAAGGAGCGTTTCAGAAAGATCTGCTAAGCTCGCTGCCGGAGATCGCGCTCTCCCTTGCGCCGAGATGGCTACAATCGGCCGACGGGGCGCGCCGCAAGCGGCTGAAGCTCGACAATGACGCAATCTTTGACACAGGCTTTGACACAGGCTTGGGAATTCTGGATCGACCGCGGCGGCACCTTCACCGACATCGTCGGGCGGCGGCCGGATGGCGCGCTCATCGCACATAAGCTGCTCTCCGAGAATCCGGAAGCCTATCGCGACGCTGCTGTGCAAGGCATCCGGGAGCTTCTCGGCCTCAAGCACGGCGAGCCGATTCCCGATGGCGCCATCGGCGCGGTGAAGATGGGCACCACAGTGGCCACCAATGCGCTCTTGGAGCGCAAGGGCGAGCGCACGCTGCTCGTGATCACCAAAGGCTTCCGCGATGCGCTGCGCATCGGCTACCAGGCACGGCCGAAGATTTTCGCGCGTCATATCATCAAGCCGGAGATGCTGTACGAGCGCGCGCTCGAGGTTGACGAGCGCGTGCGCGCCGACGGCACGGTGGAACAGGAGCCCGATCTCGCTGCCGTGCGGCGCGACCTCGAGCGCGCCCGCTCAGACGGCTTCAATGCGGCCGCGATCGTGTTCATGCATGCTTATCGACATCCCGAGCATGAGCGGCGCGTCGCCGCGCTCGCGCGCGAATTGGGGTTCGCACAGGTCTCGGTCAGCCACGAAGTGTCGCCGCTGATCAAGCTGGTGTCGCGCGGCGACACCACCGTGGTCGATGCTTATCTGTCGCCGATCCTGCGCCGCTATGTGGCGCAGGTGGCGCAGGAGCTAGGGGCAAGCGCTGGCAGCAGTTCTACGGACGTCGTCGGTGCGGCTCCAGCGTCCCCTCCCCCGCTTGCGGGGGAGGGACAGGGAGGGGGCATGGAGGCTCGCTCTGCGCAAATGTCTTCCCCCTCCCCACCCCTCCCCCGCCAGCGGGGGAGGGAGCAGGCTCCGGCAAGCGGCAAGTCTCCCGTCACCAACGAACCCACCCGTCTCATGTTCATGATGTCGTCGGGCGGGCTCACCGCCGCCGCACTGTTCCAAGGCAAGGACGCGATTCTCTCAGGCCCTGCTGGCGGCGTGGTCGGCATGGCGCAGACCGGACGCGCGGCGGGCTTCGATCGCCTCATCGGCTTCGACATGGGCGGCACCTCGACCGACGTCTCGCATTTCGAGGGCGAGTTCGAGCGCACGTTCGAGACCGAGGTGGCGGGTGTGCGCATGCGCGCGCCGATGATGCTCATCCACACCGTGGCGGCGGGCGGCGGCTCGGTCCTGCATTACGACGGCGCGCGCTTTCGCGTCGGCCCTGACTCGGCCGGTGCCAATCCGGGGCCGAAGAGCTATCGCCGTGGCGGGCCGCTCACCGTCACCGACGCCAACGTCATGGTCGGCAAGCTCATGCCGGAGTTCTTTCCGAAGATTTTCGGATCGACACAGCAGCAGCCGCTCGATGACCAGGCGGTGGGCAAAGCCTTTGCCGGGCTCGCGGACCAGGTCGGCCGCGCGCGCGAGGAGATCGCCGATGGCTTCATCAAGATCGCGGTCGAGAACATGGCGAACGCGATCAAGAAAATATCCGTGCAGCGCGGCTATGACGTCACCGGCTACGCGCTCAACTGCTTCGGCGGCGCCGGCGGCCAGCACGCCTGCCTGGTCGCCGACGCACTCGGCATGACGACCGTGCTGATCCATCCGTTCTCCTCGCTCCTGTCCGCCTACGGCATGGGGCTCGCCGATATCCGCGCCACCCGCCAGCAGGCGATCGAGCAGCCGATGGGCGTCAAGGCGGTCGCCGCGATCACGCGGATCGGCGGCGCGCTCGCCCAGGAGACGATCCGTGAGGTTGCAGGCCAAGACGTCGCAACGAACCGGATCAAGGTCTTCGCGCGTGCACATATTCGATATGCCGGCACCGACACCGCGCTCGTTGTTCCAGCTTTCACGCTCGCGGGCGCGGCGCGCCGCAGGCAGGCCCCTCCATCGCAAGCGAAAATGAAAGCCGCGTTCGAGCGCTCCCATCGCGCGCAATTCGGTTTCATCGACCGCAGGAAGGAGCTTGTCGTCGAAGCGGTGTCGGTCGAGGCGGTGGGCGGTGGCGCGCACTTCAAGGAGACAACACTGAAGACCACGCGCGCCGGACCCCCCTCGCCCGCACGCCGCACGCGCTTCTTCTCGCAAGGTCAATGGCATCGCGCGAGCGTGTTCACGCGCGATCAGCTCAAACCCGGCCAAAAGGTCGCCGGCCCCGCGATCGTCATCGAGCCACACCAGACAGTCGTGGTCGAGCCCGGCTGGCAGGCCACGATCACGGCGCGCAACCACCTCGTGCTCACGCGCACAGCCAAACTCAAGCGGGCGCGCGCGATCGGCACCCATGCCGATCCGGTGATGCTCGAAGTGTTCAACAATCTGTTCATGTCGATCGCGGAGCAGATGGGCGTCGCGCTGCAGAACACCGCCTATTCGGTCAACATCAAGGAGCGGCTCGACTTCTCCTGCGCGGTGTTCGACGGCGACGGCTCGCTGGTCGCCAACGCGCCGCACATGCCGGTGCATCTCGGCTCGATGGACCGCGCGGTGGAAACCATCATCCGCGAGAACAAGGGCAAGATCGCGCCCGGCGACGTCTACGCCATCAACGCGCCCTATAACGGCGGCACCCATCTCCCTGACATTACCGTGTGCACGCCGGTGTTTGATACACGCCGCAAAACGATCCTGTTCTGGGTCGCCTCGCGCGGCCACCATGCCGATGTCGGCGGCATTTCGCCGGGCTCGATGTCGCCCAATGCGACGAATATCGAGCAGGAAGGCGTCTATATCGACAACTTCAAGCTCGTCGATCGCGGCCGCTTCCGCGAGCGCGAGCTCAACGATCTCCTCACCAAGGCGCAATATCCGGCGCGCAATCCCATTCAGAACATCAACGACCTCAAGGCGCAGATCGCCGCCAACGAGAAAGGGGCGCAGGAGCTGCGCAAAATGGTCGCGCATTACACGCTGCCGGTCGTCAAGGCCTATATGGGGCACGTGCAGGACAACGCCGCCGAGAGCGTGCGCCGCGTGCTCGATCGCCTGCACGACTGCGCCTTCGACTACGAGACGGACCAGGGCACGCACATCAAGGTGAAGATCACGGTCGACAAGAAGAAGCGCGAGGCGACCGTCGACTTCACCGGCACCTCACCGCAGCAGGCATCGAACTTCAATGCGCCCGAGCCGGTGACGCGCGCGGCCGTGCTCTATGTGTTTCGCGTCATGGTCGACGACGACATTCCGATGAACGCCGGCTGCCTGCGCCCGATCCGGATCGTGATCCCGCCGCGCTCGATGCTCTCGCCCGAATATCCGGCGGCCGTGGTGGCGGGCAATGTCGAGACCTCGCAGGCAGTGACCGACACGCTGTTCGGTGCGCTCGAAGCGCTCGCCGCCGCACAGGGCACCATGAACAATCTCAACTTCGGCAATGCGCAGTATCAGTATTACGAGACGATCTGCTCCGGCTCGCCGGCGGGCCCGGGCTTCCCGGGAACCGATGCAGTCCACACCCACATGACCAACACGCGGCTCACCGATCCGGAAGTGCTCGAGTTCCGTTATCCGGTGCTGCTCGAGGACTTCCACATCCGCGCAGGCTCAGGCGGGCGCGGCCAGTGGAGCGCCGGCGACGGCATCATGCGCACGATCCGTTTCCTCGAGCGCATGGACTGCACCATTCTCTCGGGTCATCGGCGCGTGCGGCCGTTCGGGCTCAACGGCGGCGAAGCCGGTCAGGTCGGCGAGAATTCCGTGCGGCGCCAGGACGGCCGCGTCGAAAAGCTGCAAGGCTGCGACGCGACCGTGCTGGAGGTTGGCGAGGCCATCATCATCAGGACGCCGACCGCCGGCGGCTACGGCGCCGCTTGAGCGCTGGCACCATCACGAAGCCCTCCGAGCGCGGCCGATCGTGCGATAGCTCTTCCGACGGGCTGGCGGCCGCGGCGACGGCCGCGGCAGCCTTCATCAATTCGCTCCAGCGCTCGTGCAGCACGCGCGTGCGCTTGAGGTCGGTGCGCGCCGCCTCGATCTGCGTCCAGCCGGCCGCGATCTCGCGCCGACACTGCGCGATGATTGGCTTGGCAATCTCGGTCGGTGACTCTTGGATCACCGACTCTTGGATCACCGACTCTTGGTTCACCGACTTTTGGATCGTCGACTTTTGGCTCGACTCATCGGCCATCGCACAACAACGCCGGTGCGGCGGCTCCCTGTTGCGGCGGTTCACAATCCACCGCTGCAGCGGGGATTATACATTACGGAAGGGGCAAAGTGATACCGTCTAGCGGCCTTTGTAGGCCACGGTTAACCGCACAAAAAAGCGTCAAAAGTCGCGATCAACGCGAGGCGGATACGACCGGGGCGAGCGTCTTTGCGCACGCACGGGTGTCACGCAGAACCGAGCCGTAATAGGCAACGTCGCTTTCGTAGAGCGGGTTCTGCTCCGCCAGCACGCGCGCTTTGGCGGCTGCCGCCTCCAGATGGCGCAGCGCTTCGGCATATTCAGCCGGCGAGTGCTTGCACTCAAGTGCGGCCGCCGGGGCCGAGGTGAGCGCGCAGAGCATCAGGGCTGTTGCGATGGCGATACCAAGCTTTGCCATAGTCCCCTCCACCCGTGGTGGCTTCTGAAGCCCTTCTGGACTCCCATGTCGCTTAGACGCGCGAGCGCCAAAAAGGTTCAATGCCTGCGGCTGGATTGATGTAACGCCTTGATTGGAGGGCTGATTTTCCGACCCGCGAAACTGGGGCACCCCGGCGGCCATTTCGATGCTGGTGGTCATGGCGTACTCCTGCGCAACCTTTGTACGCTCCAAGGACGGCCGAGCAGCCCGCGAACCGACATGCGCCGACATGGCAGCAGGAACATTGTTGATCCGGGCGAGTTCCGATCGGGCACAACAAGCCAGCCCCCCTCTGCCGACCTTTCGCCATAGCTCGCAAGCGGTGGGTCATAAGCGGTCGCTATTGGCAGCAACGCTGTTGGGTTGACGCGTTACGAACCGACGAGGCGCAAAATTGATCGTGGAAACACCGCCAGAGCCGCGGCGCGGGTTGTAGACTCTGCCATGGTCAAACGCGAAAATGCCAAGGGGCGCATGACCAGCCTTCGCTTGATGGACACGCCAGCTGGCGGACACACCGACTTAGAATCTGAGCACCGCGTCGGCACGGTCCGGCGGCGGCACGTCCTTTATGTGGAGGGCTACGATCCGCGGGGCGCCGAGGCCTATTACCAGCTGTTCCAGCGCTCCTGCGATCGCTTCCGCAAAGCCTGGTCGGTTGAGCAGACGCTTGCTCCATTCGAGATCGATTCGGATGACTTTGCGCATTGGTCGCTCACGACCAGATCGGCGGGCTGGCAGGTCGCCACCCGCTATGACTTTCTCCGGCTCGAGCGCCATATCCGCGCGGACATGTACGGACCGACGGTCCGCCAGGTCATCCGCGGCGTCGGATGGCTGATCGACGACCTCGTGAGCGGCACGCAATGGCGCATCTTCCGCGCGTCCTGGCGGTTTGGTGTCCACCTCCTGTCGATCCAGGCACTGCTCGTGATCTGGCTGGCGCTTGCGGCCGCGATCGGGCTGGCTGCAGCTTTTGTGGGCAGCAGCTTTGGACAGCCGCTGGCGCTCGCTATAGCGACCGGGCTGACGGCGGCCGCGGTGACGCTCTTTGCGCTCAGGCCGCTCGCCAATCGCTGGTACGTCAGCCAGATCACCAGCTGCTGGGCCACGCTGCGACGCTTCGGACGCACTCAGCCGACCTGGCTCGATGACACCATCGAGGCCGGGGCACGCCACCTGGTCGCAGCGGCTGCGGCAAACGATACCGATGAGCTGGTGTTGGTCGGGCACTCGACCGGCAGCGTGATCGCCGCCGCGATCATGGCACGTGCGCTCGCGCTCGATCCCGATCTGGGCCGGCGCGGCGCGCGCCTGGTGCTACTGACGCTTGGTGCAGTGATGCCGGCGGTCGCGCTTCATCCGGCTGCAAACCGCATGCGCGATATCATCAAGCAGATTGCCAGCGAGCCGACGCTTGCATGGATCGAATGCCAGTCCCGCAAGGACGTCATGAATTTCGAGGGCTTCGATCCCGTTGATGGCGTCGGAGTGCATGTCGAGAAACGACACAATCCATTGCTCTGGTCGGTGCGCTTCAAAGAAATGGTGTCACCTGCATACTACCAACGCCTGCGCTGGAACTTCTTCCGCATGCACTTTCAGTACATCAGTGCTGGTGATCGGCCCACGGCACATGATTATATGCTGCTCATTGCCGGGCCCGTTGCGCTGGCCGATTGGGCGAGGGATCACGAGCAGCTCACACTTGAATTTATTGCTGGTGATATTACACAGAATGCATGCAGCTTGAGGGACGCCGGAGCATCCAGACACCAATGAGTCTGCCACGTCGTCTGGAACCCGAATGGCTTGACCACCTGCCTGCTGATGATCCGCGCGCGATGCGGTCGCGGCGCGATCTCACGCGGGTCAACAGCTTCATGGGCAACGCGAGCCGCATGGCCGACGCGCTGCTCCAACATGCGGCAGACGAAGCACCGCACACGATGGTGGACTTGGGATCGGGCGACGGGCAGTTCATGCTGCAGGTGGCGCGCCGCCTCGCGCCGCGCTGGCGGAACGTTTCAGTCGTTCTGCTCGACCAGCAGAACATCGTGAGCGAGACGACGCGCGCGAGCTTTGCGGCGCTCGGATGGCGCGTCGAGCCCACCTCAGCCGATGTGTTCAACTTTCTGGCGCAGGTTCATCCGGTGGACGTCATTACCGCCAACTTGTTCCTGCATCATTTCGTCGACGAGCAACTGACGCGCTTGTTCGAGCAGATCGCCAGAGCCACCTCGCTGATGGTGGCGTGCGAGCCACGGCGCAGCAAGTTCGTGGTCGAGGCGAGCCGCCTGCTGTGGGCAGTCGGCTGCAACGATGTGAGTGTCCACGACGCGGTGGTCAGCGCGCGTGCGGGCTTCAATGACAAGGAGCTCTCGACGCTCTGGCCGCACGATCCGCAATGGCAGGTCCATGAACAAACCGCTGGGCTCTTCAGTCATCGATTTATCGCCCGCCGCGACCGGCAAATTAGTCGGTAAGGCTGAGCGCATAGGAACGCCGGTCCGGCTCACCGGTCCAGCGGCGTTGCGCTGGGGCGCACGCTTTGCGCGCGATCCGCTTGTTGCCACGCGCCAGTGCTTCGAACGCTTCGGCAATTTCGTGATGCTGTCCGACGTGGTGCCGTTTGTGCGGCCGCGCGGCGTCGCCTTGCTGGGCGTGCCGCTGGTGCTCACCGCCGACGCCGCGTTTCATCGCGAGCTTCTGTCCGATCCAGCCACTTGGCGCGGCGTGAGCCTGCTCCCGGGTGGACCACGCCACTCGGCGGCACGGCGGCTCGGTGCCGGACTGACGCGCATGACGGGCCGGCCGCACGCCCACTATCGCAGCCTCATCACTCCGACGCTGCGCAAGTCCAGCGTCGACGCACTGATGGGGCGCATGGCTGCCCTTGCACAGGCCGAGGTCGCCACCTGGCCGGTCGGCGAACCGCTCGAGCTTTGGGAGCTCACGCGCCGCTTGATGCGGCGATTGGCGGTCGAGCTCCTGTTCGGCGGCGACCCGGAAGGCTACCAGATCGCCGATCTGGCGAGCGAGTTGATGGAAGGCAAATGGGCCCGTGGCGCGTTCGTTCCGCTCAATCTGCCGTTCACACCCTATGGTCGTGTCCTGCGCAAGGCCGAGCGACTGGAGCGCTGCCTGCTCGAATGGATCGCCAGCAAGCGCGGCGAGCGGGACGAGCGCGACCTCGGCTCGATCATCGTCAACAGCCCCGATGCCGACGGCGCGCTACCGAGCGATGAAGCGATCGCGGGCCAGATGCCGTCGCTGTTTGCCGCCGCCTCCGAGGCGAGCCAAAGTGCGCTCGCCTTCACGCTGCTGCTCGTCGCGCTGCATCCGCGCGTCGCCGGCGAGCTGTTCGACGAGTTGCGCGGGCCCCGCGGCGGCGCAGCGCCTTCGCTCGAGGAGGCCAGCACCCTCCCTTCGCTCGATGGCGTCATCAAGGAATCGATGCGCATCCTGCCGCCGGTGCCACTGCAGATCCGCGTCGCCCAGACTGATGCCGCAATTGCGGGGCACCCGGTGCCAAAAAGCACGCGCGTGATACTCAATACATTCCTGGTCAATCGCACGCCCGAGCTTTATCCCAATGGCGATTCCTTTTGGCCCGAGCGTTGGCGCACGACCACGCGAAGTGCCTACGAGTGTCCGGTCTTCAGCGCCGGCCCGCATGCCTGCCCTGGCTATTGGTTCGGCCTCGCAGGCTTGAAAGTCGCACTGGCCGCGATCCTGTCGCGCTATCGCATCGTGCTCGAGCACGACACCCGAATTGACTACGGCGTGCAGCCGACCATGCGCCCGCTCAATCGCCTGCGCGTGATGCTCGATGCGGAGCCGCGTGCCGGGGCCGCACCGCAAGTGAGCGGGAGCTTGCTCAGTCTCCTCAAGCTGCCCAGTAGCTCGTAGCTCGTAGGGTGGGCACAAGCGCTGGCACTGCAGTTCAACGACGGAAAGCCTATCGCGCGCCGTGCCCACCACAAGCGTTGCGACTCGCATCAATGCTGATGGTGGGCACGGCGCACGAAAGTTCTTGCTAAAGGGATGCGCCGTGTCAGCGCCCATAGCCCGTCGAAGACGGGCGTAAACGCCCTGGTCGCCCACGCTACGGCAACAAGCGCCGCAGCAAGTATCAGCTCCGCCGCGCCTGCGACAGCGAGATCGCCATCATGGCGAGGAGGCCGGCCATCGAGGGCGTCAGTGCCAGCCCAAGCGCGCGCAGCCGCGAGATGTCGCCGGGCGCCGGCTTGAACGCTCCGGCGGACAACCAGGCCAGAATCTCCGCCGCAGTCGTGGCCTGCGGATCGGCCAGCGCAATCGCCGGCAGAGTCGCGAGCTTGCCTTCCGCCGTGCGCAACTCGACATCGAGCCCGTCGCGACGTTCAGCGGACGCGAGCGCCTCCCGCAACTCAAGCACTTTCTCGCAGGCGCGCCCCGACGTGATGCGGGTCACGTCGCGGCAGCCGTTCGTGGCGCGCCAGACCGCCTGCGCCTCCGGCTGCGCTCGCTGCAGCTCCACTTCAATCGCCGCGATCGAACGCGTCTCCGAGATGCCGACGCGATCGTGGCGCAGCCGTCCAATTCGATCGGTGAGCGCCGCGCTCTCGCCCGCAACCTTGGCGCGGCCAGCAACCGCGTCGCCGATATTGGTCGAAGCAAAGCCGGTGGCGGCAAGCAGCGTCATCCCCAGCGCGGCCACCCAGATGGTCCATGCAGCGCCGGCAGCAAGGAATGCGTGCCGTTGCAACAGCTGGACTCCCACGGTCGGCAGGATCACCGCAAGCAGGTCGACTGCGAGTCCGATGGTGGCAAGCAGCACCGCCGCCTCGACGGATTGGCCGAAGGAGGAAGCAAAACGCGCGTTCATGACGAGACCCACGCCCGTCAATCCGACCGCGGTCGAGAACAAGACGATCGAGGTCATCATGGCGATGAGCGAGCGCACCGGCTTCGGAGGATCCGATTGGTTCGGTATCTCCATACGGAAGGCGCAATTGACCAGCTGCGCGGCCACCTGCTGCGACGTGCGCAAGGAGGTCACCACCACCTTGCCGCGGCCGCCGGAGGCCTGGGTAATGTGCCCGGCCTTCACCCAGCCCGAGAGGCTGCGGCGCAGCTTTGTCAGTGTCCATCCGAATTGCTGAGCAAGATCGCTCAGAGCCATTTCGACGCGCCCCACGTCGCTCAGATACATGAGCGCCTCGTCGTCGTCGAATGAATGCAGCGCGATAACCTTTGCCGCCCGAGCCACGTCCGAACCCCTGAAGTCCCGTGATGGCGACCGCCCCTGGCCACCATTGCTTTCATTTTACGCGTTAACAGATTCGACACATATTCGCCAAGAGCATTTTGACCGAGAGTCTACTTACTTGACCCAGAGTCGAGACGCGAGCCCTTCGGCACGCTGGCACTCTCGGCGCGTTTTACTGGATGCTACTTGGCGCGACTTGGTGTCACTCGTCGTGTCACTCGTCGCCTCGCTCGCCATGAGGCGAACCAAACAATTCCGGGATGACACACGCGGCTACCGAAGTGCGCTAAGCAAAGGCGCACCAGCAACAAAGCAACCATCTCGGAATTACGAACGACTGCCGGCGCGGGTTGTCACCCATCCGCTTCAGCGCTCCAGGTTCTGGCCTTGCAGGATCTGGCCTTGGATGCGCGAGCGGCGCTCAGACACTCAGTCGGAACCCCCATCCCGAGTTCTGACATAACACGGAGTTTGATTCGTAAACATCGCCTGCACGCTCAGCGAAAAAAAGATGACCGGCTGCGGCGATCACGCAACACCCTGGTTTGCTGCGCAACAATCGAATCCAAAGCGGCTTGATCTTGAATCAATCTTGCGCGCGAGATTCGCACCTTGAGTCAATATTGCTCCGGCTCGTGCTCGCCGGAAGACTAGACCTGCTGAACCGCGGAAAGCAGCCAGGCACCGCCAGGCGTGCGCATGAAGGTCCAGACCTCGGTGGCTTCGTCCGGCCCGCCCTCGGTGACGCGGCCGCTCGCTCGATCGACGATCTCGTCATTGAGCGAATAGCGCATGGCGACGGTAGCGTAGTCGGCATTGCCTTCTCGCCAGGCCTCCGAGAGGTCGCCCTGCAGAAGCTTCACATCAGAGATTCGGTTGAGCACGCCGCGGCTCGTGTTGGCGGCCAACTCCTCCGCGTAGTAGGACAGCACCTCCGGGGTAACGCGCTGGCGTAGCCGGCCAAGGTCCTCGGCCCCATAGGCAGTCTGGATCTCGCCCAGCAGCCTCTCAAATTGCTCAAAGTCGGACGCTGTCGGCACGAACGGGGGGCTCGCGGCACCGCCACCCCCCAACCCAGCCAAACCACCAAGTCCCATCGGCCGCGAGGGGCCGGCATCGCGCAACGATGGCCCGCCCGCCAAGGCCGGCTGGCTGCGGCGCTGCCACCACGACCACAGCATGTAGCCAACTCCGACAACGAGGCCGATCTGCAGCAGAAGGCCAAGGATTGAGCCAAAGCCGCCCAGCCCACCAGTCAGGCCGTGGCCGAGCAGAAGCCCGATCAGCCCGGCGCCGAGGAAGCCCGCCGCAAAGCTGCCGAGGATACCCGGCCGGTTCAACAAGCCGCCCGCAGGCGCGGGCGCGTTCGGAGGCGCCGCAGCGCCAGCAGTGGCTGGTTGTGAGGGCTGCGCCATGGTGCGCTCGACCGGCCGTGCCTGATTGGGCGCGGTCTGCGTCGTCGGCGGCGCGGTAAAAGTCTTGCTGCCACGGCTGCCGAAACTCACGCGCGAACGCGCGTCGGCGTCGACCACCGCCACCGCCAAAACCGCCAACAAGGCGCAGAACGCGATCAACGGACGAAAGCTGAGAGCGAATCGCATGAAAACCCTCCCGAAAGCCCCAGCCGGGGCGGGACGAGGTGGAGAACACGAACTATGGGTGACACTCTATATTGGTACACCGATAGGTGCTTTGAAGGGGTGTTGCATCGTGTCACAGGCTCAAAGGCCTAGGTCGTCTCGCGGCCAGAGGCCGACTTCGGCTGGTCTTCTGTCCTATTTGCAGTCTTGTTTGCCGTCTTGCGCGGTGCTCGCCGTCGCGCTGGCGCTCGGCCCAGCACCGGCAGCCGCACAGGACACATTCACCGGCAAGACGGTCACCATCTCTGTCGGCTTCGGGCCGGGCGGCGGCTACGACCTCTACGCCCGGGTGCTGGCGCGCCACCTTGGCCGGCATCTGCCCGGCCATCCGACGGTCGTGGTCGCCAACATGCCGGGGGCCGCCTCGATCCGCGCCACCAACTATATCGCCAATGTGGCCCCCAGGGACGGCACCGCGCTCGGCATCGTGGCGCAGTCGATCGCGGAGGAGCAACTCCTCGGTGTCGCCGGCGTCAGCTACGACGTCACGCGGCTTGCCTTCATCGGACGCATCGCCGCCAACGTCGAGGTCACCTATGTGTGGCACACGGCCGCGGTGAAGACGCTCGCCGACCTGCGCAGCACGGAGGCGACTCTGGCCGGCACCGGCCCCTCCTCGTCGATCTACCCGCGCCTGCTCAACGCCATCGCGGGCATGAAATGGAAGGTGATCGCAGGCTACAACACCACCAGCGCGGCCCACCTGGCCATGCAGCGCCGCGAGGTCGACGGCGCGACCAGCTCGCTCAACACGCTCAAGACCACGCAACGCGACTGGCTCGACTATGGCCTGATCCGGATCCTGGTGCAGCTCGCGCCGCAACGCAGTCCTGAGCTCGCAAACGTCCCGGCCGTCGTCGAGCTTGCGAAGACATCCGAGGATCGCGACGTGCTCGCCTTCTATGCCAACAGCGGCACGGTCGGCCGCGCCGTCATCGCGCCGCCCGGCCTGCCGGCGGAGCGTGTCGCGATGTTGCGCGCTGCCTTCGACGCCACCATGAAGGACGCCGAGTTCCGCGCCGAGATCGAGGCGACCAGGCTCGAGCTCGACCCAATGGCAGGCGCCGCGCTACAGGCGCTGGTGGAAGCCTCGACGCGCGTGTCGGGCGCGGTGCTGACGCGCGCGCGGGCAGCAAGGGCGGAATAGCGCTCAAGCCAAGCAAGTTTCGAGAGTTGCGAAGATGCGCGCCACGGGTCGAACTGAGAGTTATTCAAAGTCCCGGCGTATTCACCCTGATTTTGTAGATGCCGGTGCGCGCCGCGATGAACAGCGTCTTGCGGTCGGCCTCGCCGAAACCGACATTGGTCGCCTGCTCGGGCGCGCGGATCGTGCCGAGGTGCTTGCCTTCGGGCGAGACCACCCAGACTCCACCAGGGCCGGTCTCGTAGAGATTGCCTTTGGTGTCGACGCGCAGACCATCGGTGATGCCGCGCTCGCTGCGTCCGCGCATGTCGATGAACAGCTTGCCGTTGGCGAGCGATCCGTCGCCCTGCACGTCATAGCGGTTGACGTAGTTGTCGCGGCCGCCGTTGACGTAGAGATATTTCTCATCCGGTGAGAAGGCGAGCCCATTGGTGGCCGGCATGTCCTTGACCACCAGCGCGAGCTTGCCGTCCTTCCAGCGAAACACCGAATTGAAATCAAGCTCGCGGCGGGGATCCTTCTCGCGCAGCCGGAACGCGCCATAGGTGTCGGTGAAGTAGATCGCGCCGTCGCGCTTGACCACGACATCATTGGGACCGCCGAAGCGCCTGCCCTCATAACGATCCGCCAGCACGGTGCGCCGGCCGTTCGGCTCGATGCGCATCAGCGAGCGCCCCGCGAAAGTAGCGACGATCAGACGGCCCTGACGATCGAGCGTCAGGCCGTCGGCGCCGATCATGGCGAATTCCTCGAACTGCGGGTCGTTGCGCTCGCGGCCGTTGTTGTTGATGCCGCCCCAACGCCAGACCTCGGGGCCGGTATAGCCTACCTGGCTCTGATAGATCGACGCCGTGCCGTCGAGCATCAGCTTCCAGATCACGTTGCCGGGGATGTCGGTGAACAGGAGATAGCCTCCCCTCTGCACCCACACCGGGCCTTCGGTGAAGCCGAAGCCGCCCTTGATGAGCTCGACCTTGGCATCGGCCGACACCAGCGCATCGAGCGCGGGATCAAGCCGCTCGACCGCCGCTCCATTCGTCTGCGCCGCCGCAGCGCTCGACAGCGCACTCACGATCGCGAGCACCAGTGCTCTGGTCATCCTGCCCTCCCCTGTTCCATTGTTGACGGCATGTCGTTGCATGCGGGACGCAGTCTACCCGGAGAGCCGTCGCCAAAAAAGCACTTGTCACCAGGGCGCCCCTACGAGACCCGCCGCAGGTATGCTACTGCTCTTCAGTCGCAGACGCCGCGGCGTCTGCCAAAATCAAAGCCGAGCCGGCCACGGGAGGACTTGATGCTCAATCGACAAACCAATCGACGTGTCATCGCTGCGCTCGCGCTGGCGGCAACGCTCGGCATGACCTGCGAGATGGCCCGTGCGCATGACGAGTCCAAATATCCCGACTTCTCGGGCCAATGGTTCCGCACCTATGGCGGCAATCCGCGCTATGACCCGACGAAACCGATCCGCAAGCAGGAGGCGCCGCTCACGCCGGAATACCAGGCGCGGTTCGAAGCCAGCATCAAGGACCAGGACGAAGGCGGCCACGGGCTCGACCGCGGCTATACCTGCCTGCCGCAGGGCATGCCGCGGCAGATGTCTGGCGTATCGAAGTTCGAGTTCCTGATCTCGCCCAAAGTCACCCACATGCTGTTCGAGCGCACGGAAATGCCGCCGCGTCGCATCTACACCGACGGGCGCGACTGGCCGCAGACCGAGGAGACCTGGTTCGTCGGCGACTCGATCGGCAAATGGCTCGATACCGACAGCGACGGCCGCTATGACACGCTCGAGGTCGAGACCCGCAATCTGCGCGGCCCGCGCGTCTGGGATCAGTCCGGCATGCCGATGGGCGACGACAACAACACCGTGATCAAGGAACGGATATCCCTCGACAAGAGCGATCCCGGCACGCTGCGCGTCGAGATGACGACCACCGACAGCTCGCTGACCCGGCCATGGACCGTGATCAAGACCTTCAAGCGTCAGGCAACCGTCTGGTGGACCGAGGACAATTGTCCGGAGGGCCAAGCCCACGTCACCATCGGCAAGGAGGTCTATTTCAGCAGCGGCGACGGCACCATCATGCCGATGAAGAAGGGCCAGCCAGCCCCGGACCTGAAGTATTTCAAGCGCGATTGAGAGTGAATGGCCGACCCGGCCCGCGCCGACGCGCCGCGCGCGATATCCA